>Ga0302280_1003910_pt1 | contig 10505 bp, 10 predicted proteins | sample III_Fen_E1_1_FD_198771 | JGI IMG/M metagenome (GOLD analysis project Ga0302280, IMG submission 198771) | Peat permafrost microbial communities from Stordalen Mire near Abisko, Sweden - III_Fen_E1_1 | ecosystem: Environmental > Terrestrial > Soil > Wetlands > Permafrost | place: Sweden: Abisko...
TATACCCCACACGCCCATCCATCATATCACTTGGGCCAACCATATCACTACCGGCTTCTGCCTGGGCAACAGCCATACGTGCTAATATTTCTAAGGTTTCATCGTTCAAAATCTCTCCGTTTTTCACAAAACCATCATGTCCATCGCTGCTATAGGGATCCATGGCAACATCTGTCATAAGTATAGCTTCGGGAAATTGCTTTTTAATTTCCTTTATCGCACGTAAATAAATGCCTTTTTTGTTCAAACTCTCGCTGGCGGTTTTGTCTTTTAGTTTTTCTTCAATATTTGGAAACGGAGCAAAAGTGGTAATACCTAATTTCAGACAACTTTCAATTTCTTTCAGTAATAAATCCAGGCTATAACGGTAAATACCCGGCATAGATTTTATTTCGGTTTGCTTATTCTTTCCGTCTATTAAAAAAACAGGGTATATAAAGTCTTTTACCGATACACTGTTTTCTTCTACCAAGCTGCGTATAGCCTGGTTCTTACGGTTTCTGCGCGGACGATGTGTTATCATATTCTGTTAACTGATTATTCTTTCTTTTACTGCCTCTGCCGGATTGCCCTGATAGATGGTATACTCATTCAGACTTTTAGTGGCGATGGAGCCTACTGTGAGTACAGCATGATTGCCAACCGTTACACGCGGACAAACCACAGATTTAGCGCCAATCCAGCTTCCTTTTTTCAGCGTAATGTTGCCGGTAATTAAATCAAAGCTTGTCTTTTTATAATGGTGGTTTCCGCACAACAGCATAGCTCCTTGCGAAATACATACATGATCTTCTATCACTACATCAGCTAAATTATCTATCCACACATGCTCACCAATCCACACATGGTTGCCAACCGTTAAACGCCAGGGGTATTTAATATTTACATGTGGCTTAATAACAACCCCTTTACCAATTTTTGCCCCGAATATTTTGAGTATGGATACCTTAATAGAATTTATCGGGAAAGCTGATTTAAAAAATGCTGCGCTGATAAAATACCAACTTATTCTTGCAAAAACAGAACCACCTGTTTTGTACCAACTGTTGTTAAAGGAAGAAAGGTCGGTTTCTTTTTTCTGCATCTGATGCAAAGTTAGCTGATTATGTGCATAAAAAAAGAGCTTGTTTTTCGACAAGCTCTTTTTTTAGTTGAATATGAATGATAAAAGAACTTAGTGTCCTCCACGCATTTTCTGCATGTCTTCCGGTTTCACTTCAGTGTATCCTTCGGTAGAAACTTTAAATTGAGAATCAGCTACAGGAGATAAAGAAACTTTTGTAGCAGTCATTTTCATTTTCATTGGTCCTTGAGTTGTTTCAAATTCAAGTGGAGCACCTTTTAATCCTTTAAACTGTCCACCCATTCTTCCGGCGCTGTTATTCGGTAGTTTTTCGGTAAACCATGCGTTTAGTTTTTGTGTTTCGCCTTTTTGATCTTTTACTTCTACAATGGCTTTTTTACACTCATATCCGGCAATTGTTTTCTTTTCTTCGGTATAGGTAATTTTTGGCTCAGCGCTTTTTTTAGTTTCTTTTTCTATATCAGCTTTGGTCATTTTAATGTATGATTTTTGTCCCATCATATCCATTAAAGTTAAACTTCCATCATCATCAGATACCGTAGTAGTGGTTCCCATAGCCATGGTAAATTCAGCACGAGATTTTTTATCTTTAAAAGACATAGATAACTCCATACCTTTCATCATACTGGCTTGTTCAGGCGGTAAACCGTCTACAGATACAGTATAAGTAACAGATCCTTCTTTAATTTGAGCTTGTGCGGCAAACATACCTACTATAGCTGCTGCGGTTAAAAGTATTTTTTTCATTGGTTTTGTTTTTTGATTTTGTTTATTTGAGGGTTAAATTACAATTTATGTACCAGTTGTATGCGTATTCTTTTTAATAGGATAAAAGCAAGGATGAGCGGTTATTATTGCAAAGATTTAAAAAAATCATCCATTTCTTTTTTAGGAATTACTTTGTAATAAGCAGGCAATTCAAATTCATCATTCGCTATTTTTTCTTTCTCAACTCCTTTAGCTGTAAACTCCAATTCTAACCCAAACTTTTTAAGACGGTACTGCATCAGCATCCCTTTTATTTTATCATAAGGGGTATTGGCATTGGGGTTATTAATATTAAGTTCCTCGGTATACCAAACATCAAATTTCTTGCTTGGGTCGTCGGTCATGGTAGCTATTACTTTTTTGCATTTGTAACCTGCTATTTCTTTCTTTTCACTAGTCTCTTCAAACTCTAATTGGTAGGCTTTATTTTCTTCAGCAATGGTTTTTTCATCATCAATGCAAGCTTGCTTCACATCAAACATTTTCACCAATTGTATCAAATTCTTTTTTGCCGGATTAAATATAAAAGTAGTAGTAAATACGCCCATCGTGCTCATTTCGGCAGCAAGCATATTGTCTTTAAACTTAACCGTCATTTTGCCCGGAGCAAAACCTGCCATTGGGTTGTTCTCATCCACAGGTTTGGTGTCATACTCAATAACACCTTCTTTAATATATTTTGGGTTGGCATACTTGCAGGATGAAGCAAAAAATGCAATCAATATTATAGAAAAACAAAAAAGTTTTTTCACCTGCTTAATTTACAAAGTGCGCAAGTTAGTATTTTTGTTTTAAACAGCAATTACCCATATAATAATTGCAAACAAATAATAAATGCCTGTTTATCAGTATCCTAATATCTTTAGCATACTTTTATAGCTCTGCTCTTTAGCAAACAAACGGGTCACTATTTCTCCGTTCTCATCCCTGTCAACTAAAATATGCTTAGGTGCAGGTATTAAACAATGCTGCGTTCCGCCATAGCCCGCCAAAGATTCCTGATAAGCCCCCGTGTGAAAGAACCCAACGTACAAAGGTTGTTTTTGTTCTTCCTCTACCTTTGGGAGAAACACTTGATTGGTATGAGCCTCGCTGTTATAATAATCCATACTATCACAGGTCAATCCTCCAAGGTTTACGGTCTGAAAAGGTTTATCCCAATGATTAATAGCAAGTAAAATAAAGCGCTGGTTAATACCCCAGGTATCAGGCAACGTAGTAATAAAAGAACTGTCAATCATGTACCAACGTTCCCTATCGTTCTGTTGCTTTTGATCTATGATAGAGTAAAGCGTAGCTCCGCTTTCACCAACCGTATAAGAACCAAACTCCGTAAAAATATTAGGCTCATCAATTTCATTTTGTGTGCAAAAGCTTTTAATCTGCTCCACAATCTCCTCAATCATGTATTCATAATCATACTCAAAACCCAGTGAGTTACGTATGGGCATTCCTCCGCCAATATTTAGTGAATCTAAAGTAGGGCATATCTTTTTAAGCTCTAAGTAAATCCCCATACACTTAATAAGCTCCGTCCAGTAATAGATAGTATCTTTTATACCTGTATTAATAAAAAAGTGAAGGAGTTTCAACTCAAACTTAGGATTGTCTTTAATCTTCTCTTTATAATATTCTATAATATCAGTATGTCTTATTCCTAAACGGGATGAATAAAATAAAAACGAAGGTTCTTCCTCGGTTGAGATACGTATTCCTAATTTAGTTTTAGGAACTTTTATATGCTTTTGGTAATATTCAATCTCCTTCTTGTGGTCAAGTACCGGAATTACATTAAAACCGTCATTTATAAGCTCCACTATGTTTTGCTGGTATAGTTCGCGCTTATATCCGTTACAAATAATATAAGTATCTTTGCTGAGGTGTTTCTTTTTATATTGTTCTTTGATAATAGGTATGTCAAATGCGGATGAAGTCTCAATATGTACATCATTTTTAAGAACTTCGTCGGTTACGAATGAAAAATGAGAACTTTTGGTGCAATAGCAGTAAAAATACTTGCCTTTGTAGTCAACTTTAGCCATGGCAACGTTAAAAAGCTTCTTTGCTTTTTGAATTTGCTGCCCTATTTTGGGCAAATACGTAATTTTTAAAGGAGTTCCGTACTGTTTTATGATGTCCATTAACGGAATGTCATTAAAACTAAGCTCATTATCAGCTACTTGAAAGCCTTCCTGAGGGAAGTTAAAGGTTTGATTGATAAGGTCTGAATAGGTTTTTTCCTTCGTTTCCTTATATATTTTTGCTTTTGGGTCTTTTGTCATAATTCAATCCAAGTGAGTTACTTTACCTATTAAAATACAAATGTAAGTGAATTACATTAGATTTAATATTAATAAATTGTTATCTTTTATATGATTAAACCAATCAAAATTATCGAAGTAAAGTCAGAGATTGGCGCCGGAACCCGTGGTTCCAGTCTTGGAGTTGATGCTATTAAGATAGCCGCTTTAGACTTTGGCAGTAATTTCTTTAAAAAGTTTAAAACCGTTGAGATTAAAACTGAAAACCATTTACTGCTTGAGCCTGTAGTACACGATTATGCCAAGCGTATCAAAGGAATATTTGCCTTAAATGAACGCCTTGCTACCGAAATACAAAAAACATTAACTAAAGAAGCTGCCTTACCTATTGTACTTGCCGGAGACCATAGCTCTGCCATAGGAACCATATCGGGTATTAAAATGGCATATCCGGATAAGAAAATCGGGGTGATTTGGATCGATGCCCATGCCGATATCCATTCTCCTTACACCACCCCTTCGGGCAATATGCACGGAATGCCCATTTCTTGTTTACTTGCCGAAGATAATCAGGATCGCCAGCAAAATAAACTGGATGACGAAACAGTAGAGTATTGGGAAAAGCTTAAAAACCTTGGCGGTGTATCTCCTAAGATTGATTATAACGACCTTGTTTACATTGCTATAAGAGATTTTGAACCTGCTGAAGATTACCTGCTTAAAAAGAACAAGGTACGCATCTTTAACTTACAAGAGATTCGTAAAAAAGCAGTAGAACGTATTGCTATTGAGGCGTTGAATTACTTAGACCATTGTGATTTAATATACGTAAGCTTCGATGTGGATAGTATGGATAGCCGTATAAGCAGCGGAACCGGAACCCCCGTGCCTAACGGCATTACCGAAAAAGAAGCAGGAAACCTTATTTACTACATTATGCGTAGTAAAAAGATTGTTTGTTTTGAAATGGTTGAGATAAACCCGACCTTAGATAAAGAAAACCTGATGGCGGAGAATGCTTTTGAAATACTTCAAAAAGCAACTAACCAACTGAGTAACGATTTTTAGATAAACTATTCTTTTGTTTTTTCCGTGAATCCCTTAATAAAATCGCTTACCAAATAGGAGATTAGCTTACCTGTTTTGTAATCAGCTTTTATATGAGAAAGTACCGGGGCTCCTTCTGCTATATGTAAATAAGCAGGGTTTAGTTTTTGCGCACAACGGTAAATATATTGCCTGGCTTGCAAAGGCGATATGCCGCAAGAAGTACGCGCACTGCTGGGTACATTGGTTATAGCATCCAAATCAAGTTCAACACCGCAATAGCATTCTTTACAAAAATCTATACAGGTATCTATGCTCTGTATAAAGGTTTCTTTTTCGCGTATAAAAATGTCTTCGTAGGTTTTGTATAATAAATACTCGGGGTTATCTCTAAACTTTTGCAGTGTAGTATCTGCATTGTATTGCTCGTGCAGAGCCAGCACGGCATACTTTTTCAAAATACCTTCTTCAAATGCATAACTAAAACTATTGCCACTGTGCCTGCCTTCTAAAGCCCTAAAATCGGTATGGGCATCGCAATTAATAGCGTTAATGCCTTTAGTACAGGTTATTTTATCACGGCGCATAGCTTCGTTTACTGCCTTTATAATGGGATAAGAGTTATTATGACCGCCACCAATTACAATAGGAATTTTATTGGCTGAAATAATCATCTCTACAACCTCTACCACACGTGCATCAATAAATTCAACCAGTTTACGTAACCGTTCAATATCAAATTTGCTTTTAGAAGCAGAGCTACCCTGCTCCATCAAATCATGAACATCAACCTCGCCCAATACAATAATGTCTTCTGCCTTTAAAAAAGAATTGTTTTGCAGGTTTAGGATATTCTCTACTGCCGGCTTCCAGGCTGTATTTGCACCCGGTCGGCCATAATTAGCACGTACTCCAATATCTTCGGGAATACCAAATATGACAAACTTAGCCGATGATTGTTTAAGAAAACTCTCTACTTCTTCTGCGTTATTTACACAAGAAATTTTATCACCAATCTTACACTCACCGTACCTGCTACGGGTTAAATGTTTAATATCTTTTTGCGTGTAATATTTAAAATGAAGCATATTTTAAGGCTTCCAGTTTTCAGGCTCTTCGCGCCATTTTTTTAAGGAAGAAATATCTGATTCATTAATATAATTCTCTTTCAATGCCTGCTCAATAAGCGCATGATAATTACATAAAGAAACGGTTGTGCATTTTGCTTTTTTAAAAGTTGTTTCAGCAACCTTAAAATCGTATGTAAAAATAGAAACCAATCCTTTTACCTGACAACCCACTTCACGCAAGGCATCAACAGCTTTAAGGCTGCTTCCACCACTGCTTATTAAATCTTCTATCACAACCACGCTCTGTCCCTTTTCAACATGTCCCTCTATCTGGTTGGTTAAGCCATGCTTTTTTGCATCACTGCGCACATACACAAAGGGCAGGCCTAAATCTTGTGCAACTAAGGCTCCCTGTGCAATGCCTCCGGTAGCAACACCGGCAATCACATCGGGCTTACCATAGTTCTCTATAATAGCTTCACAAAATTGCTGACGTATATAAGTACGTATAACAGGGTAAGAGAGCGTTAAACGATTATCGCAATAAATAGGAGACTTCCATCCGCTTGCCCAAGTAAAAGGTTTTGTAGGTTGAAGTTTTACGGCTTTGATTTGTAATAAATATTCGGCAATTTTAAGCGCGGAATCAGGGTGTTGAATCATGGCGCAAAAGTATAATTTGACTTCTTTATTTTAAAAATAATTATGAACAAATCGACGATTAGGGTGTATTTGGGTGATTTTAAACTTGTTTTCTATGATGAAACGGCAGCAGGTCAATATAGTAATGAGAGAAAAACAGTCTTTGATGCTAAAATGATAGCAGAGAATGTTAAAAATAACCCTTGCAATCTTTTCATTTTATGCACAAATTTAGAACAGGACTTTGCCCTTTTTAGTAAAGAGTTTATTCTAATTGAAGCAGCAGGTGGATTAATTAACAACGACAAAAACCAATACTTGTTTATTTACCGACACGATAAATGGGATTTACCGAAAGGAAAACTGGAGAAGAAAGAATTACCTGAATATGCTGCCGTTCGGGAATGCCAGGAAGAATGTGGTTTAAAGGACATTAAACTGAATGAATTTTTAACTAACACGTACCATATTTATTTCTATAAAAAAGGCTGGGCTTTAAAAAAGACATATTGGTACAGGATGCTTTGTAACGAAACAGATCTTGTGCCTCAGCTGGAAGAAAGCATCACAGAAGTTGCATGGAAAAACAAAAATGAAATCCCGGCTATGCTAACTAATACCTATACTAATATTATGGACGTGCTGAAAGAAGCCAATCTACTGGATTACTAAAGTAGTTTGAAAGTTTGCTTGGTTATTTTTCTTATCACTTACCTGTAAGTTAAGCATCACTTTTCCTTTTGATATTTTCTCATCAATAGTAAAGTAGATAGTATTGGTTTTATACTCATACTCTGCCAAATGCCATTTCCCATTTATAAATAACTTAAAGACTCCTATCCCACTATAAGTATCATTTACTTTAAAAGAAACGATATCTCTCATCTTATAAACACCTGATTTCTTTTGTGTGATTAATTTTATTTGCGGAGCAACCGTATCAACATCTACTTTATACTTACCAAAGGTTTTGGTATTTGCTTTTACATAACCATTCACAAACGCACCACCAACATAACTTTTACCGCCATTAGTTACATCAGCTATGCAAAGCTTATCTGCATACTTTAAAAGAGTTTCCGGCACCTTTAATGTTATCGTACAATTATTCTGAAATGGAATATCATAGTCTTTTGCCGTAAAAGAAAGTATGTTATTTTGATAAGAGATTACCAGTTGCGCATCATCATACATACTCTTGGCAGGAAGTTCAATGTTATAATCTGTTGTGCTTATTTTATAAGGCAGTAAACAATCCTGCACCCCTACCCTACTCACTGCATTTTTATTGGAACTATTTATTGCTTTTAAAGCAAAAGAAACCTCATCCTTTTGATTATAAAAATCACACACTACAATTCGTATTGCATGCGCTACGTTATCATTAAAAGAAACAAAACCTTTATCATGTATAGTTTTATAAATAGGTAAATCATTATTCTTTGTTTTAAATAATTTTTGAATGGTAATAGCACGTTGTTTCTTCGCATCATAGTCTGCGTATGTGTTTACATAACGGGCTACATCAAAATGAATGCTATCCAACACATGGCGGTAATACAATTTACCATCTACATATATCTCTGCTTTATAGATGTTGTTTTTGTTGCCCTGCGTTTGCTCATAATCAAAACACTCTATACCAAAACCAATAGGATAGATTGTTTTAAGCGTATCTGTCTTTTTAATGCTTGGTAAAATCTTCTCTAATTTATCTTCGTTGTATAATGCTATGCGCTGTATTTTAGGAGCAACTACATCTTCAATCTTCAAATAGCGTAAAGGGTTTAAAGGGGCTTCTGTTTTTTCATCACGCACTTCAAAATGCAAATGCGGTCCCTGACTACTACCTGTATTGCCTGTATAACCAATCACCTCTCCCTGTTTTACAGGCAGTTCGTTTGGTTTAGGGTATAACTCTATTTCAAAACTCTCAGCAATTTCCTGAGCTGCTTCGGCATAGTTTTTTATTTTATCGGCAAAACCATATTCATGTCCGTAAACACTTACCAAACCATTGGCATGCGTTATATACAATACCTTGCCATAACCAAAAGAAGATATTTTAATACGCGAAACATAGCCATCTGCCACGGCATAAATAGGCAAATGATTTGTGCCATGTGTTTTAAAATCTATACCTGCATGAAAGTGATTGGGGCGCACCTCGCCATAGTTGCCTGTTAACTGAGGCTTCTCTCCTTTCAGGGGATGAATAAAGGTTTGCCCAAAGCAGATGTGAGATATGAGACAAAGAGATATGAGATGTGAGAAAAATCTGTAACTGTACATTTACTTTTTACGTTTGTTCCATTTACCAAACACAAGAGAACCCCCAAAGTAAAAAGGAGAATACTTTGTTGGAGAAATTATATTTTCAGTGATGTGAAGTCCAATACCTATTCCATTACGGGCTAAATAAAAAGCTTTAAACTCAATCGGGAGTGTTATACCTCTATCCTTTTCATAAAGGAATCCATATTTCTGAAATACAGGCTCAATAACCCAAATGTAAGTAGAGGCAATACCTACTGAAAGTGATAACATGAAATGTTTAAATCTTACTGATTCGCCCACTAAAAAACTGAGCGAGTTACCACCATAGCCCGATCCAGCACTTGTACGCACGCTTTGTCCACCACCACCATATGAAACTGATAATAAATGGCTTTTGTAAGCTAACGAGTAACTGGAAAGTATTCCAAATCCACCAAATATATTATCATGTTGAACACCTGCACCAAGCGAAAAGTAATGCCCAAATTTTGAAACATTCCACTTGGCGGTATCATTTATTGTTCTGTGCCAAGGGGCATAGTAGTTTTCAAAGCTCTTTTTAGTTTGTTTGGTGCTATCCCATTGCCCATAAGATTGCTTCGTTATGCTCGCAATAACAATAAGAAGCAGTATAATAAGGTGTTTTTTTGGCATGAGTGTCCTAAATTACGTAAAGTTAGGTTTGCGCTTTGGTATTTCTTTCTAATACACCTGTTTTAGGTGGTAGCAAGCGAAGGCTAAGAGTTAGCGAGTGAAAGCTAGAATGTAGCGAGCTAAAGCCAGAGCATAGAAAGCGAAGGCTACAAGTTGGAAAGCTAAGGCTATAACTTGGTAAGTTAAGGCTACAATATAGAAGGTTAAGGCTCTATGATGAGAAGCAAAGGCTAAGAGTTGAGAAGCGAAGGCTATGATATAGTAAGCTGAGGCTAGGAGTTACCCAGTTCAGGCTCTATGATGAGAAGTTCAGGCTTCTATATAGGAATTTAAAGGTTAAGATTCCTTTCAAGCAGGTAATCTTCTAAAACAAAAAAGGGAAGCTTTTGGCTCCCCTTTTGCTATTTATTATTGAAAGCTCACACTGCCTTTATAATAACTATAAATGGTACCAAACAAAAAGCTTTGCCCTCCGCTTGACTGTTGATTATATTTAATTAAATTAACAGTTATATATCCACTACCTATAGTCGATAAGTTTATTAACGAATCTGATGGAAATACAATTGATGTAGCACTAGCCGGTTGAGATATACTAATGACTTTACTACCATCACTTACTTGTACTTGAATTTGGTCGTAGCCCGAAGCCCCGGTTGTTGGGAAAGCTAAATTTTGACTTCTGATAATTGTACTTGGCAA
>Ga0302280_1003912_pt1 | contig 10499 bp, 7 predicted proteins | sample III_Fen_E1_1_FD_198771 | JGI IMG/M metagenome (GOLD analysis project Ga0302280, IMG submission 198771) | Peat permafrost microbial communities from Stordalen Mire near Abisko, Sweden - III_Fen_E1_1 | ecosystem: Environmental > Terrestrial > Soil > Wetlands > Permafrost | place: Sweden: Abisko...
GAATAGATGGACTTGGGCCTGCCTTTTATTTCGCAGTCAAAGCCAATCTCTTTCAGAGATTTCTGAATGGGCTCGGTAAACTTATTAATAAATTTATTTCGCTGCGCCTTGGTCTGTTGCAGTTTACGCGATATTTCCTTGTAAACCAATGGCTCGGTATATTTCAGGCTAAGGTCTTCAAGTTCATTTTTAATACTATATAGGCCCAGCCTGTGCGCCAGTGGTGCGAATAGTACCAGTGTTTCCGATGCTATTTTCAGTTGCTGGTTTCTCGAGGTAGCTTCCAGGGTACGCATATTATGCAGCCTGTCAGCTAGTTTTATAAGTATTACCCTTAGGTCGTCCGCGAGGGTAAGGAGTATTTTCCTGAAATTTTCGGCCTGAATGGAATTGGATTTCCCAACGACATCCGAAATTTTAGTTAGCCCATTGATGATATTGGCTACCTTATTCCCAAATTTTTCTTCAATATAATCTATAGTAACGTCGGTATCTTCTACTACGTCATGCAGCAGGGCGCAAACAATGGCTGTAGGCCCCAGGCCGATCTCACGTGCACAGATCGTGGCTACTTCTATAGGGTGAAAAATATACAGCTCACCTGATTTTCTGCGCATGGACTGGTGGGATTCAAGCGCCAAATTAAAAGCCTGCCTGATAGCTTTGCGGTCAGCCGCATCGGTAGCGGTTGGCCTGCATGCCTTTAGCAGATTGCGGTATGCTTTTATAAGTTGTTTTTTCTCTAATTCCGGATCAACCATTTGCCATTCTCAATATTATTGCCGCTTTAGGCTTAAAAACACATTTTCTGCAAAATTATTTTTCCAAACCGGCTTTAAAGGGTTCAATATACAAAAAAAATCGGCGATAGATGCAATTTTAACGAAATATTAACCAATAAAAATTTTCCCCGGATATATAAATGTAGCGAAAACGGGGTGTACTTGGTTAATAAATCATTACCTTTGCGCCTCATTTTATGCGGATGTGGCGTAATTGGTAGCCGCGCCAGACTTAGGATCTGGTGCCGCGAGGCATGGGGGTTCGAGTCCCTTCATCCGCACAGAAAGGGACAGGTCGGCAAAATCGCCGGCTTGTCCCTTTTCATTATCTTTCATTGCCTCTGTAAAAGAATAAATTAGCTCAAAAACAACATTCGTCCTTTCTGTTCGATAAGCGGCTTTTTTACGGTCATAGAAAATTCCTTCAGGAAACACAAGATATTGCAATTTTTCCTTTGCCTGAAAATTTGATAAATGCCACATTTTCTGCAATTTGACAGACAAGTCTAAGGAAAAATCAATATAAGAATCCACGTTCGATAAGCTAAAATCCATTTGTTGCAATTGTCCGAGGATTTCCCGCTTCTCCTCACAAAACCTGCCGTTAAACTTATCGTACATATCCTTTGTGATTTCTCTCAAAACATACCGTTCCTCTATCATTTCAATTTTACAGTTGATTTCTTTTAACTGCTTTTCCAGTACATCCTGGTTGTCCTTGTTCTCCTTGTTCATCTCAAAGAAGATGTCATGCAATGCGTCTTTATATCAACAATCGCAGCAAATCTAAAATAGGGTTTAAAACTGCTTACCCAGATTTACCCAGATTTGCCAAAAACGACCAGATTTACCCAGAAATACCCAGATTTTATTTAATCTCCGATTTAAAAAGCCAAAACCTCAGCAAAGCTAAAACGGCCTTTTAAACTGCTTTCCCGATTTTTCCCGAATTGGCCGATTTTTCCCGAATTTTACCGAAAATGCCTGAATTTTCCCGATTTTTTTATCATACCTTTAAAATTATCTAAACGCTGGCGAAAAGCTAAAACGGGTTTTAAAACTGCTTTCCGCAATTTTCCGCAATTGGAAGAAAAGGGACGAATTTTCCCCAACTTTCCCCAATTTTCCCCAATTTCCCAGTAGCTGGCCTTTATTGGAAATTCTTATCAAACTGTACCGGATGTTGGCACACAAAGTGGTTAAAAAAGGGCGATTTTTAACTGATTTCTAAGATGGCCAAAAGATGATATTCTATGGCAGAAAGTTGATATAGGATAATAGGAATAGTATTTTGTTAATGTTTCAAGACATTATGTAGCATAGAAATATTTTGCGATAAGTACCGTTTTTCGGTACTTATCGCAAAATATTTATTCCTTCACAGGATTGCGTTTTGACTTAAAACGATATCTTCTGTTAGTTGAATTCATAAATTCAAGAACTTCACTTTTCTTGAACAATATTTTTCTACCTATTTTATAATATGGCAAACCTTGTTTCTTATATTTATGAAGGCTTACTACTGAACACCTCAAAAACCTTGCACATTCGGCAAGAGTAAAATGCTCTTCAATATCCGGCTCAATTGCTTGATGTCCACCAGATTTTTCAGCGATGACTGACAAAACAATTTCTCTTGTTAATTCAATATACTCACCTATTGTCAAAGTAAAAAGTGGAGCGGATGTGTCCCTTAGCATAATTTATTTTTTATTTTTGAAAAACTATAAAACGGCAGCAAATTTGGTTTGCTGCCGTTTTATAGTTTTTATTGACGTATCCTCATTTTCAAATATTCACTATAATTGCTCTGACTAATCAAACTATTAGAATAACATTGAATGGCAAGCTAAATACAGGAATTATGGCGCAATTATGGCGCAATTATGGCGTAATTATGGCGTAATTATGGCGTAATTATTTCAGCTCGTAATATGAGCCTGCCCCTTTGTTTCCTGAACTTTTAAAAATCTCCTTTTCAATTAGTAATTCTAAATCCCGTGAGGCTGTTCTGCTGGAAATATTATTAAGTTCCTGATATTCCCTATTCGTAATTCTTCCATGTTCCTTTACATATTGAACTGCCTTTGATTGCCTATCATTAAATCCATGCTTTTTAGGCTGTCTTTCCGAAAGGATATTTTTAAATAATGTTATTAGAAAGCCGCCATCCTGTTCTATCATTTCGGGTTCGGGGAGTTGGGCTTGTTTGCAAGCCTCAATAATTTTTAGCGTACCACGTCCCCAGGCATCAATATATCCCCCTTTAAAACAAACATCGGCTATTACGGGGTTTCGTGGCCTTGACGGGTGAAGCCGCTTTAATGATTCCAATGACAAACCAGTTGGCAGGAAACCTTCATTCCAGATACTTAGTTTATCATCGTAAACCCGTATCTGTATAGTACTGCCAATATAATTGCGGTGGACTAATGCGTTCAATAGCATCTCCCGCAAGGCAGCCACTGGGTATTCGCCTTTTTCTATTCGCTGCAAACCTTCAAAGTCAATCTTTTTGGTAAGAAATTTCTTATTCAAAATATCCTGTGCCTCTTTTAGTAGATAAATGAGGTTGCCTTCTATTACTTCCTGAAATTTCAAATCGCTGTCGCTATCGCCAAACCTTCCTATTTTCACGGATATATTGTTGTAAAACCTTGATGGGTCTTTGGCAAATAAGATAATGGCTGCCCTTTTCAGGTTGCCGTGAACATCGGTTAGCCTTAACTTATCAAGCAAATCCCTTAATGGCAGATTGCGAATATCAGTAAGCCTCCCGGCTTGCTCTGCGGCGTTAATAAATGCCTGAATGCTTGTTTCATCAATATCGTTAAAAATGGAATGAGGTTCGGCAATATCATCCCACGTCCTGCCGCTTTTTTGCAAAAGAAAATCATTGAGGGGGGCGCCTGTAAGTTCCTGATTGGTACTGCCGCTACGGAAATAATACCGCCCCCGCAAAGATATTGGTACGTTATAGGGCGGGGTAGTTATTTCCAGATAATATAAGCCCTTATCTTCATGCAGGTTTGTTGCTACCAGTATGCCAAGCAAATCCCGCACTTTATTTGGGATTTCTTCCATGAGCCTTTTATAATCGGATAGCCCGGTAATTTTTCCGGTATCGTCAATACCAATGAAAAGTTTACCACCAGTGGCGTTGGCAAAGCCACATACCCATTTTAAGTAATCATTATGCCAGCTTTGCTTATATTCTATATTTTGGTTCTCAGGCATTTATTTAAAATTATCTCTTGTGTGAAGTTTAATGTAAAACCAGCATCTTATATTATATACATCAAATTCCAGCCTTAAAGGCATTTGAAAAGAGCAGGCTCAAAGGTACTAATTAATCTAAGTTGTTTTTTATGAACCGATGATGTATCAATTTATACTAAAAGTTTTTCCAATTCTTCTTTCCATTTTATAAACCCATTAACTTCATCAGAATAATCGTGAAATATTCGTGAGTAATTCGCTTCTTTGGTATGTATATAACTTATTTTGCCTTGTATTTTAATTGCGTTAATTATATCCTCAACTTTCTTTAATTCAAGCTTCAGTATATCAATATCTTTAGTACATTTCCAAATATATGTTGCTTCTTCTGTATCAAGTGTTTCCCATATAATATGATAATTTGCCCCTCCTTCAATTAAAAAGACAAAAGAAAACGGCTTGATTACAAAGCGGAGTTTCATTATTAGGTGGCTATGCTTACCTGATAAATATCTGAGATGCTTGTAATGCTTGGAATTAGAAACGCCCAGTAAATCATCGAATAAATTCTTGCCATTTTGATAGAATATATTGGGTTTAATTTTGTCCCCAGGGAAAGCATCAAAAAGCTCGCTCTCAGTAAGGAGGGTTTTAGATGCTTCTGGTTTAATTTTTTTAAAACCCTTTACAAATTCAAATCTCACATTATCAATTAATGATTGATTAATGCGTTCTATTTCTGGAGAGTATGCCTCAATGTTGCCGATTTGCCCATAAAGGAATTCAATTGTTAGCGCTACCTGTATCTTTTTTGTCCCTAAGACATTCGCAAAATAATTTTTGATAGCATCAAATTCCGCTTTAATTTCAGGGTTAACTATAATAATTTCAAGTATCCTCTTTAATTGTTTTATGCTTTTATCAAATGTTACATACCCATCTTTGAATTGCACCTTCCGAATATCAACCATAACTGTTTCTTTAATTACTTTGGGCTTAGGCTTATGGATGACAACAGCCTCCTTTGGTGCATTTATATAAGGCATTGCCCCTACATCAATAATTTTAGGTGAGGCCACAACTTTAAGCAGGTTATATGTGTCAATATTGGTAAAGTTAATTGCTTCAATAATCTCTAATTCATTTGCCAAATCAATTTGGTGACTGGGAAATGGCAAATCCCCTTTTCTAAAATCCGGTTTATCGCCAATAATTGTTTTCGTAAGCCTATTATAACTACGTACCTTAAAAGTACATGAGGCAGGCTCGGTAAAAAATTTAACCATTTTGGGAAGCCCGGTATTCTGTAAAAAAAGGGCTTTGGAATCGCTTAAATAAGCATTCTCTCCTATAAAGTTTATTACCAATGAAAGCCCTTTCATCTTTAGACCTTTTCCTTACGAATTAATTCCATTTGGCCAGTAGGCTCTATTTGTAATATTTTCTTTGCCAGCTTTTTATAGTACCTGTTTCTCTGCTTGAACAGTTTCTCAAAATAATCAATATTGCTATCCCGGTAATCAAAAATAATTGGAGGTTGCTCAGAACGCTGGATTCTGCCAATATATTGAATCAGCTTGCCTTCAAAAGCAAAAGGATAAACTAAAAATAAACATTCAAGGGTATCTATATCCATTCCTTCACCAAAAAACTGGCCTGTGGAAATTAAGACTTGAAAATGCCCCAGTTTAATCTGTTCCAATTTTAGTTTTCGGTTGCTTTCTGAATCATCACCAGTTATTGTTATGGTTTCAAATCTGTCTTTCAGGTATAAGTTTAAAACATTGACGTGTTCTTTTCTTTCTGTGAGTACAAGCCCTCTCTTACCATTATTAACCTGATTAATAATATCATCAACGATTATTTTATTGCGGGAACAATCATATATCAGTATTTTAGAAATTGTTTCATATTTATCAATCTGATAATCAAAGGGGGCATAAAGGTTTGTTTCCCTGATATTTACTTGGATATTAGTTGTTTCGTTGCCAGGGTATTCATTTTTATAATCAGGATTAACTTGCGCAAGTATCTCACCAACAAAAATATATATTAATTTCTCATCATTGTTCTTCCTTTTAGGGGTAGCTGTTAAACCATAAAGATAAAATGGATTGAAACTTGAAATAGTTTCCCTGAAAGTCTTGGCAGGAATATGATGGCATTCATCAACTATAATATTTCCAAAAGAATTTGAGATTTCGTTAATAATTTCCTCGCTTTTAAGGCTTTGAATCATTGCAACAGTAATCTGTTTGCCCTTTTTATACTTCCCGGATGTAATTTGTCCAATATCTTTTTTAGGGATGCTTAAAAAGTTTTGTATCCTTTCAACCCATTGGTCTAACAGTTGTTTTCTATGCACTATAATAAGCGTTGGTTGCGATTTTCTTGCAATAATTTCCAAGCCCATAACTGTTTTGCCTGAGCCTGGCGGCGCTACAATTACGCCAAAGTCCTTTTTATCTGTGATTTCAAGCACATCATATTGGTAATCAAAAAGCTGTATTTTAGATTTAAAATTCACCCCCTTTAATTTTTTCCTTTCATCAATTATCTCAAAAGGGATATTATTCGTTTTGCAAAAGTTAACTAATTGTGCTACAAAGCCCCTCGGCAGCATTATTTCATTCTCTCGTTCTTCAATAAGGTTGAAGTATTTTTCAGTTTTATATATACTTTTGCCAATCTTCTTTTTGATAAGGTAATCGGTATTAAGGAAATTCAGGTTATCCCGGATAAATGCAATTATTTTAGGGCTTAACTGGCTCCTATGAATAAAAATCTGGTTTCTGATGATAATTTGTAACCCGCCATTCGGTTTAATAAAGGGCAAAGCAATGGAAGTGTCCTGAGAAAGTTCTGCAAATTCGGAATAAAGGTTATCCAGCACATTTGTATCAGTAAACTGTATGCTATTCAAGAAATCCCACTGGTCTGCAAAAGGCAATAAAGTATCCAAATGGATAAAGCATGAATTGTTGTTTTTTAAAGCATTGCCTTGCAAAGGGAGGGCAATGAGGTTGCCGAAACCTTGCCTGGAATGATAATCCTGATTCGGAAATAATCGGTCAAAACTCACCTCCTTATCAAAATCCGAGAAATTCAATGCCTTTCTGATTAATTCAAGTACAATTTTTCTACTTTTAAACGCTGGGTAAGCCTCTTTAAGGAATATCCAAACATGGCCGCCATTACCAGAACGGGAGCGTTCAAGATAGGCTGGGATACTACTCTTATGACATTCAGAGATTAATGCTTTGCTTTCCATTAGCCAGTTCGCCTCGTCAAAATCGGCAGCGACAAAACATGAGGTATTATCTATCAATAGTGGATAAACCCCAATGGTCTTATTGCCAATCAAATGCTCATTTAATGCAACGTCATTAAAGGCTTCTGGTTTTTTATTCTTAAAGGTACTGAAGTTGCCTCCTGTCGCTTTATGCTTATTATATTCATTCCAATCAACCTTATAGGCAGGCATATAGCCGCCTTTCCCATCTTTCTCCCAACGAACTGCATAAATATCCTCCCGTCCCCGAAAGAGTTTTTTATAGGTGGCGAGATTATTCTCTGAAATCATTCCTCAAAGATTTTAAAACACAAAATTAAGGATTATCAATATATCCCGGCAAGATGCGGGCGGGATGCAGGCGGGACGCCGGAATGATGCCGACTAACGGCGACGAACATTTATGTATATTGAGGATGAAATCGGCGTTTAATCAGACTAATTCATTGTAGATAAAAAACGCAAATCCGTAGGCGGCCAGTTCTAATTTATGCCTTTACCTTCATTTAATTTGCTCATCAAATTACCATAGCATCCATTACAATTATTATTATTTTTAATCCTGCTTTGTCAATCCAATTTACTTGGATTTCGGTTTTTTTCTAAGTACATTTTTCGCATATAAATAAGCTAATTTCATCATTGCAGGTATAATGAAACTCATTTCAAGCTTTTTTTACCGTTTTTGCCCATCTTCTTTATCTGAATTTTTTATGCCTTATACTGATTAAACTTTATTTTACAATTTTAAGTTAATTTTACCAATTATTTCAGATTGTGTATAGCCCCTCTTTATTGGTCTAAAACCGATTCAGGGTTGAAAGACGAATGAAGTAAAGGCAGTATTATTAAAAGTAACGGAATAAATGCGAATAAACTCGAATATTAATGTTTTGGGGAGCCTCCCGGACTGGAATCTTATTAATGTTTTTCTTAATAAAAGCATTAGTTCAATGCGCCTCAATGGTGGCTTGCAATCTTATACTGCCATTAAGACCGACAAATCTGTAAAAAGATTTGAGAGTGCTATTTCCGCTACAATGATAAAATTTAGCAATTCGGACGTTGAAATATTAATAAGACGTGTTTTATGTACCGAGAATATTTCCAATGATAGCCTTCTATTGTTATTTTGGAACGCATCTTTCAATAATGAATTGATGGATTATCTTAATACTCAGGTGTATTTTAATTCTTTCTTTAGTGGCCGTATAACTGTAAAGCAAGATGAAGTAGCAGCTTGTTTAAAGGATTTGAGAGAAAGAGAAAGCGAACTAAAAAAATGGTCTGATTCAACGATTAACATCACAGCCTCAAAGTATTTAACGCTTTTGAAAAAGTTTAATTTGATGGAGGGCTCTTTGAATAAAACAATAATTCATCCTTATTTGAGTGACAAAATGGTCGTTCTCTTTGTTTATTGGCTCAAATCTATTGAATCCAAGATAAACCTCTTAGAAAGCGAATGGATGAAATATTCTTTCTGCGAACGGCCATTGTTATTAGAAAGATTGATGCAAAAGAAATTCTCAAAATTTTTCCAGTTGTATTATACTGGAGATAATCTAAAAATTGAAACGACAGTTCCTTACGAAAATATTTACGATGCAACAAAGTAACCCCTCTCATATAATTATTCAAGTAAAAAAGCTTGTAGAATCTGACAGACGTTCAGAAATAAGATTGAATGCTAATGGTGGCAATTCAATCCTGGTTGTATGCGACCCAATTAGAGAAACGGAATATATTACTTATTTGGAGGAACTTTTACCCGCTGACAATTACATAATCATAGATTTAAATCAATGTCTGATTGATTTCATAAGAAAGCATAAAACAGATTTAGCAGAGTTGTATGATTTACTTCAGTCAGCTACCCATGAGATTTTTAAAGCCCCTTTTGGTGAAGAATCACAAGATTTATTCAAAGAAATTATGATTCAGATTCAACAGACATTTCAAGGAGATAAAGTTCCTGTACTGATTAATACAGGCTCATTAATTGTACGCAAAACGGTTTCAGGTTTCATTAAATTACTTCATCCTGATGGTGTTTTCTCCAAAGAAGACATAAGGGAGTACCTTATTATTGCAATAGAGATGAGAAGAAGGGTTAAGGAGCAATTAAAGCGTATTGGTGGAATGGAATTTTGGGATACTAACTTTTCCTACATAGATAAGGACACACAAGAAGAAAACTTTGTGGGGCTACCTGAAGAAAGAGGCTCTCATTTAATCGAAAATAACCCACTTCCGCCGGGAGTGTGCTATACGGCCACAAGCGATGGTGAAAACAACTCTCTTGTGAAAATTGAGGTAGTATCACTTAAAGGAAGCGGTAGAGTAGTTGTAACTGGTACGAATAGCCAGGAAGTGCGTGAGAATATTAAAAATACTTACAACTACCTGCGGGCCAATGAAAAAAGCATTTTGAATGAACAGCATTCGCTAACGGGATATGATTTGAACATTCAGGTCAGTAATCTTATGGGAGCTTATATTAGTGGAGGGATAGGAAGTGCCGTTTATGTTGCAATAATATCATCAATTTATAAAAAGAACCTCAAACCTGGATTAGCTGTTTTGGGGAATATTTCAATCGGTGGCGCTATAGAAAGAGCATTAAATTTTGCTGACAAGGTATCATTACTATCAGAAAATGGTGCAAAAACAGTCCTTGTGCCAATGGATAATTTAGGAGAGATGACAACCTTGCCTCAAAGCATTTTGGGCAAAACAGACACACCATTTTATGGCAACAGTCAAATGATTCTTCAAAAGGCAATTCTCGGTGATTAGGGGTGATTATAAAATTGAATTTAAGGTGCGATATACTTAATTAATAGCTTAAAACCAATAATTTATGTTTAAATCAATTTTAGTTTTAGAATCTTCATGGGATAAAGATACTGTGGATTCGCAATCTGTTTGGCCTTTTATAAGAGAATTTGCTAATGTCATTGGACTTCATGCTCATCATCAAACTTTCTCGGATAAAAATTCTTTTGAACATTGGATAAATTTATATAATCATGAAAAATTGCCAAAAGATAAATTATTATACATAGCAGCACATGGTTCAAAAAACCAAATTAATGGCCTATCATCATCAATAAATAGGGAATCGGTATTTACGATACTTAAAAGGTCTAAAAACTTAAAATTCATCCATTTTGGCTCTTGTAATTTTGGGAATGATGAAAATT
>Ga0302280_1003913_pt1 | contig 10498 bp, 10 predicted proteins | sample III_Fen_E1_1_FD_198771 | JGI IMG/M metagenome (GOLD analysis project Ga0302280, IMG submission 198771) | Peat permafrost microbial communities from Stordalen Mire near Abisko, Sweden - III_Fen_E1_1 | ecosystem: Environmental > Terrestrial > Soil > Wetlands > Permafrost | place: Sweden: Abisko...
GAAGCTGAAAATCCTGACGGGTGGTGATGTGGCCGATACCGTCGGAATATTCTTCCGCCAGGTCCGCCATCACTTCCAATTGATCAGCCGTAATACCGCCCCAGGGAAACTTGATGCGTTCCATACCGGGAGCGTCCCAATGGGTATCCGGACCTTTGAACATGCCCTGATTGGGATACTTCAATTGGCGGATTTGCTTGCCGTCGTTGCGGTGGCCATTGTCATAGCGTTGGCCGTAAGCGCCCCGGCGCAGACGGGTTTCCGCGAAAATGCGCGGTTCCATTTTGCCTTGTTTGTTCAAAACGATACTGGATTCAAATTCGTCGATTTCTTTGGCCCAATCCTGGGGCATCTTGTCTTGTAACTGGTCTTTCCAGCTGTGGTTCTCGCTCATAAATACGGCCCTTTCTATAACACCCGGGCAAGCCCTGGGGATCCCCTCCGCTAAAGCTTCGGGGATTATCCTTACCTTTATCTGACAAAATCCGCTTAAGCAGAAATCTTATAGTTTTCCGGTTAAACCCGCGGGTTCTGCGCAGGCGGATAAAACGCTCTGAAATGGACAACCTTTTTACACTCGGGAACAGTCAAAATCAATGTCGATAATGCGTTGTCATTGCGAGGAGTGTGCCGCGAATAGCGACACGGTAACGACGAAGCAACCCCAGTTTAAAATATGGTTTTAACCCACATTTTGTCCGTGGTTGAGGTATTAGCTAAAACCTTATTAAACTGTGGTTGCTTCGTTATAAACGTCCCCCTATTCGGGGGCCATTCCTCGCAACGACACATTAATACGAAGTTTTGAGTAATTTGTCTTTCCAGGTCTCTAAATCTTTTTGGATGCTTTCCATTTTTTTATGAAACCCATCATAAGCGAATTGGCCCATAGGAAGACGCAGGGGCGGGTTAGGGCTGTTGACCAACTCAATCATCAGCTTCGCGGCCTTGACCGGGTCACCGTCCTGCTTTCCGTCCCGATCCGTAAAATGTTTCATGAACTCGCCCACGGGGGTGGAATCATAAGCGTCGATTTTCTTTTCGGCCATTTTTAAGGACGATCCGGCGAAAGCGGTTCGGAAGGGCCCCGGCTCCACCAGGGTGACTTTAATATTGAAAGGAGCGACCTCGCCCGCCAGAGCTTCGCTGAGACCCTCCAGGGCAAACTTGCTGGCGTTGTAAAGCCCCAGCCCCGGAGTGGCTTTAAAACCCGAGATCGAAGAAATCTGAATAATGTGTCCCGCCTTTTGTTTTCGAAGAAGCGGCAGGACGCATTGAAGCACGTTCATGACGCCGAAGAGGTTGGTTTTAAAAAGATCCCTGGCTTCGGAAAGGCTGGCTTCTTCCACTGTCCCCATCAAGGCATAACCGGCGTTGTTGACGACCACATCAATTCGGCCAAAAGTTTCAACCGCCTTATCCACCGCCTCTTGAACCTGGCTGGGCTTGGTAACATCCATCTGTACCGCAATGGCTTGACCGGGATAGAGTTGATTAAAGTATTCAACCTGCTCGGCTTTTCGCAAAGTGCCGACCACCTGGCCGCCCGCCTTAACGACTTCTTCGGCCAGACACTTGCCCAGCCCGCTGGAAATACCCGTGATGAACCAAACCCGTTTTTGTTCTGTCATATGTTCTCCCTAGAATCTCTAAAAAATATTTCACCACAGAGGCACAGAGGTCGCAGAGTAAGGCTTTCGATTTTAAAGGCTTTTGGGGCTTACTTATAAAACTCTGTGGTTCAATCTGGTTTTATGTCAGCGGGAAAAAAACTAAAAACACCGTGGCGCCCGCCAGCAAAATGCCTATTCCGGTTTCCACTTTATAAAGAAAAGTGTGGGTTCCCCAATCGCCCCACCGGGGTTTGTAGAAATAGCCAAACAGCGCGCCGCTGGCAAACCCCGCGAGATGCGCCGCGTTGTCCGCGCCGATAAAAAAGCCGAACATCACCGTATAAACCAGCCACTTGACCATCTGGTCCCGGATACCCTGTCCCATGGGGGTTCCATCCTTTTGACCCCAGCCTGCCGCCACACCAATGAGCCCCATGATGGCGCCCGAAGCGCCGATGGCCAGCCCATGGGATATCCACATCTCGCTGGCGATATTTCCGATAATGCCGGTGACCATATAGAGGAACAACATGCGGCCCTTGCCGAAAATCTGCTCCACCATCGGACCCACCTGCATCAGGGCGAAAAGGTTAAAGGCGATGTGCATGAGACCCGCATGTAAAAACATGGCGGTGGAAATGCGCCAAAACTGGCCGTCTTCGGTAAATTCTCTGGCATGGGCGCCAAAGCGGATCAGGGTGTCCTGGTCAAAAGCCAAAACCCCGCTGGGCCCTTGAAAAAACACCATACGGATGTAAATCAGAATCATCGTCAAAGTCAGCAGACTGCTGACCGATTGCACCTGCGGCAGACCGATCCCCACCCGTTTGAGAACTTCCAGCCAATGGGGCATTAAAAGCTTTCCGCAATTCAGGCAGGTTTTACGACGCTCATCCTGAAGGGTACCGCAATGGGGGCAGACTTTGTGCTTGTAGCGGACCTCTTCCATGGTGTTAGCCGCTTTTTGCTTGGAATGCTGCCAGGAATCCCGCCAGGTCATCAGCTTCCAGCGGATTTTGACTTTGTTCATTCCCACAAACCCGGCAAGGCCGGTAAGCCAGTCAATCCAATCGCTTTTAGGGTCAAAGTCACTCATGCGGCTCAAACTACGATAAAAACCCCCAGAAATCCAGAATCATTCGAAATGAGTTTTTTGTTAATTGTAGGTAAAGACTTCTTCCCCGTGGTTTATGAAGAGCCCCTCTCGCCTATAGTGCATCCTTCCAGTACACATTTTGGAGACCCTCATGATCAACAAAGCGTTTCTGAACAAATTTATGGTGAAGCCGGGTAAAAAGCTGGCCTTTGACGAGCTCGACCCGGGCTGGGCATCCCACAAGGATCTTTTGGATAAATTCGGCGAGGAGCGGGTCAAAAAAATCGCCAAGAAAATTTTGACGCGCAATCTGGACAGCTTGAACCAGGCCCATAACCTGCTCTGGGCCAGCGACACTTACGGCGTGCTGGTAATTCTTCAGGCCATGGATGCGGCGGGCAAGGACGGCATCATCCGCCACGTCATGTCGGGCCTCAACCCCCAGGGCTGTATGGTGCATAACTTTAAAAAGCCGACCCCCGACGAACTGGACCATAACTTTCTCTGGCGCTACATGAGAGCCCTGCCCCAGAGAGGCCGCATCGGTATTTTTAACCGTTCTTACTATGAGGATGTTTTGGCCGTGAAGGTGCACCCGGAGTTTTTGGACTTTCAAAAACTGCCCCCCGGCGTGCGCAGTGAAAACCTTTGGAAGCACCGCTACAGCGACATCAATCACTTTGAAAAACATCTCACCCGCAACGGCATCGTGATCCTGAAGTTTTATCTGCACATCTCCAAGGACGAACAGCGCCGCCGCCTGCTGGACCGCCTGAATAACCCCGCCAAGCATTGGAAGTTTTCCGACAACGATCTGCCGGAGCGAGCCCATTGGGACAAATACATGACCGCCTACGAGGACGCCATCAGCGCCACCAGCACCGAATGGGCGCCCTGGTATGTCATCCCCGCCAATCACAAGTGGGCATCGCGGACCCTGGTAGCCGATGTTTTAACAGGAACCATCGCGGGATTGGGTTTGGATTTCCCCAAGATCACGCCCGAACGCAAAAAATCCCTGGAGCGGGCAAAAATTCAGCTGGAAGCCGAAGCGGAAGAAAACACCGAAGAAGGTTTGTCGGCCTAAACGCCCTTCACCGATTTTAAAGAACAATGACGCAGACCATCCATCGCGTGAGCTTTATCGGTTAAACTAAAGCCTTATGAGTACTACCCGCAAAACCATTTTAGTTCTGGGGCTTTGGCTGGCTTTGGCCGGATCCGCGAAGGCCCAGGCCGCAGTCCAACCGACCCGGGACTATTACCCCGTTATTTCAATTCTTTACGGCACCGACCGGACATTGAAAAATACGGATTTCACCTCGAAAAGTTCACCGGACTTAAGTTTTGGACAGGCCCGGTTCATCCTTCATCTTCACTATTTTCGAAAAAACGACAGCGATCAAACCTGGTGGCGCCCCAGGGATTCATCCGAAAAGAAACTGGGTTTACAGCCCGTAAGCCCTCTCGACGAAAAAACCTTTAACCAGGCTCTGCGCCATGACACCCAAAACGAAACCTTTCTCTACGTGCACGGTTTCTCCACCACTTTTGACGAGGGGGCCAAGGAAACGGCGCAAATCGCTTATGATTTACAGCTTCCGGGAAAACCTTTGCTTTACAGCTGGCCCTCTCACGGCAATATTTCGGTGGGCGATTACAAAGTGGACCAGGACACGGTCAACCAACCCGAAGCCATTGCCCATCTCAAATCCTTTATCCGTCAGGTCCTGCGGGAATCGGGACGGGGACAGGTTCATCTGGTGGGTTTCAGCATGGGAACTTATCTTTTAACCAGGGCCCTGATGGAACTGGCGGATGAGGGACAGGATTTTTCCAAGGTCGGAGCCGTCATCCTGATTTCCGCCGATATCGACGCGGAGGATTTCAAAAATCTGTATTACCCCAAATTAAAAACAGCCCTGGATGGAAAACTCGTCCTTTATGTTTCAGGAAGGGATAAGGCTTTGGAACTTTCCGCGGATTTTCATCATGGCCGGCTGCGCCTGGGCCAGGGTGACGGCAAAGCCACCCTGATTGAGGGCCTTACCACCATTGACGCCACTCAAAGCTCGCAGGATTGCGGCATCTGCCACGGTCTGTCGCAGATCAACGGGGTTATCAACGATATGTACCTGTCGCTGCATAACGGACTGCCTCTGAACAAACGGCTCGTGGACGATTACGTAAAAGACGGGAAAAAATATTACCTGCTTTTCGATGACGCCCATTCCATTGAGACCATTGAGGATCATAATTTCGCCATCGCGGGACAACTGGGAACTTATCTCAATAACTTGAAGTTGATCTGGCTTCCCGACCCGGCTCTGGAGATCGCGGCCGGAATCAATCACGGCTTCCTGCCCACCGAATTGGAATTGCGCTGGAATCTGGAAACTCAAAACCTCCGGTTTTATTTAAACGGGGGTGTCGACTATTACGACCAGGGCAACGGCTCTACCGCCTGGGCTCTTCATGGCGGACCGGGCCTGGAAGTGGTTTCAGATTCCGGATTGGGATTGAGTCTGGAATGGGACGGAGTGACGGAGCTTTCCCGCTCTTCCGCCGTCCTCAGCGGTTCCTATTTGGACCGGTTATTGAACAACGACGGGTTCCCCTGGAGCGGCTTTCGCCTGCAATTGATTAAGTATTTTGACTTCAACAAGCTGTTGAATTAATCAATTTGGTTTGGAAATGAAGTTTATTTTTTAGACTTGGAAAAATTGATTGGCGGAAAGGCTTCGGTTTTATCCGCGGCTAGAATCAATTCGATCCCGCCGGAACCGTCCGCCGGAACAAACCCCGCTACTTTTAAGCCCCGCATTTTAAAGGTCTCTGCTGAATTCCCGTTTTTAGCAGGCCACGTAAACTCGCCCGAATCATTGGACCCGCTGCTGGTTTGGCCAAAGCTGCTCTTGGCCCAGTTTACAAAATCGGACGAAACGTTCTTATCCAAATAGAAGGTCATATTGCCTGACGGGTCATTTTCCGGAGCCTGGGAAGGACTCATTTTGCCCTCTTTGATCAATGTTTTTATTACCGCCAGACTCAGCGCTTTAAATTTTAAAACCGGCGCCTGAAGGGATTTTCCGTCAGCGGTTTGAACATGTAAAACCAGTCTACCTGATGTTGGAACAACCGGGGTCATCTGATCGGCTTGAACCCCTTGCGTCAAAGCAAGACAAAACGCTAAAACCAAACCCGTCAACCTGAAATTCCATTCGCGCATAACAACTTACCCCCGATAAAAAATTCACCTGATCAAGTTTATCACTTTAAATTTTAAAGAATTTTAGGTTTTCTCAATCTGAACAATCAATTGAATCTGCTGAAGAATGGCCGACACCTTTTCGCATTTTTCCTTGGAGCCCACATAAACCAGGGCTTTTCCTTTTTGGTGAACCCGAATAGTCAATTCCACCGCCCGTTCCAGCGCGTAACCCGTGGCTTTTTGGATTTGAAGGATAACTTCATCGAAAGAATGAACTTCGTCGTTAAACAGCATGACCTGCCAGGGATTGCCTAATTCGGTTGCTGTGTTCGTTTGGTTATCGATAACTTCTTGTTCGTTGGTATTCATCCCCGTCCCAATGCGTTAGATTTTTTCCGCGCCGATCCGGTTAATATCCGCGGTGGCTAATATTTTCTTCGGGGCGCCTTGTTTGGCAACCAGAATCATCGCCAGCCCTATCTGGCGGGTGTTTGTCACAAACCGGGGAAAGAGTAATTTTAAGAAAGGGTATAAGGGCGCCGCAACCGCGTAAATGGCCCGATAAAGCTTTTGTTTCGAGACAATACCATCCAGGGGCTGGATATAACCGGGCCTGAACATATAAGCCGCTTTAAAAGGCAGTCGAAGCAGGGCGTTTTCGGTCTCACCCTTTACCCTGGCCCACATCACGCCGCCCTTTTCGGTTTCATCCGTTCCCTCGCCCGAAACATAAATGAAAGTCATGGATGGATTAAGCCGGGCCAGGGTCTGGGCCGCCGCCAGGGTGAAATCATAAGTCACATGGCGGTAAGCCGGTTCGGTCATACCCGCGGACGAAACACCCAGGCAGAAAAAGCAGGCGTCGAATCCGGTCAGTTCTTTTTCGAGATTTTCAAAGTGGGTGAAATCCTGATGTTCTATTTCCCGAAGTTTTGCCTGTTTTATTCCTGAGTTTTTGCGAGCGACGGAAAGAATCTCCGAGACCTGGGGATCGGCCAGGCATTCCTTAAGAACACCATGCCCCACCATGCCCGTCGCGCCGAAAAGAATTACTTTCATCGTTTCACCTGAGTGGTTCAATTTTAAGCGGGTAGATCAAAAAACAGAAAATGGGAGTTCTTTTCAACTTCAACCCACAGTTGGCTTTCATCGCTGATGGCAACCCCATCTCCGCTGGAAATGGTTTGACCGTTGAGGCTCAGTTGACCGGACGCCAGCTGCAACCAGCCCTTGCGGCCCGGACGCAGTGACAAATCAATCCTTGTCCCTTTGGTGGGTTTGGCCAGATATAAATCCACATCCTGGTTCATGGTAATGGAGCCTTCCCGGCCGTCCTTCGACAGGGCCAGAAACAGATCGCCCTCATTGAGTTGTTTTGAAAAATCTTTTTGAGCGTAACCGGGCTTCAGATTGTCCGCCTCGGGCAGAACCCAGATTTGAAAAAAATGGGTTTCCTGATCTTTGAGATGGTTTTGTTCGGAATGACGCACACCCGTACCGGCGCTCATGCGCTGAACTTCGCCGGGCAAAATAACGGCGGCGGTTCCCATGGAGTCTTTGTGTTCCAGCGCACCGCTGAGGACGTAAGAAATGATTTCCATGTCCCGGTGGCCGTGGGTGGAAAAACCCGTGCCGCCCTGGATACGGTCTTCGTTGATCACCCGCAGGTCGCTGAACCCCATATGGTCGGGGTCCTGGTGTTCGCCGAAAGAAAAAGTATGGCGGGATTTAAGCCAGCCGATTTCAGTTAAAAATCGCTCATTGGAATGTCTAATCGTGATCATAGCGGTAGTCCTTGTTGAGATGAGACTCAAGATAAGGGTTCGCTGGAGTCACTTCAAGGGAGGGGGAAGGCCTATGAACTCAAATCATAAAGCTGAGAACCCATACCGCGTTGGCCCCCGCCAAAACCAAGATGGCCCGGCTCAGGGGAAGGGGTGTCTGTGGTTTCAGTTTTTGGTCTTTTCACCCGCCACAAAGCCGGATCAACTAATTTGCCGTGATCTCGCACCCATTGGGCTATTTTTGCCCGGTCGCTATTCGGATCTCCGCCAAAACCGCCACCCCAGCCCCCCTGGTTTCTCTGGCCCCAAGCGCCCGCTTGAGCCCCCCTGCCGCCAGCCTGCCATGGTTGTCCCTGAGCTCTACCGTTGTTACCAAGCCCGCTAAAACTTCCCCTGCCTCCCTGTCCCCCGAAGCCTTGACGCAGGGGGGCGACCAGCATGTAGCGGAATTCCCCTGATTTCACTTTTTCAATAAATTGGTCCAGCGTAATAGTGGGGTCGCCCCCCATAAAACCGCCGATGGAAATAGCCGGTAACCCTGTTTGAATGATGATGGACGAAACCGATTGGCTGTTCTGTGCCACCACCAAATATTTGGCGTTAGGTTCATTCGCTTCCAAATAAGACAATAATTTTTGGTTATTCGTGTCTTCGCCAAAACCGCCTCTGCCCCCCTGACCCCCAGTGCCCGAAAGTAAATTGGGATTGGCTTCCACCGACCGGTCCGGAGCCAAAACCGCGCTGAGGGACCAGACCGCTGGAGAAATAAATAACGTAAACAGACCCACTCCATAAGCCAGGGGCAGCCAGCGGTGTGAAATTTTTCCGGACCGGACCGAACCGCGTAGCGCGGTTAAACCAACGACCGATAATCCGGCGCCCATGAGCAAAACCGGCCGGATGACCTGCTCCCAATGCGGGTAGCCGAACCAAATATAAACCTGCCACACCACCGTGAGTAAAAAAGCCAGCGGTAGCAAGGACCAATATTTTTCACCGCTGATAAAAGAAGTCCAGAGAGATCTTGCCCCAATGCCGGTTAAAGCCGCCAGAGGAGGCGCCAGCATCACAATGTAATAAGTATGCATGCCCCCTTTCATAAAACTGAAAACCAAGGCGTAAGTTAAAAACCAACCAAACCACAAAAGCAAAGCGGAATGATTTGTTTGGAGAGGCCGGCTAAACGAATCTTTCCTCAACGCGGCCCAAAGGCCGAGGAGCACTAAAGGTAAAAACCAAATAATCTGTCCCGCCATATTGGGGTCGGCCAGACGAAGAGGCCCGGGCTGTCCCGTACTCATCCCTCCGAATCCTCCCTGACGGTTGCCTCTGCGGTTTTGTGAAGCTGGATTTCCATTGGCATCTTTTTGAATATCTTGCGGCGAAGTTGGATTTTGGGGTGAATCCATCGAAGGAGCCGGAAGAACGTTAGCGGTGGTGCTGGTGGGAGTCGCGACCGCGGTCGCCGGACCGCCTCGACGCCGGGACATCAACCGTTGAAAACCATTCCACCCCAAAGACAAACTGATCATGGAGTTATCTTGCGTGCTTCCCACAAAAGGTCTTTGCGAAGCGGGCGTGAAATCCACGGCGAGCGGCCAGGATAAAGCCACGACGGCCAATACCATGGAGCCGATGGTCAAATCCGCGAACCGGCATTTCCAGGGAACGGCCGCGCCTAACCAGTAGAGTAAATAAAAAGTCGGCAGAACGATAAAGGCCACCATCATCTTGGTGTTAAAACCGACGCCGACCAGCGCCAGAGCCAACAACAATAAACCCCGGCTGGCCTTTTCGACCGCCAAAGACAATGCCCAAGACGCCAATAGGATCACGAACATCAAACACTCATCGGTGTTGTTGTAACGGTCCACCGCCACACAGATCGGCCCCACCGCCATGGCCAGCGCCGCGATCAAAGCCGCCCAAGCGTCAAACCGGCGGCGAACTAAAAAATAAACCAAAACGACCGACAAAGTCCCTTCAATCACCTGGGGAAAAATGAGACTAAATCCGCTGAAACCCAATAATTTGGCGCTGAAGGTCTGTATCCATAAAGACACCGGGGGTTTATCGACGGAGACCCATCCCACTGGATCAAAGGAGACAAAGAAAAAGTTATGCCAGTTCATCAGCATGCTTCGAACTGCCGCGGCGTAATAGGGATTGCCAAAACCGTTTTGGTCCAGGCCCCACAGCCGCAAACCTGCCGCCAGAACAAGAATAGAAAATAGGCCGAGCCATTCCCAAAATCGTTGGGAATCGGAATTTATGCCTTCTGCGGTTGTTTTGGTTTGCATGGACTTTTAGACGTATGGTTCATGTTTGAGTGTCAGCGAAACATAACCATTTCAGAGATCAAAGGCTTTGGCCAGTTCCATCATTTTTTCCAGGCCCAATTGTTCGCCGCGGATTTGAGGATCGATATTCACTTTGGCTAATACCGCCAGCACTTCCTCGGCCGGTTTTCCCAAAAACTTCAAAGAGTTCGTGATCACCTTACGGCGGCTTTGAAAAATGCCCCGGCTGATGGCGAAAAGTCTTTTTTCAGTGGCGCCCGACAACGGCAAGTCGCGCTTGAGATCCAGTTCGATAAAAGCCGAATCCACTTTGGGGGCCGGACGAAAACAACGGGCCGGCACATCCACCACCTTGCGCACATGGCCGTAATAGGCCGCGCAAACGGTTAGAGCCCCATAGGCTTTGCTGCCGGGCTTCGCCACCAAACGGTCCGCTACTTCTTTTTGGATCATCAGGTAAATTTTCCGGACAATCGTTTGATGCTCGGTTAAAA
>Ga0302280_1003915_pt1 | contig 10483 bp, 14 predicted proteins | sample III_Fen_E1_1_FD_198771 | JGI IMG/M metagenome (GOLD analysis project Ga0302280, IMG submission 198771) | Peat permafrost microbial communities from Stordalen Mire near Abisko, Sweden - III_Fen_E1_1 | ecosystem: Environmental > Terrestrial > Soil > Wetlands > Permafrost | place: Sweden: Abisko...
TGAGATACATCGAATTATGATTGGATTTTTGCATTTTATTAGCAAATATGATTTTGTGACCAATTGCAAGAGTTAGTAATAATTTAATACTTTTTAAATGAAGAAGAAAGTGTCAGATCCATACTCAGGCGATGATGAGGAGCACGAAGACCATGAAAAGGGCAAAAAACGCAACAAAAAGAAAAGCGACTAGACCTTCAAATGCGACTGTGGCAAGGTTTATGGATCACTTGCTGCAGTCCATACCCATATCAACAATAAACATTCTCTGCAGAAAAAAAAGTATAAAAGTTTGATATATAACCCCACTAAAGCAGGCCAGGGTTCAACTGCCACCATCCGCTTGAAAGACATCCAATACCCCTAAAAATAAGCAGACCACATGTGTCTAGTTGACAACACAATAAAGAACATATACGAATATATACAACTATCCTATCCTAAAGTTGAAAAGAATACAGATATATTACTCAATGATGATTAATACGACAGTGATTCGGAACTGAATATTGATATTGAAGGAGTTTAATTGAGGAATGCCAGATAAAGGGATATTATTGGCTAAATCAACATAATGAAGGAATAATTTCGGCTGGAAGAACTCGATGCGATGAATGCCGGCTTAGTTGAATTCAAATCGTTTAAAATAGAAAAGTTTACTCTCAATATAGTCAAGGAACTCACCAAATTTTGTAAGATCCCCTTCGCAGCAAAAATTCAGCTTCAGATTTATATGGCTGCAGCCAAGAAGAGAAAAATCTCCCATGCTCTTTAAAAGAATATTAGTGAGTGCGAGACCATATTATGGGAGGGCGCATAGCAAATTCCCGATATGATTCAGACCTACTATAACTCTTGGATGGACATAGTGAATAGGCCGGATCCTGCCCAATGATGAATCTTCTTTAAGATACGCTTCAAAATTCTAACTATCAATCATATAAATAGTTATAAGTATTGTTAGAATTCTGTTTAGAGATATCTCCATTTAGTGTATCACACAAATGAACAATAGATAGTTTGAAATTACTCCAATGATGAATCTAAAATCTTTTTACTTAAATAAATCAGACCATATCATGCTCAATATAATATTGATCTGAGAATGATGGACTCATTCCTCAAGTCACCAGTGGTCATCGATAACGTATCTGTACCGGTATGCAGGGCAGTGGACTGATGAAGGTGGGATTCAGTGGCGAGGAGAAGCGTCCGTTTATCTTCCCTTCAATGTAAAGTAGTTGATATGCAGCGTGGGCAGACCAAAATACCAAGTGGTGATCCCCAATACCGCCAACCAGTTGGACACCTACATTGGCGAGGAACTCACCACCAGCAAACGTGGGCTTTATAAACTGAAGCACCCCCTCTCCCATGGAGTTATTGACCATTGGGATGACATGGAACTACTCTGGAAACATGCATTTTCGCTACTTAAAATCGCACCCAATGAATGCCCCGTCCTTCTAACAGAGGCCAACATGAATCCAACCAAGCATCGCCGCAAAATGCTATAAATATTCTTTGAAAAGTTTCAGGTACCTGCAGTATATGTGGCTGTGCAGGGTGTGCTCTCACTGTAGATAATATCTCAAATAGATTTGCGACTGGTAAATCCACAGGAATTGTGCTGGATTCAGGAGATGGTGTGACTCATGTGATACCAGTGTACGAAGGCTATTCTCTAGCGCACTCCTGCGAAAGGATGGATTTAGCCGGACGAGACGTGACCTCCTATCTTCAAACTCTGTTGCGGAAAAGTGGAATTAACCTAAATACCAGTGCAGAATTTGAGTTGGCCAGGACCATTAAAGAAAAATACTGTGCTATCACTATCAATCCTCTGGAGAAAGCTAGGGAGAAGAAAGATAAATTTACCCTTCCTGATGGACAGCAGGTCTAGTTTACAAACAATGAAAAGGAAGCAGGGGAAATCATGTTTCAGCCAGACAGGGTTGGCCTCTAGTGCCCATGTAACGATAGAGTAATACAGCTGTTGTGCAAATTCTACAGAACAGTCTTGCCAAAGTCGATATTGATCTCAGGATGACGTTATACAACTAAATTGTCCTGTCAGGTGGCAATACTCTCCTGTAGGGATTCCCCGAGCGTTTTGTAAAAGAGTTAAAGCGTGGCCTTCCCAACGAGGTCAAAACTCGCGTGCTGGCTCCAGCCAAACGAGACACGATGTGTTGGTAGGGAGGCAGCATCCTCGCCAGTCTGCCTTCTTTCAAGAACATGTGGATCACCAAAGCCGAGTACCAATAGCAAAAAGAGACGGTCTTCAACAAGAAATTCCTCTGATGTTCTATAGAATTGCGCAGTTAATCCACAGTCATTTTAAACAATTGTTGATTATCTGTGACAGGCATTTATAATTCAAATATTATTTGCCAACTCACCATTTATATGAACGATCTCACCAATCTTTTCCGCAAGTCAGAAATACCCCCTCCCAAGTTATCAACTGGCAGTTATACGCTTAATCGATCGTCTCTATCGGCTTACAATGCAAACTCTCTACCCTATAGCAGTTCCGCGCGTTCAACATCATGGAATCTTAGCGAACTGTAAAATTTCGTGCGTAAAAGCGTGAAGAAATAAGTATCCGCGGATACTGTGCGGGAGTAGATGATAATCTTCGAAAAGAAGCAGAAGGAGACGCTGTGCAAAAAGATTCTGCTGATTGCCGCTCTTACGGCCTTACTCACTCTACTACTGAAGATTGAGGGGAATACTCTTTTCAGTCTAATAATGCTTGTCGCAGCGAGTTTACTACCCAATCAAGGTAAATATAAATCCACTCAGCACTTTCCTTTAGCAATGAACCCATCATCACGAAGAGCTTGGTTTGGATCACACCTCTGCTCTACAGCTCCGTCATATACTGCCTTCTAAAGTGGTCGCTGGACGCTGGTGATTATGAAGTCAACTGGACTTTTACATACTTGTCTGTACTTGCAACAATTGTAAACTCTGTTCTTCGATTATATAGACCTCTATTTCTGCTTGCAGCTGCGACTAATATCACTCACGCTGTCGGGGAGGTTTCATTTCTTAAGAAATTAACCTATTTCCCTAAATATATCGGCCAAAAGATTCTCTTTGTAAAATTACTTTTCAAATATTTGGTGGGGGTTGTTTTAGTGGCAGGAGTGGTGCTTGCAGTGTTGCTAGTGAAAATTCAATGCTTCAATTGGTAAATCATTCGGCCTGCCAATCTTCTCAAAGCTTTTCTCTTTGCTTTAGCACTATAAGTTTACCTATAAATAGTACACTTCATCAACGAAACAACTGTGTCTCCCCTTAAAATAATCAAGGACAAAAACCCTCTCTTCCTCAATCTATTGCAGCTAAGCAACAAGCCAGCATACCAACAGGTAAAAATACGCTAACTTAGATTCACAGGCAATGCCTTCGTAGTCTATACATCCACATCCATCGCACTCCATTCTATCTATCAACTTAGACATGGAAATCTCTCACCTATAAAACAGTAAAATTGATCTAAAGCAGTACATGGATATTTTCAACCAATACGCGGAGATATAACTCGAAAGGACTCATAACACCATCACCACCTCGCTTTTTACACTCAAAAATTACCAAAGAACAACTGCTTCCTCAAAAACAGTGCTCTAGGATCTGTTTATATACTTTAGAAAAATGGGAGCGCGTCTCTGGGCTGAAATCGAAGCGATATCCATCTTTTCCCTGCTTGCTGACAACAGTTTCCTATTCAACATTGTAATCTAAGTGGAGCGCGAAGCCGCATAGGGAAAGGAATCAATTCGAATCTCCGAGAAAGTGGTGGATTTAATAAAAGGATCCTCTGAAAAACTTATGGAAGCTGCCGGCCTGTCTATTCCCAGCAATATGATCTGCAGTGAAATGCTTATAAATGCTTTGCGAATGTAATCCGAGGTCTTTTGGCTGAAAAATGAAAGGAAATGATTTTTATCAGTTACTTATGGCCTGATGACAAATTTATATAGTAATAATAACTTAGAATTCAAAAGGATAATAACAGGGCTCACGAGTCGAGATTAAGAAATCATAATCACTAACTATCAATAATATAAAATACGTCCTTTTCAGTCGAACTGAATATCAGCAGGACCGGTCAATATCCAGTTGCTCTATGAACTAGAATTGAATCATCTAAACTTTTAGTGAAAAGAGAAGTAATCTTTATAGATGGATGCTGATCATAATACTAAAATATCATTAGGCATAAAGCAAACAAGTATTGGGTTTAAAATTGAGTTGCTTAATAATTTCATCACGATAAGACTTTGTATCAGCCAACATCAATTACAATAGAGTTTAATCAAAACAAAATGGGTTGAATATTTATCAAGACTGTCAAATTACGAATAACCTCAATATTTCGAATGACTCTTCAACGGATATATGATTCGATCCAAATCCACTAAGCCTGTGAGGCTCAGCTTTGATCTCTATTTTATTCTTGATTATTAAACCGTTAATGAAAATATCACCTTCTTGGTCTGTGGCGGTCTCGCTTGCTACTGGTTCATATTTAGCTGCATATGAGATTGAAATCTTATAATATTGCGAATGCCCAGAGGAAGGAAGAAAATCCTACCAATAAAGGAGATGGAGGAGTAGAATCCAGTTGAGGCGAACATTTATGAAACACCCTCGAGCCACGAAGGATAGCACCATGATGAAGAATTTTAAGAAAATGTATCATAAGAGTCATAGAACTAACAGTAGGGAGACATTAAACGGGAGAACTCACTGTCCCTACTCACCAAAAAATTCACAAAACTTATAAAAAGCAAGGAAAACTTCATTTTGGACATTAATGAGGCCACGCGAGAGTTGGGAGTGCAGAAAAGACGGATATATGACATAACAAACGTCCTAGAGGGTATTGGGTACATTGAAAAGATTCACAAGAACAAGATGCGTTGGATAGGGGGTACAATGGACTTGGAAATGACCAAAGAGATCAATGACCTTGATAATCAAATTGCAGGGTATCTTGAACAAAACAGACAGGTTGATGAGGAAATTATGCTATTGCATCATAAACTCAAGGCAGAGACGGAGAACAGCAAGTATCTCAACTACTTTGTGGAGGATGATCTCAGATAAATAGTGGACAATCTCGAGGGCAGTCCAGGTTCGATGGTGGTCGTCATGGGCGAAGAGGGGACCACAATGGAGTTGAAGTAAGGCAAAGTTATCATCGAAAGTGGACCTCAAAGCACGACAGGTCTGACCTACTGCAAGGTGGTCCACGGTGATTCGAGTGATGATTTTCACTACAATGGTCAATTTTGAACCTATCCTAATGATTGATAATATGAGATGATATGGAAGTGTAAGCCAATCAATGTTCTTTCTTAAGGGCCGCACTTGCCTGGTTTAATTTGTGCACCACATCCAACAGATTAGCGATGCAATCCGTAGATTTACCGTAGAGCTTGTCTTTGTTCAAGTCGTGGTAGATAATTAAACAACCCTTCGATTGGTCTAAAGTTCCAACGATCTTCTTGTCCAGAATCCTGAATCAATCAACACTTACATTTATGAGAGTTTCCTTTCGATGACTCCTGAATCCAAGGATAACTTGCGACTGATATAGTCGATATCGACTCGTGTATATGAATCGATTATTTTAAACAGATTCTGCTCCAGTAAGTTATCGTACAGTAGTTTGGTGTGACTATTGACAACTTCATCTCCCTCGATCTCCTGTTTAAATTGCACGAACACCCGGCTCAGGGCCACAATGGATGCTGCAAAGTGCGACTGGGAAACAGCTTTGATAGCCTATATATGCGAATCAGCTGAAAACTTTAGTCCGAATTTGCCACTGAGTAACGATTGGAAATCCTCTTTGCTGTTGCTCATTACTTTACACATTAGCATATACTTGAAGCAGAGGACTGCCCTTGTATCTTTGGCAGCGCTAATTTATGATATACTTACATAAGCGGTTCTAATGCCTCGTAGAAATATGAGTAAGATGTCTTATAATCTCGGTCCTGTGCGTAGAGGATTCCTGACATCAAATCAATCTCTGCAATAATGCTTGGTTGGCAGTAGACGTTGTTGGCATTGGCTCGTGATGCAGTCAAGGAGGCCTTTGCCTTGGCGAAGTTCTTTATGCGGTAGTTAATCTTACTCTCTAGCAGATATAGTTCAACTAACAGTAATTTGTCGTCCGCCTTGCGCACCTCCACCAGAATCGGTTCGATGATCTTCATTGCTTTGTCTGCCTCTCCCACTTCCAAATACAGTCCGGCTAATCTCAATTCCATCCTGTGCTTCAAATACGTCCTCTTTTCGGCTGTGCACCAATCCACAAGCCAAATACTCAGTTCAATCTGCAACTTCTCCGACCCTGGTACTTTGGCTATGTAGTCTACCAAGCCCTTGGTGATTTTGGCTAATCTTGGCTTCGAGAATACTCCTAGTCTATAAGCAAAGTTCTCGGCAATTGACTGTATTTTCTCAGGTGTTGCGCGATCGACATAGAGTTGGGCCAACCCATTGATAGCCGTCTCCTTCGCCTTAACATTACCTTCAATGGCTTCGATTTCCTCTCCAATCAATAATTTGATGTCTTCCTCCCGGCCTTCTCTGATCGCAGCAGCTACTCTATCCTCGTATGACATTTAAAAATAATTTAAATTAAGCCAGCTTTATATATTAATGACTTAAAAGATACTAGTCACTGGACCCTTTGGACAGATAGGAACTGAACTTCTACCTTAATTGCAGACTTTGTACGGCAAGGAGAACGTCGTGGCACTCGGACACAGTCGGATCCCTGAATAGTTCGATGGAGTGGTGGAAAAAGCAGACGTGACTGACTTATAAAAAATACGAAAGATTATTATTGACCATAAAATTACTCAGATCTATCATTTAGCTGCACTTCTTTCAGTCACCGGAGAACAGAATCCTCAAAAGGCGTGGGATGTGAACCTCATCGCTCTAAAAGGACTATTTGATTTATGCATCGAGCTTAAGGTCAGCAAAATATTTTGGGCAAGCTCCATGGCAGTGTTTGGGCTCACAACTCCCAAGGTCAACACTCCCCAGCATACCTCCATTGAACCCACTACCATGTATGGTGTAACAAAATATGCAGGCGAAATGCTAGGCCAATATTATTTTAATAGATACGGATTAGACGTGCGTAGTCTACGCTATCCGGGAATCATCAGCTGGAAAGAGCTGCCTGGAGGTGGAACTACTGATTATGCTGTTGGTATCTTTTATGGAGCCCTATAGTCAGGTAAATACGAGTGTTTTGTAAGCGAATAAACTACTCTTCCCATGATTTACATGCAGGATGCAATTAAGGCCACTCTCCAAATCATGCAAGCAGATTCTTCCCAAATCAAGGTCAGAACCAGCTATAACCTTGCTGCTATTAGTTTCAGCGCCAAACAACTTGCTTATGCCATCAATAAACACATTCCTCTCGAAGTGACCTATAAACCAGATCATCGACAAAAAATTGCTGACTCATGGCCTGACTCCATCGATGACAGCGAAGCCAGGAAGGACTGGGGCTGGAAACATGAGTTCGGGCTTGAATAACTCGTTTCGACTATGATTACTAACCTTAGCAATAAACTAAAGATACAGAAATGATATTTAATCCAAATGAAGATATTGATATCAACAGAATAATTGCATTTTAACAGGCTTTTTGGCTCGCACTTCCTCCTTCTTGGTGGGGTCATTGATGTTAAAACGAACGTCAAGCACCACCACAAGAGGAAGACTCGCATATACCATGAAGACTGAGGCTTCTGTCAGTCGATTGGACATCAGGTATAGATGTGTGAGTTTCTTAAGCTCGAGTAGTGAACGAACTCCCTCATCAGTTACTAAATTAGTAGTTAGGTCCAAATAGACTAAGCTATTTAGACAATACAGCTATTTGATGCCCACATCGGTAATAGCGTTCTTCGAAATGGATAGCTCCTGTATTGCAGTTAGGCCCGATAGAAACGCCATGCAGCTATCTCCTAAATTGTTGCCACGGATGTCCAACACCCTCAAATTATGAAGATTTTCTATACCGGACAGTGCTTGGGCATTGAAAGAGTTGCTGTTAAGCTGTAGTTTTTCGATTCCACTGAGATGAGTAACAATTGTTGTCAAACCTAGGTTTCCTATCTTGTTTTCCCCCAGTATCAAACTCTTAAGGGCTTTGAAATGCTTTAACTGCACGATGTCATCATCACAGACTCCCTGACTTGGCAAATCTAACTCTTCCGTTTAGTCAGTGACTGTAGTGTTCTGGATTGTAACCAAAGTAGTCATTATCGGCGCCTTGCTTTGGCCTGCAATTCCAACGGAATCGATATTCTCTTCTATCTTCCTGGTAATTTAATCGATGGTTGTTTCGAGTTTGGCATTGTTGTCGGACAGTTCCTTCGAATTAAGTAGTAGTGCAGTATCGATTTGAGCCTGTCTGGTCAGTGAATGTTTAATCTCCTCATTCTCCTTCTTAAACAGTTTAATCTTCTTCTAAATGAATCCAAACTAACATTCTGCAGTTCGCACTTCTCCTGCCAGCTCTTGAGCTGCATCTTCTTCTCCTGTAGAATCTGTTGCAGTTGGTTAGAATAGTCCTGATTTAAATTTCGTTACAAACTCATCATAGTTATTATAATTCGTGTCCTCAATCACTAATATCATCAACCATTGCATGCCCGATGATAAGAAACGATTTCTAACAGTTAAACAAACTCAAATAAATTTTATTGCGTATATTTATGGGAGTGATGCAAGATTGATTTCAACAGATTTTATTTGAATCCACATGTCAAACAGTCAGCTTGTTGACGGAAAGACCGGAGAATTGATCGGCGGAGGATATAACTTTGCTACTACTGGAGCCAACTACACTTCCAACTATGCTCCTGTCACAACTTCCACCTATCAGTATGGAACTGTTCCAACTACCGGACAGGCCGTTTATGGAACAGGCAATGCTCAGAATATATATTACGGAAATGGATCATATCCCGTGGGAGGAGGAGTCGTTCCTGGAGGATCCACCACTGTTATAACAGGAGGACAGGTTGTCGGAACCACAGTCAATACCGGAAAGGAAGTGATCAAAGGAGAGAGCAGAATCGAATACGTGCCCTTCGAAAAGAAAGTCATCGAATACAAGGATGAGGCCAAAATAGAACGAGTCCCCAAAAAGGTTAAAAAGGTGGAATACAGAGAGGAGCGCAAGATTGAAACCATCCCCAAGGAAGTGACTGTCACTGATTACTACGCTGTCGAATACCTCAGACAATACATCCCTCAATACGTTCCTGAAAAGAAGATCGAATACGTTCAAGTCCCAAAGAAACAGATTCGATACGAATACATCCCAGTCGAGAGGTATCTTTTAATTCATTTAGACAAATTGTCCACTATCCCGACCAGCCTCTTGAGGCTGAAAGAGTGGGAGCCCACCAGACTGGCTCCACCTATGTTCAAGGAGGACAATATGTGACTGGAACTGTTGGACAGACCTATACCACAACCACTGTTGCCCAGCCAGCTGAAAAGGTAGTTTATACTACAAACACTGTCTCTGGTCCTCAATATACATCAACCTATGAGACTGTACCTTCCAATGTCGTTTACACCAACTCTCCTCAATATACAACCACTTACGAGACTGTGCCAGTTGGTGCCAATACCGTCTATACCACAGGTCCTCAATATGCCACAACTTATGAGACTGTCCCCACAAACTATGTTGTGAATGAATCAGGATCTCGCGTGGGCCAACAGTATGTCTAAGGTGCCAACTACAGTTACCCTACTGGAGGCAACTACGAGTATACTTACTCTAACGGGTAAACCTACCAACAAAAATGATGGTGAATCTCATTATTCTCATTATTGATTGGAATTGATTATAAGAAAGAATATTTTAGTTTATAAGCTTAATAATTAGATAAAGAGGTAACCTGGAGAGTAATTAGAATCAGAGGGGAAAAGGAGTTTATCTAACCTCATCAAAGTAGGCATGATTCATACATTCCAAGGCGGTTGGTCGTTTATCCTGACTTAAAGCAGTGCTACGTGATCATATTGCATCATTTTGCCGAGAATGTCCAGCGCATCAGGAGTAGCAAGGTGTCGGTTGGCTTCAGTCACTAAGGAAGTCAGTTTCTGCGCTTTATGATCGCCAAGTATCCTCTAAAGAGCCGGCTATAAGTGTATATTATACTTATTCACATAAGCATATAGCTCTTCAGTGCCTAGTACTCGGGTAATTTGCTCTAATTGATCATAATTATCGATTCCCTTGAAAAAAGGGTCCCTCCCAAAGAGCATTCCAGCCATCATGACTCCCAAAGACCAGATGTCGAGTGAGTAATGGTAGTACTCGTAAGAAACTAGCAGCTCCGGCCCTTTAAAATATCTCGAGCTGACCCTTACATTATAGTCCTTCTCGGGCAGGTAGAATTCCCCA
>Ga0302280_1003919_pt1 | contig 10464 bp, 13 predicted proteins | sample III_Fen_E1_1_FD_198771 | JGI IMG/M metagenome (GOLD analysis project Ga0302280, IMG submission 198771) | Peat permafrost microbial communities from Stordalen Mire near Abisko, Sweden - III_Fen_E1_1 | ecosystem: Environmental > Terrestrial > Soil > Wetlands > Permafrost | place: Sweden: Abisko...
AAATCCCCTTTATATTCCCCAATGAAACTCAAAAAGCATTTATTGATAATGTTGTACAAAAAATTTTAGACGAATTAAAAACGAAAGGATATTACAATGAAATACTTGATAATGAATTAAAAGAAGTTATTGAAAATATTTATGGCTTTTAGCAATATCACTTCCAAAGATAAAATTTTGCAGGGAAAAACTGGCACAACGGACTTATAAAGAAAAAACCTTATAAATTGCATCTTACTAATAATATTATGAGCCTACTGAAAGACCTGACAATTCGAGAGAAACAAATTGCACTTTTGATTGCTAATGGTTACACGAGCATAGAGATTGCAAAGAGATTGAAGCTAACCAAGAATACTATTGAAACACACAGGAAGATTCTGATGCGCAAAACCACAGCGAAAAATGTGGCTAATCTGGTAATGATGATGGCAAATAAAAATTCACCGATCTTCGCACTGAAAGACATATTCGACAAGGAGAAAAAAGAACTGCATAAGCTGAAGCGCGAAAATAAACACCTATTGAAGCGGAACTGGCAGTTAGAAGTTAGGCTTGCAAAAAAATAACTATGGAAATTGTTTCTTACACTCGATATGGCAAGTATCCGGTAGGAATCAGGTGCTACAAAAGGAAACTAAACGCCGAGAGCATAAAAAAGGTGGCTAACCATTACAATGTAATCTTCAACCAAAAAGAGGGCGACAGATTTACCGATTTCATAGATAGGATAAGAAGTCAAACTAACGGAATTATTTCTTACTCATTTTACATTGTTGATTCGAACAAATGGTTTGAGACAAAGATGATAGAACAGCACTCCGATAATAGTTGCGCCTTTACCTTCGAGGTTTATAGAGAGGATGATGTTCTTTATGGGAGTTGCCTCGAAATGTAACTCCAATATAATAAGTAATTAGATTTGCAAAACACAATAAATCCATTCAATGACCAAGAATCTAATTGAAGCATACAAACGTCATTATTTTAGCTCAGCAATAGCGGATGTTTATAGAGCAATCCGGGGAGAATGCTTTGATGGTTCATTTACATTATTATTTTGCATTATAGATTCATTATCCTGGATTCAATTCGGAAGAAAAAAGAACTCCTTTAATGAATGGATAGAACGATGGCTTCAGCCTTACAATATTCGTTATGGGGCAAGAGCCGAATATTTATATGCAGCAAGATGCTCATGGATACATGCCTATGGAGTTTCTGAAAGACAAGAAAATCTCAAAATTTCAATCTCCTTCCGATTAAATAAGTATGGGTCTCATATTGACCAAATCAATAATGTCTTTTTCATTAACCTTCCTGATTTATTAGTTGATGTTTCATTTGGAGCTTATGATTTTTTTACTTGGGTTAAGAATGAAAGGTATGACGATAAAGAGGTTCTTCAAAGAATAGCAAAGCTATCAAAACCATTTTTAACACAGAGTGTATTTAATCGTAAACAATTCTTATTACTTGCCGACTATCCTTATAAAAAAATGGATAAATGCCTTTCTATTTTCGATAAGCCCGAAAAATTACCAGATGATATACGATTGCTTAAACCACAAGATGTACACCACTTAAAACTTGATTTAATGATGTACCGCGTACAAAGAATTCCTTCTCTTTTCAAGCGTCTGGTTTAATTCCGGGCTATTTCCAACCATGTACTATTTTTGTGAACCTTAATCTGAAGGCTCTGTAAGCTCTTAAGCCTGGGCAAGAACTTGAGCTTTTTTCCTCATTGATTCACCCTTAAGTTCTAACCGATGCGATTGGTGGATTATTCTATCAAGGATGGCATCCGCTATTGTTTGCTCACCTATTATTTCATACCATTTATCCATCTGGACTGCAAAAGTATCGGTTTAAAAGATCGTTTGTACATTCTTCTTTTTTAAATATCTTGGATAAAATCCAGTAATACGATTAGAAGTAACCCTCTATATCTGAACAAATCATTGGGATAATTTCACCAGCTACCTCGTCTTCAATTTCTGGTATATTCAATTTATCTTGATAACTTATTCTTAGGGTTAAGTAATCCTTGTCGGTAAGACCTAACAATAGAATAGTCGGTATTTTTGCTCGTGGATTTATAGAGTTTAAAATAAACGTATGAATGTCTGCGCTCACGTTATAATGCCTAATCATGTCTGATAACATAATGGTACTTCCTGATATTTTATTATGAAGTTTAGTTGGATTGGAAACGATGTTGTGCATTTCCTCTAATGAGGTTGAAGTCATTAAAGGATTAATAAATTGAACAAAAAATAAAGCACTATCATAGGGAAATAATACTCCATTTACGGTTGCTGGTGCAGCACTACCTAATAGTTGATAGAATATTTGTTTAATACTATTTAAATCAAATGCTGAAACAGTAGAATTTTGGCAACAATCTTCATGCCCTTCAATTTGGCTTAATGTAACCTCCAGTTGAGGATAATTAATTTTGAATATTTGTATTATCGGGGCGTACATTCTTTTTAGGATATGAAAGTATTTTCATTGGGTCTGCAAACTTTTTAAATATTGGGTTCACGTCCTCAGTAACATCTTTATAAGATGAATATAAGTTATCTTCCGTATCGGAAGCCAAATAAAATTTAGTTTTATTAGTTGTTTTATATTCTTTACTATACTTTAATATCGCCTCTACAAAATAAGGTGAATGAGTGCTAAGTAAAATGTTAGCACCAATATTACTCAATTTTACTAATAATTCAGCATATTGAATTTCCCATTTTGGATGTAAATGCACCTCTGGTTCATCAATAATAAATATTGAATTTGACAGGGATATTTTATTAGCATCACAATAATTTAAAAGCATCTGAATAAGACCAAAAGATTTTATTCCTGTTGCAACATTAAATGGTTTTACTTTTATTCCATTATTTTTTTGGAAAATCAAACCACCCTCATCTTGACTAAATACCCATTCGCCCCCAATTATTGACCTTATCTTCACGTAAATATCTGAAAACTGAGATTGTTTGGCTGTCCGAGAAATTACACCAATTTTGGATAAAAAATCAGGATAATAATCAGGCAATAATGCTGTTTGCGCTAACCCACTATAAGCACGGGTTTGAGTAATGTATCTTTCAAAATTGATTATAATAGGACTATCAATTAAAGTTACATCATCAATCAATAATGGGCTAAGGGATTCAAATAAAGTTGTTTTGTTATTTTTTACTTCAATTTTCAATAATGGAGTTTCCCCGCTATTAACTTTTATTATTAATGGCTCTCCTCCCGGCATTGTGTTTATTTGGTCTTGAAATATTTTTGAAATAATCTGCTTGTCAAAATAATTCAGGTATTTATAATTTTTATTTTTATCTGCGTCGCCAATTTTATCATTAGCTAAATTATATATTAGCTTAAAATTATTTTCTACGTTAATTATTGTGTTCTTTAAATTAACAAGAATATTTTTTTGTTGGGGATGAGGCGGAGATTGATTTGCATAAGTGGTATTTACCATATTTAAATCATTTAATACCTCTTTTTTAAGTTCATCTATTGCAAAAATATATTCTCCAATGGGAAGTGTTCCTTGAGATATAGATTGAAATGCTCTGCTTTGAGCTAACACATATTTTTGTTGTTTTTCTGCATTTATGGGAACATATTGCCGATGAAGCGATAAAATTTGATTTTGTGCATTAATAACACCTTGATATTTGTCTATATCCCATTGTATAGCTGCTTTATTAATTGTATTTACAATTGAATAAATGGATTTGTTTATAAATGATTTACCCATATCATTCAATCCAGCTAATACGGTTAGTCCATTCAATTCTATATTGGCGTTTTTGATAATGCCAAGATTATTAATCTCTATATTTAGTTTATTCATATTTAAATTGGGCGTAAACATAACTCTTAATTTTTAATTTTGGTAAGGTAAATGGGAATTTAATCTTTAGGCAACATGCCTATACAAGCAGTTGTAAGTAATTGATTCTAAGTGCCTAACTACTTGGAATTGCCTCTTTTTCGGAGATTCTTTTTTGCTTTTATGGCTTGGGGATTTTCACCTTTAACTCCATTTTTTTCAATAGAGTTCCCTGTTGCTCGGTCAACCACGCTTTTGGCTAATTGGTTTATATCGGGTGAGCGTTTAGGCATTGCCATACATCCACAAAGACACAAACCTTATGTTTGCCAAAAAATAGGGGTCTCAATTCAAACTGAGACACGACCCAAATAAACGAACGATTATTTGGTGCCCTAATTACAGGGGGGGTTAGGTATAGCGAAGAGCTATTTTTAACAACCCAAATTATTTGGGGGGCGATTGTTTGATATAGGATTCTACAGACAGATAGTTACCTTTCATTTCATCAGCGGACTTTCGTTTGTTAGCCTCTCTTATAATATAGCCACTGGTCTTGCGACTTTTGCTGTCCTTTGCACCAACGGGACGACCTAATTGTGTGCCTTGCTGTTTAGTGCGTATAAGTCCCTGAATAGTTCGTTCTCGTATTAACTCACGCTCAAACTCAGAAAACGCGCTTAAGAGATGGAAGAAAAATTTACCAGCAGCTGTACTAAAATCCAGGTTGTCAGAAACAGAAATAAAAGAAATACCTTTTTCAATCAACTCTGTTGTATCAAGTATGAGCTCACGCGAGCTTCGCGCCCATCTATCTAATTTGTATATTATCACTCCGGTATATTCACCCTTACGCAGTTTCTGCATAAGAAGCTGTTTCACTGGGCGTGTTTTGCGAGATGATTCAGTCTCTTCGTAAAGGTCATATTTTAATTTGTGGTCAGTGGTATATTGTAGCAACCTCATTTTTTGATTTTCAGTTGTTTGTGTAATTGTACTCACACGACAGTATAATGCTACCCTATCCGACTTAATGCTAATTCTTTCCATAGGCATTCGTTTTCTACCGAAGATAACCAAATTCGGTTTGCCTTTCATAAAATCATAGCACGCCACCACTAAGTAAAAAGACCTTATAAAGTGCTGTCCACAAATCAGATAATTTAAGAACGACCATCGTGCGACGAGTGTCAGGTCATTGATGAAACAAATGTTCTTATGCGTTATATTATATATGGTCTGTTTGTTTTTCAGTGGTTGTTGAGAGGGGGTTTTATAGCATATTTATCGTTGATCTTTACATAATTTGATTTGGTTTATTAGGTATCCCCCTCTCATGTGACCATGTTTTTATTAAAATATTCCTAATCCTGGGGAAAGAATCAACTGATTAATAACTCTTATCTAACCAAGGATTTTGTTTTTATTGAGGGAGGAACCAAGTCCAATGTTCTGAATTCAGCCTCTATTATTTTTCTCGCTGCCTGTTCGTGTTCAGCAAGGGTTATAAACGAATCGTGTATAGTGATGAAAGGCACAAGTCCTTCGGCTATAAGTTTTGGCGAGATTGTTTTTAGAACCATGCGCGCTTCCAGCCTCTGCATCATACAGGACATATTTAAGTGCATTGCTTCATTGCCTCTATAAATACCATAATCATCAAGGTATATTTCGCGGATGAAGGGTAATTTTCTTTCATCAACTGATTTTATCTTCTGCAATAGTTTATAAACAGAAGGGAACAGATTTTTAAATGCCTTATGCAGTTGCTTTGATTCTGCATTCTTGGTCGGTCTTCTCCTTCCGAACATCACCTTCATAATATCTTCCTTAGCTTTATTTCTATCTGTTGTGCCTGTTTCTCTCATCCAGTATTCATATACGCCTTCGGTACACAACTTTGAAAAAAACCTGAAATTGCTACATATAGTAATGTCCGATATTAGAGGCAATACCGGCTCAAATTCCGGCAGCAACTTCCGCACAACAGTACCGGTAACGCACGAAAGGAAGTAAGGCTGACTATTTGCAAAATCCAACTCAACCAATGCTCTGTTTTCGTAACCCCTAAACCCGATATAAGACCTAAGTTCCCGTTTTAGATTTGACAGTCTGTGATGGAAACGCTGCCCAAATTTATCTACTGTGGGTTGCATGTGCCCGTTTGTTACTGACCTATATAATATGAACTGGCGATCCCTATCCCGATCCGATAGGGCAGGGCTGTATTTTATGAAATCTAAGGCATCTTCATCGGCAAAATATACCATATTGACCATCTCATTAAGCGACACATGGATAGGTTCAAGCGGTAGTTTGCCTGCACCGGGTTCCGACGTTTTGGAAAAGTATTCGCTTATTTTTTCGACCGTTCTTAAACATTTATGATCCCTAACTAACTCTATTCTGAAACTGAATGGCGAACCGTTCTTTTGCAGAAGTTGGTCGTTCAGCCTATACTGTTGGCTGTACTTACCGTTATGGTAGCTCTTCCCTCCTGTCGAATTCCTTTTTATTTCTAATATATCATTATCCTCTAAAAATTTGATGTATCTTTTATATCGCTTGGTAGCTATGACCTTTAACAATTTTGAATGCAGATATACCCAGTGAGATTGCTCAAAGTCATTCTGTTCATCATCGCTGTTCCTTTTCATTGTGTGCCTTAGAAAGACCTGATGCAGCAGGAGCCTGACTCTATCAGCGACAATATCGGATTCGATTATGAGGCTTTCAATTTGTGGCAGGCCTATTGGAATATAGGTCTCAACAGGTTCATGTGATATGTTTTTCCTTCTTGGCATCAGACATTAACGTGAAACTGTTTAGAGGTAGGTACAAAAGAACCACATTATAGAGGTAATCCGCCACCCACCTCGCTCAACTTTTTTATAACCCGTTAACAAACTTTTAACATGACTCATGATTCAACCAATTTTTTAACAAATAAAGAAAACACAACATGACGCCAATGAATCGGATAATCCCCTTACCCCTTAGCCGTTATCGTGTGTATGGCCATGTCCGCAAGGTCTCAATAGGACCGATATAAGACAACCGGAAGAGCCCTGCGAGCCGATACCATTAAAAGGTATCCATCAGTTCAACCGGAACGGAGGTTTTATGCGAATGTTCTTATGCTTTTTAGTGCTCTTTCGGAGTTTTCTTTTCTTTCGCAACTCACTTATAAATTTTTCCGCTTCGTTCATATCCCCATTAAGTGCCTCAATGTAACTGTAGTAGAATATGTCTTCCGCCTATTCATCATGTTGTTTATTTTTTCACTGTTAATTTAATTTCACTAATTGCGGTCCCGAGTTACCGCTACCATTCATGCAGCTGCTAATGCTCCCCGCCATCTAAGTCCGGCAGAGCGACCCCTTTGCTTGTGGAAGTAACTGCTTGGTTACGTTCATATAGCTATCATTGATTATTAATTTTAAGCAGTACCGGGTTAATAAGAGTGAGCGAAAATGACCTGGTAATGGCAGAAAATCTTCTTTTTTTGTGCGTTTTTTATCCATTTTTGCAACACTTAAAGCCCGTTTTATCAAATAATAGTCGAGGCAAACGTCATAAGCAGAACCCGCCGCTGCCTGTATGGTCATACCTTCTTTGCCGGTTCAGTTTTTATTATTTACTAATTCTATCAATATTTTTTTGCCACGAACAACGCGAGAAACAGTAATGAATACATACGCATTAGGGTCAACATTCCTGATCGACTCTAAAAACTTATCGTACTGTTTTTTAGTTGAAAATGTCCTTTCGCTTTCGCACCAACTACCTTTTTCCATCATACGACAGACACCGAAAGGCTTCTTTATTTCTTTTATGTGATAAACGATATTATCTACTGTGGCTGGCAGTGAATTATCCTTTAATAACCAATTACCTGTTTTCTCGTCCACTAATCTGTAATGATGATAACAGTAGCCACAATCTGGACATGACCTCAGAAATTCATCGCTTCTTAAATCAAAGTATTGATGGCATTCATCGGAGTGGCAATTAGGACAATTACAATTTGAATCAACTGAGGACATAATTTAGATTTTTAACTTTTAAAAAATAACACTTTGAGCTCGCGTAGTGAATCGGCAAAAGGGCCCGCTGTTAGTCATCTCAGGATACTATTCCAAAGGTCGTCGGCAATATCCTTGAACAGCGACTGCTCATAAAATGCAAACTTGGCCCATAACACGCGCAGCTCAGGATCCCTGATAACCAAATCCATTGGCGCTATGGTCCGGCGTGCCCGCGCCCTGTCGCAGTGTTTCACGAAATGGTAGAACATTTTGTGAATGATCACAGTCTCCGCACCCAAGCTCCAATCTCTATTCGTTTTAGTTAGTTGTTCCGTAAGATATAGCTCCACTGAATCCGGGTGAGGGCAGAAGTATTCTTCCTTGTACCGGATCACCTGGCCGGTCCTGGGTGGGGTGAATAGCCGGAAGAATGCCCATTCGGCCGATGGGTCCGCGCCGATCACCCACCTGTAGTCCCAGTAGTGCGGGCATCTCGTGCCCTGGTTGGTAATAACAAACAACTCTATTCCCCTTTTTTTTGCTTTCATATTTCTGTTTTTTTTTGTTTACTTATTAGTGAATGGCAACGGCTAAAATTTAGCCGTTGCACGGTTAAGTTAAAATGCCTTTTGTGTATGCCGACTAAAAAACTCTTCCACCATAACGGGCGTGTAAAATATCTTCTTGCCAATTTGGACATACTCAAGTCCCATGTTGCGATATTTCCTGCTGGTCTTTTTGGAAATGTGAAGCTGCGTACATAGCTCAACATCGTCCCAATAGGTACTTGTTGAATTTTTAACTCCGACCTGCTCTTTAATGTCATTTAGCAATGGAAGTAAATGATTCAGCACGGGGCACGAAAATGTCACCGTCGTTTCAGTATTGCCGGGCAATTTTTCTCTACGGCTATATGAATTGCTCTTTATGATTTTCACTATCGCTACCTTTAATTATTAGGTGGAGCAAATTTAAATACACATATTTTATTTTACAATATGTTAACCTAACCAGGGTAAGGGTATTTACGGTTAGGCTATATGGGTAAGGCTATCATTTGGGGGGAACGCCTTTAATAATTTGTCAACTATTTCTCTGAGTTCCACACTCAATGCAGGATCCTTGGATTTAAGATACGCATTATACGAATTTTTAAGATGCTCTAATTGTTTACCTTCAACATCAGTGAATATTTCTTTTATAGATCGATAAAATTCTCTCTGGTCATTACCCCATTCTTTAATTAGCTTTTTGGCTTTTAATAAATCTAAAAATAAAAACAGAGTCGACTTGGAGGTCGATTTATTCTTTGACTCTACCCTCCATTTAATATTTAGTGGCTTATCAATAACACCCCCTGCAAATGCCTTAACAAAGTTTGTATCGGAACAGTCAATAAACTTGATACTCAGCTTTTCATACAACCAATTTAGCTGCTCTGCTTTAGGAAGTCCTATCCAGTTGAAGGCCTTCGCTATTCCATACTTAGGTGGTGGCTTTTTATTCGATGTACCTTGAAGTCCAAGAATATCATTATTAATTTGATTAATTAATTCATCCAATTCTAATTCATACCTTCTGAGCGCTTTACTTTGAGCCATCGCGCCTATAATAGATTTATTCTTAAGGTCGTCAAAAAACGAATCGTCCTTCTTAAAATCCAAATAATCATTACCTTCTCTTATTTTCTCTCTCGGTAAACGTTTTATTGGTTTTTGGAGTTCTGGATGTGAATTAAAAAAAGGGTGCCATTCATAAATTAATCTTTTATGTGGCAGTTCTTCACTTGAATGTAATAAGTTATATACAGAAGATGTCTCATCGTTTAGAAATAGGATCTTCTTCTTTAGCTGGGATTCGATAGGCTCATCATCATCATCAGTAGTGAAACCATAGCTCGGTAATGGCGCAGTTAATTGCGTAAAGAAATCATTTTCTTCTTTTTTAAACTCAATCTTGCCGTTATATCTTTTCGAAGAAATGCCTGTTACTTCTTTCTTCACCGATGTTTTCATTGGAATAAGATTATCGGTTATTTTGATTTGGCTTTAAATACATTGCTTGATAAGGTATCAATAAGATTCTGGTATACATGAAGAGCACTCATAAGATTGTATTGTTGACGCACCGCTCTATCTTGGAAACTTTTTCTTTTTCTGAGGCTTGCTTCCAATTTTTTCAGCTCTTCCAATTTACCTATACTATAAATCTCTCCAGGCTTCATCTTTAAATCTTTTTCGATCAACGCCATATAGTTGAGGTATGCTGGCCCACTTTTAAATTTCTTTCCGTAGGGATTCTTCTTAAAACCATCCAGCCATTCTATAAATTTTACTTTACGCTTTTGCTGATCAATTGCCATAGATAGTTCTTTCCATAAAAATATTATTTACCATTAGAAATTCCAAATGAGTTAATGAATAGAAAACACGGAAGCTATCCTTGTTTTACTAATATCTTACTATTGACCCTATTAAAGCGCAAAAGCCCTTGTTATGCAAGGGCTTTTGTGCTTATTATTGTGGGCCCACTAGGACTTGAACCTAGGACCAACGGATTATGAGTCCGCTGCTCTAA
>Ga0302280_1003926_pt1 | contig 10458 bp, 13 predicted proteins | sample III_Fen_E1_1_FD_198771 | JGI IMG/M metagenome (GOLD analysis project Ga0302280, IMG submission 198771) | Peat permafrost microbial communities from Stordalen Mire near Abisko, Sweden - III_Fen_E1_1 | ecosystem: Environmental > Terrestrial > Soil > Wetlands > Permafrost | place: Sweden: Abisko...
CGGCGAATTCAGTCACGGGGTGCTCGCGCCACTGACGCGAACTTGCGCACCAGCGTCGCCGGATCCCTCGAGCGGACGAAGGCTTCGCCAACGAGCACTGCGTCAAAACCGGCCTGCGCGGTGCGCTCGACGTCGACGACTTTCACGAGGCCGGACTCGGCGACCCGTATGATCCCAGGGTCCAGTGCGGACACGACCTGCGCCGCGCGCTGCTCGTCGACCTCAAAGCTTCGAAGGTCGCGCTGGTTCACGCCCACGATGCGCGCGCCCAAGTCGCTCGCCCGACGGGCTTCTTCCACGTCGTGCACCTCGACGAGGGCGTCGAGGGCGACGCGGTGCGCCAGGTCAAGAAACACTCGCAATTCGAGGTCGGTCAGGGCCGCCACGATCAACAACACGGCGCTCGCGCCCATCTCGGCGGCGTCAAGTACGTCGTTCTCACAGACCGTGAAATCCTTTCGCAGCACGGGTAGCGCGACGCTCTGGCGCACCAGTGTGACGTCCGCGCTCGAACCCGCGAAGTGCTCTTCGTCGGTGAGAACCGAGACGGCGCTCGCCCCGCCTTGCTCGTAGGCGCGCGCGAGGCTCACGGGGTCGAGATGCTCGTCGATCCAACCCTTCGATGGTGAACGACGCTTGACCTCGGCGATAATTCGTACGTACGGTTCTTCGCGGGGTGCCAGAGCGTCATGAAAAGAAGGTCCCTCGTAACGAACGTTCTGGACCCGCTCCTGCCAGACCCTCGTATCATTTCGGGCCCGCTCGCGGTGCGCGCTGAGGATCGCGTCGAGATACGTGGCCGGCATCGTCCAATCGTACCGGGCCCGGTCGCGACGACTGGCGCGACTAACTTGTCCCTATGCCTCGACGCTCTCTCAACGCTCGATGATCTCGTCATTCTCCCAGGACGTCCTCAATCCCCTCGTGCGCGGCACGAATCTCGAGCGAGAACACGCCCGCGACGCGCTCCACGAGATCCTGCTCGGTCACGTCGACGGCGTGCTGATCGCCAGCTTTCTCACGGCCTTGACGGCCAAGGGCGAGACGGCCGATGAGATGACTGGTTTCATTGACGCCATGATGGCCTCGGCCGCCACTTTCTCGGTGGGGCCCAACGCCATCGACCTCGTAGGCACCGGTGGTGATCAACTCCACACGGTGAACATCTCGACGATGGCGGCCTTCGCCGTCGCCGGCTGCGGTGTTCGTGTCGCCAAGCACGGCAATCGCGCGGCCTCGTCGTCGGTAGGCTCGGCCGACGTGCTCGAAGCCCTGGGCGTGCGCCTCGACGTCGAAGCATCCACCGTGCAGCGCTGCGTCGAGGAGGCGGGCATAGGCTTCCTCTTCGCACCGAAGTTCCACCCGGCGCTCGGTCATCTCGCCCCAATTCGCCGGGAGTTGGGTTTTCGCACGATCTTCAACGTGCTCGGTCCCCTGGCGAATCCGGCCCTCGTGGAGCGTTCACTCATCGGGGTCGCCCAACGTCACTTACTGGGTTCGATGGCCCAGGTCCTGCACGCACGCGGCATTCGCTACGCCATTCTCGTCAACGCCGACGACGGACTTGACGAACTCTCGCTCGGCTCGGACTCGACCTTGCAGGTCATCACCCCCGAGGGGATCGACGTTCAGCGACTGGACGCCGCGGGCGTACTGGGGCGGCGCCACGACGTTACCGATCTTCGAGGGGGCGACGTTGCCGACAACGTGGCCACCGTGCGTTCGTTCCTCGATGGCGCACCGAGCCCCGTCTTTGACGTCGCGTGCGCCAACGCCGGGCTCGCGTTGATGGTGGCGGGGGTTGCGGGCGACCTGCCCGAGGGTTTTGATCTCGCCGTGCAAAACGTCCGCAACGGCAACGCCGCGAATGCGCTGGCGAAACTTGTCGCGCTCTCAAACGCCTAGAGCAGTCGCAGCTCGGTACGGTACCGCTTCGCGTTCCAGACGTAGAGTGCCGCTCCCTCGTCGATCGCTTCTTGGGAACTGGCCCCCTCCTTTATCTGGGCGGGCACGCCCACCGCGAGCGCTCCTTCGGGTACCTCCATGCGATTGCGTACGACCGCGCCGGCCGCGACCATCGCGCCGCTTCGCACGTGAGCGTGATGCAGAACCACCGAGCCACTACCCACCAGCGCCCGATCGTGGATCACGCAACCTTCGAGATGCGCCAGGTGGCCCACGACGCAGTCGTCGCCCACGATGGTTGGAAATGCCTCGACCGCGTGCACCACCGTGCCGTCCTGGATAGACGTGCGCGCACCGATGATTATCGTGCCGTAGTCCCCGCGCAGCACCGCCCCCGGCCAGATCGACGATTCGGGGCCGATGCGTACGTCGCCGATTACCACCGCGTCGGGATGCACGAACGCGTCAGGATCAATGGTCGGAACTCGGTCACCGAGCGCGTAGATGGGCATCAGAACCTCCTATGGGACAACCACGAAATTAACTGATAGATCCGCCAGCCGAGGTAGATCACGGACGAGACGATGAAGAAGCGCCAGAGCCAAGGCATCGGCTCTTTGGTGACCTCGGGGACCTCTTCACCGCACACCTCGCAGACATCGCCCTCGACCGGCCGATCGCAGTTCTCGCACCACCGCGCCACTATTCCACCCGTACGCGCACGCGAAGCGGTGACGAACCGAGTTCGAAGCGCTCACGCAGCGAACGCTCGACGTAACGCATGTACGTCGCGGGCAGACGGCCCGCCACGAACAACGTGAACGTCGGCGGCTCGGTGGCTCCCTGGACCGCGTAGCGGATCTTTCCCGTCGGCGCGGGTTGCTTGATCTGCAGGTCGCGAATCGCTCGATTAAGTGCACCGGTGGGCACCCGCTTGACGTAATCGGCCGCGGCGATCGACAGTGCGGGCAAGATCCGGTGCACGCCCTTGCCGGTGGTGGCGGTCGTCTTCATCACGGGTGCGTCGCCCAGGAAGGCGAGCTTCTCGCCCACGCTCGCGAGCACGGCGTCGCGCTCGTCGACCGGGACGAGCTCCCACTTGTTGAGTACCACCAGCGCCGGACAACCCGCCGCGGAGATGCGCTCGGCGAGACGCTGGTCCTGACCAGTCGCACCAATCGTCGCGTCGATCACCAATACGGCGATGTCGGCGCGGTCCAGGGCGTCCAGACTGCGCAGGACGGCGTACGTCTCGAGTCCGGCCTCGGTCTTGGCGCGACGCCGCATACCGGCGGTGTCGATGAAACGGATGAGTCCCACTTCGGTCGCGACGACCGTGTCGATGGCGTCACGGGTCGTGCCGGGCAGGTCGTGCACGACCGAGCGCTCCTCGCCAATGAGTTGATTGAACAGCGTGGACTTGCCCACGTTGGGCCGCCCCACGATCGCCACGCGCAGCGCACCGTCGTCGTCCGCGTCCGCCGTCTCTTCGACCTCGAGTTGTTCGCCCAATTCGTCGACGACGTAGTCCAACAGATCTCCCGAACCGCGACCGTGCAGGGCACTGACGGTGTGCGGGTCGCCCGCGCCCAACTGGAGGAATTCCCAGCTATTGGCCTCGTGCTGTAGGTCGTCGACCTTGTTCACTACGAGCACCACCCGATGCCCGCTTCGAAGCGCCCAGCGCGCCGCGTGGGTATCCTCGTCGACGAGACCCGTCGTCACGTCCACGACGAGTAGCACCAGGTCGGCGTTCGCGAGCGCGGCGTTCGCCTGTTCGGAGACCTTTCCTTCGAGGTCACTGCCCGACTCGAGCCATCCGCCGGTGTCCACAACGTCGAAGGTGAGTCCCCGCCACTCGACCTCGACGGCCTTGCGATCACGGGTGACCCCGCGGTGCTCTTCGACGACCGTCACGCGTTTACCCGCGAGACGGTTCACCAGCGAACTTTTGCCGACGTTGGGTCGTCCTACGACGACCACTTGGGGGCGTCTCACGACGACACCAGTCGTTTCGCGCGCGCGGACTCGAGGGCGTGACGGAGGTCTTGGCCAGTCGTGCGCACCGCGCGCACGTCGTGGGCCAAGTCATCAAGACCCAGGCCGTCGAGGAACCGTCCCTCGGAGAGGCATACGTCGGGTACCAGACACGTCGTCGTGCGGGCCACGGTGGCCAACGCCTCGTCGATGTCGTGACCCGTGAGCAGGCCCGCGACCTTGATGTTGCCACCGAAGTACTTGTTCTTCACACTCAGGATCGCCACGTCGGCGTAGCCGTGGGCGTCGAAGAGCTCACGTAGCACCGGCGCGGCGTACTCGCCGGTCACGACTAGAACGTCACTGGCGTCACCGTCAAACTCGCGCGCGTCGGCCCGAGCGCGGTAGCCCCACGCGGGCGCGCCGTCCACGGACTGGAAGAAGCCCGTGCCGAGTTTCTCCATCTCGTAGGCGCCGGCGAAACTCTCGGCGAACGCCGCCACGAGTCCGATGCCGTTTTCCGCCTGGTCGAGCGACTCGAAGGTCGCCGCATTGGGCGGTGTCCTACCCGCCACCAGATAGAACTCGTCACTGGCGAAGACCGTGACGCGCCCGAGTAACTCGACTGACAGGTCGCGGAAGCGCTCGGCGAGCGCGACGACGTCGCGAGCCTCTTCGCGCGTGTGGGCGCGCATCGATTCCTCGCCCGAGAAGTCGCTCACGCCCACCGGCACCAGGGCCACGCTCGCGAGTTCGGGGTACAGCGAGAGCACGTCGCCGAGCGTGCGTTCGAGTTCCGCGCCGTCATTGACGCCGGGACACACCACGACCTGCGCGTGCACTTCGACCCCGCCGCGCAAGAGCTCTCGCAACCAGCGCAGGCTCGTCGCGCCACGTGGATTGCGCAGCATCTCAGCGCGCAGCTCGGGGTTCGTTGAGTGTACCGACACGTAGAGCGGTGAGAGTCCCTCATCGAGCACGCGCTCGAGGTCGAACTCGGTGAAGCGCGTGAGCGTCGTGTAGTTGCCGTAGAGAAAGGAGAGGCGAAAATCGTCGTCCTTCACGTAGAGCGACCGTCGCATGCCCTTGGGCAATTGGTAGATGAAGCAGAAGGAACAATGGTTGTCACAGGTGCGGATCCGGTCAAAGACCGCTGAGTCGATCGATAGACCCAAGGGCTGGCCGACCTGCTTGTGGACGGTGACCTTGCGGTCGAGCGGCTCGCCCTCTCGGCGCACCACCAGGGCCACCACCTCACCGTCGATCAGCTGCTGGTACTCGATGATGTCGGTGGGCTCACGACCATTGACCGAGACCAGCTCGTCACCTTCGACGAGGTCCACCGCCGAAGCCGGTGAATTCTGGGTAATTGAGGAAATTCGAGCGCCCGACACGACAACAGCCTAAAGCGTGGGAAAAGGGGCGACTCACCTAGGCTGGCATTGTGAAAGTCGATACCGTGGTCCTCGCGGCGCCCCGAGGGTTCTGCGCCGGGGTCGAAAAAGCCATCAAGGCCCTGGACTGGATGACCAGGGTCTTCGAGCCGCCGATCTACTGCTACCACGAGATCGTCCACAACCAATTCGTCGTGCAACATTTCCGCACCCTCGGGGTCATCTTCGTCAACGACGTTGCCGACGTCCCCCAGGGTTTTCCGGTGATGCTGAGTGCGCACGGTTCGCCGCCCCAGGTCATCGACGCCGCAAAGAAGGGTGGCGGCACGGTTGTCCCCTGGTCACCAAGGTCCACCACGAGTTGAAGGTTCGCGCGAAGAAGGGCTACACCGTGCTCTACGTGGGTCACGAGGGCCACGAGGAGGCGGTGGGCACCATGGCCGTCGCACCGCGTTCGGTGCACCTCATCGAGTCGACCGGGGACATCGACAGCCTCGCGCGAAAGAAGGAAGGACCGTTCGCTCTGTTGAGCCAGACCACGCTGAGCTTTGACGAATGGAAGCACCTGCGCGACTACGCCGAAGAGCGCTTTCCCGACATCTGGATGCCCAACCGCAGCGACCTGTGCTTCGCCACCACCAACCGTCAGGCGGCGCTTCGCGCCATCGCCACCCACGCCGATGCCGTGATCGTCATTGGCTCCGCGAACTCCTCTAATACCGTCGCCCTCACCGAGACCGCCAAGGCCGTGGGATGTCCGCGCGTGCTGCGCGTGAACAGTGCCGCGGAACTGCCCGACGACTTTGAAGGCACCGTCGCGGTCACCGCGGGCGCGTCGGCCCCCGAGTCACTGGTGAACGAAGTCCTCGAGGTCCTGGACCCGGTGAACGGCGTGACGGTCAAGTCGGTCACGGTCGAGGACGAGTACTTCCCTCCCCCGCCCGAGCTGCGCGAGATTCTCAAGTCTCTGTCGGCGATGATTGAACTCATGTTGCTCACGTCCAAAGTCTCCACTTTCGACCCCCAGGCGGATCGCGAATTCACCGCGGCCCAGGTGCTCGCGCCCAACTAAGCCAAAACCAGGTTTCTGGCTATTATTTACCAATGAGTTCTTTCTCGAGCATGGACGTCTCGACGCGCGAGCAGTGGATGACCATCGCCGAAGAGACCATCGCGGCCCAGCCGCGCGTGGGACAACAACTCCTCTCGATGGTCAAAGGTCTTAGTGCGATCACCGACGGCTTCTCGGTCGATCAGATGGAGCACGCCCTGCAGACCGCGACGCGCGCCGAGCGCGATGGTGCCGACGAAGAGGTCATCGTCGCCTCCTTGTTGCACGACGTGGGCAAGTTGATCTCGGTCCCCAACCACCCCCGGATCGCCGCGGAGATACTCAAGCCCTACGTTCGCCACGAGGTCTATTGCATGGTCGCCTACCACCAGGACTTCCAGGGTCGCTACTACTACGAGTACCTGGGTATGGACCCCACCCTGCGCGAACAGCACGTGGCACAGACCTGGTACCCACTGGCCGAACGATTCGCCGACGCCTGGGACCAGAAGGCCTTTGACCCGACCTACCAATCCGAAAGCCTCGAACACTTTGAGCCCATGGTGCTTCGCGTGTTCGCGCAGGCGAAGTCCCTCTAAGGATCACCGTGGCCAGCGAGAACCTTGAGAAGCGTCGAAGCGTGCGGCTGCGCGCCTACGCCATCGATCAGGCGCTCGCCCGTCTAGGCACCGAGTACCCGGGGTTTCAGCCCGAGCAGATCGTCGCCTCGATCTGCGCCTACGAGGAAGAGGGCAACATCGGCGCGGTGCTCGAGAAGATGCCGACCTCCATCGACGGCATGGCCTACACGACGCTCGTGGTCGTCGACGGCGGCGAGGACCGCACTACCGAGATCGCGCGCTCGTTCCCCGGGGTCATCGTGATCGAGTTTCCGGTCAACCTCGGTCACGGGGTCGCCCTGCAGGTCACCTATCGCTACTGCATCGACCACGGCGTCAAGTACATCGTCACTCTCGACGCCGACGGACAGAACGACCCGGCGGAGATTCCCCAAGTGCTCGCCCCGCTCTTGAACGATAAGGCCGACTTCGTGGTGGCGAGCCGTCGACTGGGCGTGGACAAAACGACCGACCGATTCCGCAAGACCGGCGTCTTCTTCTTCTCGTTCATCATGAACCGTATGACCGGGGCCCGACTTACCGACACCTCAACCGGCTACCGGGGCCTGCGCGTGACGATGATGGCCGACGTCATCGACCGACTCACCCAAGAGCAGTACCAGACCGCCGAACTTCTCATCACGTGTCTCAAGCGTGGTTGGCGCGCCGCCGAGGTGCCCACCATCTGGTACCCCCGCCACTCGGGTACCACCAAGAAGGGCAAGAACTGGCTCTTCGGGTTCCGCTACGCCAGGGTTGTCTTCGGCACCTGGTGGCGCGAGCGTTAATGAAGTCCCATGCTCTCGTGATAGAGACGCTCGAGGGCGACGCGTAGCTCCTCACTCTTGGCCGTGACCACTGATCGCGCGACGCGTCCTTCCGAAGAAGGCGGCGCGATGGGATCGCCGACAATTATACGAATCTTGGTCGGCCGCGGGAACTTTGCCCCGTGGGGCATCGCACGTTGGCTGCCGCCGATGCCGACCGGTACCACGGTAGCCCCGGTGCGCGCCGCCACGAACATGGCCCCGTCGTGCAACGCGTGGACCTCGAGGCCCTCTTTGCGGGTGCCCTCGGGAAACAACACGAGCGCCTGACCCTGTCGCAAGACCTCTTCGGCGGCGCTCATCGACTCGCGGTCCGCGGTGCCGCGACGCACGGGAAAAGCGCCCAGACGTACCAACAACCCGCCGAGCACCGGCACGTGGAACAGTGAATCCTTCGCCATGAAGAACACCTTGCGTGGTGAGATGAACAACGTGAACGCGAAATCCAAGTTCGAACGATGGATCGGCGCGATCAGCACTGGGCCAGAGAGCGGGATGTTCTCGCGACCCTGGACACTCGGTCGAAACAGAACTTTTGCGAGCACCCGCAACAAGATCGCCGCGACGTAGTAGATCGGCGTCTTGTTCGGGTTCAGTTCGAGGTGATGCTCTTCAGACACGCCACTATCTCCTCTACGACGTCCTCGACGAGCCGTCCCGTCGTGTCTAGCACGAGCGCGTCGGGCGCCTGGCGAAGCGGCGACGTCTCCCTGGTCGAATCAGCGTGGTCACGACGCTCTACCGAAGCCCCGCCCTCGTCACCACGACGGCGCGACCGTTCCTCGAGCGACGCGGTCAAGAACACCTTGAGCGTCGCGTTCGGGAACACGACCGTGGTGATGTCGCGGCCCTCGACGACGGTGCCGGTGTCCTGGGCGGCGGCGATCTCTCGTTGGCGCGCCACCATCGACTGGCGCACGAGTGGATTGGCCGCCACGATCGACACCGCCGCGTTCACCGGTTCACTGCGGATTTCGTCTTCGACGTCACGTCCGTTGACGCTCACGCGCGGCAACGTGGTGATGGTGGCCGACGCCGCCAGATCCCCCATTGCCTCCTCGTCGGCGACGTCCACGCCGCGCGACAGCGCCTCGCACGTGACCGCGCGATACATTGCCCCGGTATCGAGAAAGGTCCACCCGAGCGCCTGGGCAACCGCGCGCGCGACCGTAGATTTTCCCGAACCCGCCGGGCCGTCGATGGCGATGACCTCGCTACTCACGACAGGGACGCGAGGTCTTCAAAGAAGCCCGGGTAACTGGACGACACCGTCGCCGCGCCGCCGATAACGCAACCCTGACCAGCACTGCCCGCGACGGCCGCCGCCATCACCATGCGGTGATCGAGGTGCGCGTCGATTTCGAAGGGCGCGAAATGTCTCGCGCTGGCGAGACCCTCGACGAAGAAATCATCGCCCTCGTGCCAGACGCGACATCCAAGACTTCGCACGAGTTGCATCGCGCCCTCGAAGCGGTCTGATTCCTTTAGGCGCAACTCGCCCATGTCGCGAAAGACGCTGACGCCGCGAGCCGCCGCGGCCGCCACCGCGAGAACTGGCACCTCATCGACCGACGGTACGTCACTCGAGAACACTTCGACGCCGACCAACGAGGAACTCCTCGCTCGCAACGAGAGTCGAGAATCGCGCTCCTCGCTCGAAAGGTCAGCTCCCATGCGGACCAGTACGCCGACGAAGCCCGTGCGTTCGGGTGTGGCGTCGACGTCCTCTATCACGACGTCGGCGTCATCGTGGATGACGCCGAGCACACTGAAGAACGCCGCCTGCGAGGGGTCACCCGGCACGATCCACGTACTCGGTCGGGGACGCCCGGGACCCAGCGTGACCACCCGACCCGCGCCGAGGTCGACGCTGTCAATGTCGAGGCCCGACGTTCGAAACATGTCCTCGGTGGTGCGCCTCGTGCGTACGTCCTCGCGAACACTGCTCGGACCGTCGGCGTGCAACGCTGCGAACAGGATCGCCGATTTCACCTGCGCGCTGGCGGTGGGTACGTGATAGTCAATCGCGCGCAGCTTCGCCCGGCCGTGCACGCGAAGTGGTGCCGTCACTCGTTCTCCCCCACCTTCGACGAGCGCACCCATGCTCGCGAGCGGTACCGCGACGCGGTCCATGGGTCGCGCCGACAGCGAGGCGTCGCCCACGAGTTCGTGGATCCCCTCGACACCACTCACGAGGCCCGTGAGGAGTCGCATCGTGGTACCCGAGTTGCCGCAGTCGAGCGCCGTCGTACTGGGGCGAAGTCCGTCGGCGGGTCCGAGTACGTGGACGAGGTCACCTTGCTCTTTCAGTTGCGCACCGAGTTGGGTGATGATGAGCGCGGTCGAACGCACGTCGGCGCCCGTTGAGAGCCCTTCGATCACGCTCTCGCCGTTCGCCAACGCCGAGATCAGCAGCGCCCGGTGTGACGTGCTCTTGTCGCCGGGGACTCGAACGCCACCTCGCAGGCGTGACGAAGCCTTCACCGGCCGTTCGTCGCTCACCGTTCTTTCACCACCTGGAAACCGAGTTCGACCAGCGCCTCGTAGAACGTGGCCACTTGGGCGCTGTCGACCGCGAGCAGCAAGGTGCCGCCCACGCCCTCGATGCCGTGGGCGATCTCGATGTCGTAAATGTTCACCAGTAGTTCCGAGGCGGCGCGGGTGACCGCGGCCAGTACGCCGGG
>Ga0302280_1003928_pt1 | contig 10454 bp, 16 predicted proteins | sample III_Fen_E1_1_FD_198771 | JGI IMG/M metagenome (GOLD analysis project Ga0302280, IMG submission 198771) | Peat permafrost microbial communities from Stordalen Mire near Abisko, Sweden - III_Fen_E1_1 | ecosystem: Environmental > Terrestrial > Soil > Wetlands > Permafrost | place: Sweden: Abisko...
CCTTACCTTGCTTCCCCGTGAACACATTGGCATTAAATATCGCTTCCGCCTTAGGATGTGCTGCGGCATAGGCCGATTTGGAGCCGAAGCTTCTGCCAAACGAAAGGCCATGGGCCTTGAAGGCTTCGGATGCCGAGACCGGTTTGAATTCGAGATCGACCGGCAGAGGCGCGCCTGAAATCGCCGCGATACTAACAGGCGATTGATTGTTTCGAATTTTGACCATGATAGTTTTAATTAAGAGTAGCTAAAACCGCGCTACGATCTGGGTAAGGCCGCCCGAATTTAGGGTGACGTCACCGTCACGGTGATTACCGTCATCGAGCAACGAGGGTTCGTGGTCCCAAAAGGGGACAATTTTCCAGACACCCCCGAACGAATCTATCATTCGATCGGATGCAGGACACAAGGTGGAACGAGTGACCGCACTCCGCACGCATAGAGGTGTAAGGTTCCATCGACGGATATAGTCGCCACTATAGAAAGTTCGCGAGAAAAGCCTGGCACGCCGGTATCTGAAACACGGATAAACATCTGCCTCACATCCGGCTCTGTTTTTATGTCGTATGGCAATGGAATCATTACCCCGCTGTAGGTTTCGGTGTATTCGCGAGACACGCTTTTTACTACGAGCTCCTGATTGTGAACGTCACTTGCGGTTGGGCGCACCCAGAGTTCGACCCTTAGGTAACCTACCTCACTCGCACCACGCCAAACCATAATGGGAGTTTCGGGGTGTTGGGACGAACTTGCTCCCTGATCAGCGGCGCCTTTCGCCCATGGGGCAAAAAAAGGGAACGGCAGGGCCAGGAGACCGGCTACGATTACGATGGGGAAAACTGTTTTTTTCACGGCGTTTCGGAAAGACAAGTTCGCTGACGACTCAATGGCCCCATCTTGTGCGGTGTGATTGGACTCGCGTCAATTCGCAACCTGCGACCGGTCGCCTCCTTGGATGCTCCGTTTGCTGTAGATTAGAGGCGAAATGCCGCCTCTCGCTAAGAAACGCCTCCGTAGAAAAGATCTGAATCATGTCGGGAAGGCCGTCGCCCAGCTCCGTAAGGCGCAACGATTAACCCAAGATGCTCTCGCCGCGAGGGCTCAGGTCGCGGGTTGGGAAGTATCCACCGACATCATTCGAAAGATCGAATTGGGGGCACGAGAAGTCACCGACATCGAGCTTAAGAAACTCGCGAAAATGCTCCGAGTTCCGGCATCGGTGTTGGTTGATATGATCTAAAACCAAATGCGGCGCTCTTGGCTGGCGTATTCCGCGTCTTTCAATCGGCTTCATCCGAGCATCTTCGATCTCAAATATACTGATGCGTCCCGCTCTACAGGCAGGCCGCGATGCTGGAGCGTTTGGGACCAGGCTTTACCCGGAAGGCCATGGGCCAATGGGTTGGCGAGAGCAAGGGGCCCGGCCTGCTTCGGCCGGTGCATCAGGAACACCTCGACGCCGACTGGCGCTCCGCCGTCATCTACTCCGTCCTCGGCACCTGCGAACTCCAGGGATAAACCCCTGGAATTCCTTGCCCGAATGAGCCTCTTGGTTGCCTTTGCTTAATTAGGCCGTTAGGCGTCTTTCAAGAACGACAAACAAATGAGGAGATTCGGAATGGCCACTTCAACTTGTGTTTCGAGGACTAAACTAGAGCGGTCACGACCCGACGGCCGGCGTAATCACGCCATTTGGCGCCACTTCGATTCCCTCAAGGTAAAGGTCGTTTAATGCATGACCCCACGCGCCAGATTCCGATGTCTCATAAAGCTTCCGATAGCGTTCGCATATCGCGGTAACAACAAGTGATAGCGTTGGGCGTTCTTCCCTAGATGTGTCGATGATCTCCTCTCGAAAGGCCGGTCGAAAGGATACTCGATCCGCAATCGGTAGATGCCTGGCGTTAGCTTTTGTGCCTCGAGCGCTGATTGCACACGTCCTTGGTGGTCTGGGTCATCTAAATCGCCTTCAGTGTACGAGCCGATGTGAATCGGCGGGAGCTTGATGGTTTGTTCATTCATGGCGCGAAATTACTCAGATCGCTTCGACCAGTTCCCGTCGGCGTTCTCCCTTGCGGTCCACTTAGCGCAGGAAGGTCTCGATCTTCCGATGCCGGTTCCCTGGTGTAATCATGGCATTTTGTTCAGGTGTTCAAAACCGGGTTGCGCTTGTCGGCATGAAACGCTTCAGCGTGTCCATCGGAACAGAACCGGAGGAGGCGCGAGTCTTCGTCTTCTCGCTTCTCACGGTCGTAGTAGGCATCGCCATCGGACACGAATTTCCCGCAGACGGGACAGCGCTCGTCGTCGAACTCACCCCACTTTCGGACAGCAGGTTGGCGTTTCATCTTTTCAGAACAGTGCCGGGTTTCAGCCTTCGTAAATGATAACATCTACTATCCGCCGCTGATGCTGAGCACGAAAGAGCAATTCAAGGATGGCCCAAACTGGCGAAAACGAAGACAGCCACTACGAATCCGGCGGTCGCGATTCCAGCGACCCGATGGGAGACAGATGGAACTGTCAGCAGAATCTCTCGCTGGCGAGGGTTCTTGGGCGACAAACCCTTCTCCAATTTGAACGCGATGCGATCTGCGTAGGCGAGCAGCAGAAAATAGAGCACGCCAGCAATGATGACTGGGAGGAGTAAGCGAGCTACAGCGAGAAAGTCCCTCATAGGTGTTTCCGCCAGGGCGACGCCAGTCTCCTTAGTCCACTTGTACGCAGAATTCCACCGGCCATTCTGGATTCCGAGTGCAGTGAATGCCTCGCTCTCCGTTTGGATATTTTTCCCAGCGAGTTCTCTGTTCGCCTCGCGGACCATCGCCCGCTGGTGGAGGGACGCCATTTCGTAGTGCCCAAGACGATAGCCTTCATTGAATACAGCCGGGAAACCAACCAGAATCGCAAGGCCGAGGAGCAAATGCGTGAAACTCAGATTAATAGTTTTCATAACGGAACTTATGCGGTCAACGGTTTGATGCCGAGGGATGGCGAAGCCTTAGTTTGATGGCGGTCGTAGGTATATATCTCGGTGAAGCCATGATGCCGAGCTGTGAGCAAATGGAGGCTATCGGCAGCCCGCAAAAACACTGTGTCGGGCAGGGTGGTGTATAATTTTGCAGATGCCTCGATAATAATCGCATCCAGCGGAAGCCACGTCCAGAAACCGCCGATGTCATCGTTAGAGAATTGGCCGACCGCCTCCATGAATATATCCCTAGTCCAAATCTTCTCGCGTAACTGCTTATGGAAAACACTCATCAATTCAGCCCGGGCCAATTCCGAAACAAAAACTTGATCGTCGTTCTCAAGGATAGTTCGCATCGCCGACGAATCCTTTTCGAGAACGTAGAGCTTCGCGATCGCTGAGGTGTCGCAGAAGATCATACGTCAGCGGTCTCCCCGTGTCTCGTCGAGTGCGGCCTGGATGTAATCCCCTGGGGTGCCGCTCATCATCGCCTCGTACCCAGGGAGGATCGTCCGTTTGCGACCAACGGACCGCAAAAGTGAGCGGTTAGCGAGGACCGCGACCTCTTGGCCGCGATCCGTTACGATGACAGGGCGCTTGGACGCCCCAGCCCGGCGCACTAAAGCGCCGGTATCGTCGTGAAGTTGCTTGATCGTAAGAGTCGATGCTACTTGCATTGGTGTATTAGAGTCACCATTGCTTGGAAAGTCAAGAGTCTCTGAGTCAGAAGCACAGAAATCTGGACCGTTTAAGACATTTTTGTTAAGGGGTTTGAGTGCTTAATCTTAACGGGTTTGTGGTGGATCAGGTTGCCGAAACTACCACCCAATACGACGTGACTGTGAAGGTCGATAGCCCAGCACCGCCCTGCTGTCTGGCCGGGGTCGTATTGAACGGCACGAAGACGGTGATGTTCCGGGATCTGCCGATCCATGGGAAGCACGTCGGGATCTGGGTGAACCGGCAGCGGTATAAGTGCCGTGGCTGCGGGAAGACGCTCTACCAGGGCGTCCCGCACATGAGCCCGAAGCACGAAATGACCGAGCGCATGGTCCGGTACATCGAGCGGAACTCGCTCGACCGGACGTTTTCTGCCCTCGCCACCGAGTTGGGCCTGAGCGAGTTTGCTGTCCGGGGCATCTTCCGGGCCTACGCGAAGCAGCAGCTATCGGAATTGGAGCCTGTGACTCTATATCCTGTCGAAATTCCGAGGTGTCGTCACGAACGTCAAGGAGCGCACCCTGGTCGAAATGCTCCCGAACCGCAGCAAGGCGGCCGTGCTGCGGTACTTGGCTGGAATCCCCGACCGGCAGAAGATCCAGCTCATGACGATTGACATGTGGAACCCGTACCGGGAGGCGATTCACGAAGCCCTCCCGGACGCCCGGATCGTCGTGGACAAGTTCCACGTCGTCCGCATGGCGAACGAGGCCCTGGAGCGGATCAGGAAGGAGCACCGGGTCAACCTGCCGACCAAGGGGCGGCTGCAACTCAAGGATGATCGATGGATGATGCTCACCAACCCGGACAAGCTCGACGCTGGCCGGGCGCTGCTCCTGGAGGAGATGCTGTCCCGGTTCCCGCTCCTCAAGGCCGGGTATGAGGCAAAGGAACGGTTCCGGGCAATCTGGCAGTCGCATTCCGTCGAGGACGCCGAAGCGGCCTACGACGAATGGGAGGCGAAGCTGCTCCTGATGCACAGTTGCCACAAGACCGAGCGACCCGCCTACGAACGCGGCGCTTACGTCGGCAGCGGAGGAAGTGGGTTCAGTATGAGCCGGGTTGTCGGCATGATACCGAGGGAGCTGGAGCCAACCGGTCGGTGGCTCGGGGTCGAGCTATCAACCCTGGTGGCTGAACTGCGGAAACTCCCCAAAAGCCCTAAATCAACCCTTTAAATCGAAATCCCGATAATACCTCCTGAACTTAACTAAGTATTACTAGCGAAGATCTTATATGATCTAAGCCTTCAACCCTCCGCCCTAAAGCACTATCAAAATGGCCCGAATAGAATACAGATTTTCACGTATCTATATACGTATATTTACGTTTCCACCAATTTTCTCGCATTTGTTTTTTCTATTTCCCGCCGTCGATTAATCTAATATAGCCGTAGGTCCGATAAATGCACCTCTAGATAGAAGCTCTTCAATTCGCTCTCGAATATTCGCGCCGATTACATATCTACATTTGCCGCGCGCGGGATGAGGCCACCTAATCGGGCAGGCCGCCCGTTTCTTCTACCGACCGTAGTTAACCGATTGGCCTAAAGCCCGACGTCTTACCGACCGATTTATGGTTGCATCCGTTTCTGAAGCAAATCTAGACTCATCGCCCATAGGGTCCCCCAGCAGCTTATGACCAAAGAAGCCAAATTTTACGGTAGCGAATTGCCAGTGGCGGTCTTTGCACATTTCACAAGGCGTCACTTCAAGATCTCGGATCCGACGGAAATCGTCGCAGCGTTTTATCGAGCGAGAAAGACAAATCGTTTTAATGTTTTTTTCTCCAACTATCACTTTGACGAGGATGGCGTCGATCCCCGCTGCGAATCTCTTTCGCGAGGATTACAGACCCTACAGGGAACAATGCTTCTAGGGCGCATGAATCCTTATCTCGTGAAGTATTCAATTTCTCCAAAAGTGAAGGACGACTACGAGGAGTCCTTACGCTCTAAGGTCACAAATAAGAGCAAACTTCGGCAGTTGGCAAAATACGTGCAACGGCAACTAGACAGCTCCGAGCATAGGAATCGTCAACTGGCGGCCTTGGATGCTTAAGGATAGGGTCGCGGAGTTTGTCAGTCGTTCCCTGAATGGGCGCCGCATACAGCGCCGTAAATGCAAGTTTATACATGATCCTCTTTGGGGAACTATCGAGATTAGTAACCTGGAGGCGGAAATACTAGATACGCCGCTCCTTCAGCGTCTAAAGCAAATACACCAAACAGGATTTGTATACCAAACATTTCCATCGGCCCGGCATACGCGCTTCGACCATACCCTTGGCGTTATGCATCTCGCAGGTCGTATTGCAGAGACGCTAGGGAAGAAATTCAAAAACTTTGCGGATAGGAAATCTATCCAGAAAGTCCGCCTTGCGGCATTGATGCACGATACTGGACATTCCGCCTTCTCGCACACTTCGGAGGAGGTATACGCCAATTGCCCGGACATGATAGAGTTCAAAGAGCGCAACCCGGAATTTGCAAATAGTGGCGCAGGAGAAATACTATCATTTCTAATTACCACTTCGGATCCGTTTCGAGAATATTTCGAGCGAATTCGGAAGACGCTCGGAAAAGAGAATGTCTACGTTGAAGTAGACGACTTCGCGAAACTAATACTTGGCAAGGCAACGAACCCGAAGAAGCAATTCGAAGCGGAGATAATCAGTGGTCCATTTGATGCAGACAAACTTGACTATTTCCCGCGCGATGGGCGATCGGCCGGTTTTCAACTTACTTTAGATTTCGAACGTTTGCTCCATTGTATGGAGATCGCCGAAATCGATAACCTGTCTGGCAACAAGACCGCCATCCTCATAGTCAACCGTGGTGGTTTCAATCCTATCCAACAACTCCTTTTTGCACGGGCCACGCTTTTCGCTACGGTCTATCATCATCAGAAAGTTAGAGCCTGCGATGCGATGGTGAAATGTTGTTTTGAGCATTTTAGAGAGAATAAGCTCCCATTCAGGAAGGCTCCTGGCTTCAAAGATGGTGTGTCTCTCGAGAGTGCGGCAGATTATCTTTCTATCACAGACTATGATTTTTTTGCCGAGGCAGCGCTACATGCTGAAGATACTTTTCAGCATAGATTAATTTCTAATCTGTGCCAACGGAAGCTCTTCAAGCGCGTGCTTTCGATTTCGTCGAGGACGATTGAAGGTTTCCACGATGACAAGAAACAGCCGCTTCGCTATCGTCGTCTATTGGACATGATTGAATTGCCAGAGAAACTACGCGCGATGGCGTTAGAGATATTAGCTAAGTCGGGGGCAGAGTGCACCAGTTCAGAGGTATGGCTAGATATCCCCACTACTCCAAGTTTTGCGAAGGCTGGGAATGCGCGCATCCGGATTCATCCTGGCAAGGGACCTGAAACTTTGATGAAATTATCAAAGTTCATTCCGGTAGAAAAATGGGTTGAGACCTATACCCAGTGGTATTCGCAATGTTACCTATTCGGTCCAGAGGACCGAAAAGAACGAATTGCCCTAGCAAGAGCTGCAATTACCCTTTTTCAATCTAGACTAAAATTGAGGCTGATGAAGGAAGCCGTTGCCGAAGACATTCGCGACAAGGTCTTTCCATAGCGATCGGTATTCGCAATTTGCATTATCGGCTGCTAACGACGGCAGACCGATCCTCGGCGAGGCGCCAGTGGGCGGGTGTCGTATCTCAAAGGGCCCGGAATTGACTAATTTTAGGCCGCTCCGGCCGTTAACACAATCCTGATGTCGCGATTTGCGACATCGAGATCCTGCGTCGGTCGACCATCTGATTCTCGAAATATGGTTTCCTGTTAGCAAGAATCTCTCGATAAGGGGGACCCTATCACTTCGATCGCTGCCTCTACGCGTATCGACCACATGATCGAAAACTACTTCGCTCGCATTAAACGCCATCGCCGGATCGCTACCCATTACGAGAAGCTGGCCTTAACTCTCCTCGCCTTCGTCCAGTTCGCTACCGTTCTCGATTGGCTCACTCACAAGGTTTAAAGCCATTGCCTAGGCACTAGCCCGAGTGCACTTGGGCCCACCTTAACTGGTTAACGCGCCGCACTTGGAGGTTGACCTCAAGAGCTAACCCAAAGAGTAGCTCCGCTTAAAGGCGCCGGCAGAATAATCGTAGTGCAATCTCATAGCGGACTTGACTAATTTACATGTAATTGATTACACGTGATCATGCTCGGAAGGATAGGACGGCCATCAACGGCAATAGGCTCTTGACGTGATTCCGCCGATTCGAGCCACTTGAAGGGTCGGTCTGGTCCAATAGAAAGGAACCAGACCATGAAAGGTAAACGCTATAGTACGGAGGAGAAGGTCCGCATCCTACGGGACGTGGACGCTGGCAAGAGCATCGTGGACATCTGCCGGGAGAAGAACATCTCGGACGTGACGTACCACCGTTGGAGGAAGCAGTTCGGCCATATGGATCTCAACGAGGCCAGGCGGCTGAAGGAGCTGGAACGGGAGAACACTGAGCTGAAGAAGATGTTGGCCGACGCGATGTTGGCCAAGAAGGTCCTGGAGTACGCGCTCGAAAAAAAATTGTGAGCCCGGGGCACAAGAAGCAGGTCGTGGAAGCGGCCGTGAGGGATGGGGTGTGCTCCGGGCGGGCAGGATGCCGGATACTCGGGCTGTCGAGGTCGGGTTATTGGTACAAGGAGGGGAGACGATCCAGCCGGCAGCAGGAGCTGGTCAAACGCATCCACACCCTGGCCGACGATAACCCGCGCTACGGGTACCGCAGGATCGCGGCCCTGCTCAAGCAGGAAGGCTGGAGCGTGGGCAAGCGCCAGGTGCGCCGGCTGCGACGCCAGGAGGGGCTCAGAGTGCCGCCTACGAAGAGAAAATCCCCTCGTAGGTGTTTCCTATCGAATTTGCACCGTAGGAAAGGGACGGATCAGATCTGACAAAGGATCGTAAGATCGAGTCGGCGCCCGATGATAATTTGGCACAGTTGTTCGGCCCGGAATCTTGCCCGAGGACGCACAACGGGTGTTCTGTTAAGCGAGAAGGCAGGCTTAGGGGTTCCCTCCCCTTGTCCCGAAAAGGATCGCAAGAGGAGGTGTCTCTTGGCAGCGGCTAAAGGGCCGTGCGCGCTCCCTGCTATGTCCGCGACCTGGCCGAGCTTGAGCACGTCAGCCGGCGCGCAAAGGGCTGGGAATGCCCGCATTGCCGGCGCCACGGGAATCTCAATCGGCACGGCGCCCTGCGCGGGCTCTCCGAAACCGGAGAGGGAAAGGACAGCGTAAGGGGCTGGCGTTTCCTGTGCTCGGATAGGGGGCGGCGCGGCGGCTGCGGAAGGAGCTTCTCGGTGCTGCTCTCGACTGTGATCGCTGGCGCCACGGTGCGCAGCCCGGAATTGTGGCGCTTCACCCTGGCAAAGCTCGGCGGAGCGAGCGTCCTGTTGGCGTGGGAGCGTTTGCGAAGCCGCTTTTCGCTGGAGGCGGCCTACAGCTGGTGGAAGAGGTGGGAGCGCGGGCAATTTGGCGTGCGCGCGGTCCTGGCCCGGGGGCGCGGTCCGCCTCGGGGCGAGTTGGCTCGGCAGCTTGTGGCCGCCTTCGGTGGGGAGGATCCCGTGGGAAGCTTCCAACTCATGGAGCAGCGCCGTTGGCCAGGATGACATCGTGTCCCGGTCGGCCCCTTTTCCCAAGGAGGAGCGACCACACGATAATGCGCTCTGCCTCGGCTACGACGGTTCCGCACCTTCGCCTTCGTCATGCAACACGTCACCGAATACCTGAAACTTCGGGTCCTTGCCGCCATAGACATGGCCGAGGGCCGCTTCATTAGGGACCGCATCCGTGCGGTCGCAGACCGCGTCTTTTTGGATGAGCTGGGCCGCGAGCACCGGTTCACCTGGCGGACGATCGAGACCTGGAGAACCCGCTACAATAAGCACGGGATCACTGCCTGCTCCTCCATGCCAAGGAGCGACAAAGGCAAGTTTAGAAAAATGGAGCCCGAGGCCGTGCAGGAGGCGCTCGACCAGGCCCGGGCCTTCTTAAGGCCGGGCTCCCGGATCTCGCAGCTCTACCGGGTCTGCATTGAGAAGGGGCTCCTCCGGCGCGAGAGGATCGCGCCAAACACGTTTCGGCGGATGGTGCGCCGCTACGAGCTCTTGAAACCCGAGACTCAGAGTGAGAGCAAGGAGCGGCTGGCCTTCTCCAAACGCTACGCCAACGAGATGTGGCAGGCCGACACCCTGGTCGGCCCGTTCGTGAAGGACGAGCGGGGCGAGCCCCGGCAGGTTCGGCTGATCGCCTTTCTGGACGACGCCTCGCGGGTGTGCTGCCACGGGCAGTTCTTCTTCGAGGAGACCCACGCGACTCTCAAGATTGCGCTGCGCGCAGCGCTCTTTAAGAGGGGGGTTCCGATCGCGCTCTATACGGACAATGGCTCGATCTATGCGGGAAAGGACCTAGCCGTGGTTTGCGGCCGGCTCGGCTGCCTGCTCTGCCACGCTCCCGTCCGGGATGCGGCCGCGAAGGGCAAGGTGGAGCGGTTCTACCGCCGGGTCCGAGAGGAGTTCCTCTGCCGGGTGCTCGACCTCTCGAGCCTAAGGGCCTTGAACGAGCAGTTTATCCGGTGGGTCGAGGACGAATACCATGGGAGCGTCCACTCGACCCTCGGGATGAAGCCGATCGACCGCTTCGCGCTCGACTTGTCGCGGATCAGGTTCCTCTCGCCCGGCCAGGCCAACGACGAACTGTTCTACTCGGAAGCGAAGCGCACGGTGAAGGCCGAC
>Ga0302280_1003931_pt1 | contig 10447 bp, 4 predicted proteins | sample III_Fen_E1_1_FD_198771 | JGI IMG/M metagenome (GOLD analysis project Ga0302280, IMG submission 198771) | Peat permafrost microbial communities from Stordalen Mire near Abisko, Sweden - III_Fen_E1_1 | ecosystem: Environmental > Terrestrial > Soil > Wetlands > Permafrost | place: Sweden: Abisko...
TATTACCTCCATCTCTAATGTCCAGAAAAAGATAGATGTCATCTCCCTTCAAACTAATCGTGCTGCTTACTATATTTAGATAAAAAGGAAGTCGCTTTCAATGATCTCAGAGAGGATCTAACGCATTGCTAGCGGAATATAAAACTGATGGAAACTGAAATTGCATCGTTGCCTCCTCAACCCAAATTCGAACACCTTCGCAAAGTAGATTTGAGTTGAATTAGGTGAGACAATACAGAAAAGATTTCGATAATGTTCGTAAATCTCTCAACAAAGCCGAAGAGACCTATGTTTTATAAAAGAGTAGATAAAAATTAATAGGAGCAGAACTTGACGTACTTCAACTAAGACGCAGGATGGTTCATAAACTCGCTAATCAAAGTTCATACGGCAGGGCTAAATTATTTCAGACGGGACTAATAAACTTAGGGATGGTGTTAGGGTTATGCACTAAACTTTTGAAATTGGCAATCAGATAGAGGGTGAACTCTAAGACCACACGGGTAGATTGATACAAAATCGTAAAAAAATGGGAGGAATCGGTGATAAGTTAGCTCACAGTGGGCAATTGGTAAGTACAATGATGATGCGGATCCGTCGAAATAAATTTATCCTATTCAGCATATTAGGCGTAATCTTTTTGGTGGCTGTAATTATCTTAGGAGTCTACTTTTCTCGACGCAATAAATCAGTTTGATAATGTAAAATAATCTTTATCCCTAATCCTAAAAATATCGATACTAAAAATGAAAGATTTCCATTATAATCAACAATAATTCTATTCCTTCAAGAGAAAAAACATGTATTCTAAATTTTGATAATGGTTTATTAATTGCTGATTGATTGATTGATTGATTGATATTATTAATCCTTACATTATTTCAAAAAGATTATAGTGATAATACTACTATTATTTATAAAAAAATAACAACGTTATGTAGTCAAAAATAAAAATAAATATATCTTTGCATATTTGATAAAATCGGCATCAATTTATCTATTTTTAATATAGATCATTGATAGTTATATGTTCATGATATATTGACTCAACTATTTGTATTTTATACTTTTTATACGATTCAATGATAGATTTACATCAGAATGAAGATCATAAATAAGTTGATATGGTGGTCAACAGACCTGCATAAAATGTGTGCAAGTAATGTCCTTCAATACGTTAACCTTAAGACCAAGAAAAGCATCCACCATCACAAATTAAACCAATATAAAATAATGTAAGGGTTTAAAATAAAAGCTTCTCGCTTTATAAATCAATTTTTTTGAAATAGCGTACGTATCTATACAGTAATTGCTTTGATTTCTTTAGCATGATCTCGTCAATGCAGTCAATATTATTATCTATGGATGAACAAATCTATACTTTATAAACTTCAAATCAGCAGTGTGAAAGTTAAAATAGTTCGATGAAAAATTAAATACAATAATTGAAAGAGTAAAGTCGAAAAAAATCTTAATTGCAACTTGAATATTCAGCAAAGATTGTACTTTTATAATCATAAAACAAATCATTAAATTAATAATTAAATCAAGCCAATGAAAATTATTAAAATTTATTGCGAAATTTATAAAATGAAAGTTCAAAAATAAAATCATTGTAGGAATCATCAATTTCAAAAAATTGGAGTAATTGCTCAGAATAAGAGTTAAGATTAATAATGCAAGATCAAGCTAAACAAATATACGACTTAACATTGTAATTAGAGAAAAAAAATCTAGAGAGTTCGTATTATAAAGAAAGAAGAGATGAATATTTTGTACGTTTAGGTTAGCTGGAAAAAAAAAATTAAATTCTAAATACAAAATGTCAACAGCTTGAGGCTTGGCAGGCTACTGTGGAAAAAATATATAAAATATCACCAGAAAAATCATTTAATCGAAATATGAACGCTAATTCTGGAAATTTTCTTAAGGGAAAATCATTTAATAATTGATTTAATCAATCTTAGTAGAGATTTCTATAATACATTAATATTAAATCAGGATCAGAAATCTCCCCTGTTCACCATTTTATACTCCTTTTTCACTGCTTACAGTCTCATCTTTTGAAATTCAGCTTTGCTAGCGAGATCATCAAGATTGTATTCTTGCTTGAATTTACTTTGATTCAGTGTTTTTGAATATTTTAGGAGACTTTCCTCAGTGGCTAATTTTCGATGTTTGCTTGTCTGCTAGAAATCTGATTTTTCAGGAGATCTGAAAGAGTAATGCGATGTTTCTAGCTTATTTTTAAGGCAAAAATTTTATTTTGAGAGATCCTATACTAACTTGTAATACTGCTCTACCTCTCTGCATTTTTCCTTCAGCTTCTAGACTGTACGGCTCGTATTCATCTGTTCTTTTTTTTGGTCTTAGAGTAGCTACATAAGTTTTGATATCTTTTGCTCCTTCTCTTCAATTTACCGTTTCTTCTATATTTCTAATTTGGTGTATTTCTGTTAAAGATTATCATGCAACTCTTTTAATTCACAATATTTTTACTCGTATTTTTTGCAGTGATCTTTCCATTTTTGAAGCTAGTTTTGATAGTGAAGATTAGTCTTCTAGAAAGTCATCGTAGATTGAAGAAAAGCCTGCTATATTAATTGATTAAAATTATCCTGTCTCTTATGAAGGAAAAAAGAAGTTTGCTACTTTTCCATCTCTATCATTTTGCAAAAATGCTGGCATGAGAGTCGAGTCGCATAAATTTATTCTTTTAGCTTCGGGAGAATGAGCTTCGTCAATTTATCATAAATTTTTCTTAATTTCGCAAGCCTTTTCTCTTTTCCACTCAGCTATTCCTTCAAAGCTTAAATTTGCTCTTCCATTTGATGTTTATTGTCTTTGATAATTTTCTCTCTCTCTTCGAGACTGCTATATCTTTGTTCCACTTCGTTATACTTTTAGAGCATCTCCTTACTCTTGTCTTTATTTTTGAACTACTTTTCCACTTGTATTTGGAGGGATTAGTATAGTCTTTCTATTTCAAATTTCATCTACCCTATTCTTTATTTTTTTTATTTGCTGTCCTTTTCGAGGAGATGGATTTTATGCTGTAGTTTGCTTGTTATGTCCTTATGCATTTTTGATATCTATTGCAATTTTTGGCCATTTTTGGTTTTTAATTATTTTTCTGTTAGCTAGCTGTGATTTTTGTACTCTTCATATTACTTACGTATCCGGCCTACTTCTTACCGGTGGTTCCGTGACAGAATTTCATTAGTTTATCTCAGTTTAATGATAAGTTTTTCAATTTAAGTCCTCATTACCTAATTTTCCTTTTTCATTTAATTAATTTTATTCTTCAGGTTCCTTTATTCTTCTTCTAAAATGCAATATTTTTCCCGCTCCTTGCTGTTCTATAATTTCAAATTTATTAGTAGCTTCTTAGTTTCAGTGAGTTCTTCAACTATTCTATCCTTTTGTGTGACTATTTACTCTCTGTTTTGTTTCTCTTCCTCTAGTAATTTGGCTGTATCATCTTTAAGCTCCTCCATCCTCGAGCACCTCTCTTTTTCTTATAGTTTCTACATCTTTAAATCTTCATTTTTGTTGAGAATCTCCAGAATTTAGCGATCAAGTCTATCAGATCTAATTTTCTCGCCCTTCAGCAAATTATCCAATTATTAATTTTCTTTCAATATTTTCTATCTCTATTCAGCTAGCTCTTCATTTTGTTATTTAAGTGCAATGATTTCTTTCTGTGACTGTCTAATTTACTGCAAAAATAGTTATCTCTCCTCCTTCATAACCTCGGTCTCCATCTTGATATCTCTCTCCATCTAACTATCGACCCCGCTATTGCTAGAATGCTAATTATTCCTTGATGTATTTTGCTGAGCCATTTGATTAATAGCCTAATTTCTCTTGATTCTGTCTCCTTCCAACTCTCTCTCCCTAATCTCACAATATTTATATTTGATCTCCTCGAACGCTAAGGATACATTCTCGTAGTTTTATGATAAAGAGACGATCTCCATCTTCATCTTGTCGTTTTATAATTGATTTTACTCGTAACTTTGAAATATCTTTTTATATTTATCACGCCACTCGTCTCTCTATTATTCAAGATCTAAAAGCGCTTCGGAAAGAGTTTATTCGAAGGCTGAATAAAAGATTAGGTACTAATTATCTTTGGAAGTTGATAAGTAATCGTTTGAATTAATTCACTTTTCAGTTCTTAGAGAATACGCTGGAATTTTGTTCTTTCTTGATCGATCTGCGATTTAGGGCTGTCAACGGACACGGCAAGAGAACTGATGAGGTTTCCCAGCACTCGATTAATTTAAGTTTAAATATCTTCGCAAAGTCGCCTCAGAGAGGAGGTCGCAGACTATGATTATGGAATCATCGTTTAAATTATATAAACTTTGAACTAAAAGACAAATACAATGCTGACTGAAATACTTCTTTGATGATTAAGCAAGTTTATTTTAAACAAAAATAGTAACACGTTAATCATTTCCTATAAAAATTATTTGCATTTTTTATCTTATTCCCAAGATCCTTTCTCCAGCCTGGTTTTTAAAATCCATTTTTTTATATTTTTACCTATTTCTTTTCATTGATACCTCGTTCAGATACATGAATTTAGTCTGTAATCCAAAATTCTGACTGTCTAATATCTCGTTTGATGGGACTCATTTGCCGAGGATGACTGCTTTTTCTAATGCTGCCTCGAAGTATGCTTTATTCAATCATTGATGCCATTTCTTCCAGGCTTATTTAGCTTTACCTTAATCTTAATGATATTCTTTCTTGCTGTTCTTTTGACATCCAAGAAAGGGCGCTTTTTTCTATGAAATGAGCTGTTCTATTGTGAATTGAAGTGTTTTATTCTCTCTAGATTTATTCCACCCTCTACTCCTGCTTCTTTAGTTATTTTTAGGTTTATTAAACTCTGATAATTAACTATTGATTCTTATCGTGGATAGTTTACACTTATTTGAGGAGTTAATCAATTTGCTGTGTTTTTTATTTAATCACTTATAAATATCTTTTCTACTGTTCGTGGGATAGGGTATATGCCCTTTATTATTTTTCTGTCGTTTTATAGACTTGAATATTTAGCTATAAATTATCTATCGCCACCGATAGCTCACGATTTTTCTTCTTCTAATATTCATTCTACATCTATTTTTTATAGATTTATTTGGTAAAAAATTAACGGACTGTTATTATCTCCTACTTTGCCTGCTTAAAATTTTGTTCCATTTAATAATACTTCTCATGAAATATTTTCTTCTGTTAAATAAACTCATCCTCTTGCTGTAGCATAGATGACTCACTTCTGCAGAAAGCTGCCACACTGTCTTCATATACCATGGGATGAACATAGCTCATTTTTCGAATAATCTCCTATTTTTGTTGCTTTATCTTTAGATTTAATTGATTCATTTGGGATGAATATTGCTTTTATTTGCTGGATAGAGCGTTTTCCAATATTTTGCATCTTAGTGATTTTTATTAAAGTTCTACCTTCAATGTAGAGATCGTTCTATTGAGTTCTTTTGTGTTATCATTGTCTGACTAAAGGACAGTCAAAGAATGTTTATATCGAAGTTCGAGGTTGTTACGCTAGAATTGCTCATTTTTATATTTTGTCCATAGCGAATCGTAAGCTATACGAATTTTATTGCGCTCTTCTGTATACTTTTCACATTATTATTTGTCGAATTTAGCCTCAATTTCAGTGATGCGATATTGCTATTGAACTTTTGTAAGTTATGTCTTTTTAAACTGTTCTTAATACTATAATTTAAGAGTAAGTATTGATATATTCGACTATAGAGTCTCTTTTAAATTCATCAGATTTGAAACATTGGCTGTGAGTATATTAATTTGATTTTCGTAGCCGTTTTTATTTGATTGGATGATGACTGATGATACATCAATGTTTTATTGTTTTTGCTTGAGTTACATTAGTTTTATTTCTATTGAGGTGTTGATCCCCTTCATTTCCTCTATTTTTTAGTTATTAACCTTAAAACTTTACGCTAATGATTGATTTTAATATGAAATCAATTCATTTTAATGCTATTTTTACTATAATTTTGAATTTAGCATTTCAATTTCACCTTTCATAATATTACAAACCTATTCTTTAAGATTCAAATCCTTTTTAATTTTTTTCAACTATGACTAAAGTTTGATATTGCTTCTGTCAAGTTTTCTTTCCTCGATAAAAGAGTTTATGCTTTCTTGCTGTTTAGCAATTATCTTTTATAGCTGTTTATTTTCAAATAACATCTAACTATACTCCTTCTTTAGTTCTAACCCAGTTTGAATATGCAACTCTATCACTAATTCTGCGTTGCTAAGTTAATATTGCTTTTCGTTGAGAGTTAACTATATTTCTCTAATTTTTTTGATATGATACTATTGCTTGATCATCATTTATAACTCAGAATCACTTTTCTACTTACATATTTGTTGTAAATTCTCTTTCTATCTTTTCAGTACAATGACGGATTATTTAAGAAGCTTGATATCCTGCTTTAAAATTACATTCTATTTGTTTAAGGAGAGGTTATATTCATTTAGCTAGGATATCTTATCTTTCATTACTTTTACCTCTTGTAATTTCATATTAAAGTCATCAAATAATAACTTATGCTTAATGCCCATCTCGCTATACAGGCTATGAACCTCACTGATTTTGTTTTAGAACATCATTCGCAACGATACTTCATCCTTAAATGCTAAATCTGAATTGTTGCAATCTTCGGTTAGAACTGTATTATCGATAATCAGATCATAATTTTCTTTTTTCAAAATTTTGAGTTCCTTTAAAACCTAAAAGTGCCGTTATTGATTTGTTTCCTAATTCTTCTCAATGATTTATTATTTAGCTTGTAATTTAGTGGCAATCTCCTCAAGTTTTTTATCCTTTTCTCTCTATAGTTAGGCAACTAAAGCTTTAAACTCTCCATTAGAAAAATATTATAATAGAATTGAATAGACATGCCAAATTACTCTGTATATCATTGAGTTCCTACTCCCAATTTCCTTTATCATGTTGCTGAACCCCTGAGAATAGATGTATAAGGAATTATAAATTCGATTTACGTTATCGTTATTGAATCCTTTAGCCAGAAGAGTATTTTTATCTATTCGATATTTTTTTAATGCAGAAAGTGGTATCTTTTTATCAAATTTTTCGTCAATGCAATGCTCCTGAATAATAGAGTTGATCCATATCTACAAATGCTTATCATATATTTTTAGATTATCGTTTTTTGTGGCGACATTTTGTTTGTTTGATAGAGTAATATTTCGAGTTTATGCTATTGGCTATGTGACTACTCTTTGAGATAACTCTTCTTTCTCGTCAATCTTATAATTTGTCATCACAGTTCTTGTTATTAAAGGCTAATTGCTATCACTTATATGAGATCGCTTCTTTCCCGCATAATTTACTGATTTTCTTTTAATGGGATGACTCACCTTATCATTACTTCTCAAAGCTGATCTCTCCCTAATAGGTTCAACTTAAGCAGTGTCATATTGCGTATTCTTTGTTGACAAATGAGCATTTTTGCTATTACTATTCTAACTTATAGACTTTCTCTTTCGGAATGTGCGGTCTATGCTTTTTCTGCTCCCTGAATTCTTCATCAATTGAACTGTATTATTCTCTAATTTGATCTCTTCTTTGAGGAAAATATATTCTGTCATATTTTATTACAAATATAACTTATCTGCATGATAATAAAGACAAGACATCAAGTGGCATTTATACACAGCTTAAGAAAAGAGCACATGCTTTCAGATTGACTGATCATACGAAGCAGAGAAGGATAATATTATTAAAATTCTATAGGGTTTAATAATATAATTCAGAAATATGAGGAGCAGAAATCAGAAGAAAAATTATCGAAATAATGTCAAGAGATTAAAAAATAGTTGGAAATAGTCAAAGCTAAAATAAAAGGTGATTGAGGAGGAACAGAATAAAGTCACTCAAATTATCAAAAATAGATCAAGGAAAAAGCAGAACTTTTGAACAAAATACAAAACTGATTTAAGGCCTCTAGGATATCAAAGTAATTATCCTGCTGTTTTGTAGGATTCGACCAATCTAAATTCATCTTTATAGGTAATCTCTTTAACAAAGCAACTTTCAGCATCATTTCAAATTGAGCCAAAAGTTTTACAAGCAAAAAATAAGTGTAATTTTGCTTTCAAGCAGTAAAAGTCAATATTTTGGATTTATAAATTACCTATATTTATGTTGAATATAATAATTTTACATTAAATGCAAATTAACAAAAATATTCCTTTCCTTCAAACTCATAGGAGAGAAATTGAAAACGAACCTTTTGCAGTGGTTTACAATTACAGAAAGATGAGAATCATTAAAAAAATAAAGGAGTTAAAAAAGAATAAAATGGAAAAACTGAAGATGTAGAAGAGACTGCAAGAGGAAGAAGAAAGAAGGGAACGACAAGAATCCATCAACCGCAACATGTTTGAAGATGACGGCAAATGGGATCTGTGCTATGAGAATTTTAAATTATTTGAGGATGAATTCGAATCAAAAGCCAGCTCAACCAGCCAGAAATAAAACGCGGGCAAATCAATGTTGAATCTTAAAAAATAAAGTTTGAGTATGATCCCAGTTGTCGAGAAGTGTTCTGTCTTCTCTTCAGGGTTTGTCTAATTTTCTTTCCGGATGTGAGTTTGAGCGTACTCTTCTGACAAAGGGAGAGTATTAACAAATTTCGTAACAAATTGATGTTAAATCATTAAAAGACATATTTCTAACTATTAACGCCATATATTTGCACTACTAATAGATAAAATAACAATAAAAATACGATCACAATAAACAGAAATATGATCGTCGTAAAATCTGTAAGAAAGGATAATCATCAGTTTTTAATTTTTGCTTCATCTAGCATAAAGAGCTACAATTAAAGTTCACCTAAATGTTATTTTGTTTGTATTTAATAGCCGCGAAATTATAATTTATAAGTAAGTGATATATATAACTACACTTAGCGTCCAATATTTAGCTATTTGCATATAATAGTAATTAAAATCCAGAAAAAAATGAGATAAACTTCCAGAGATAAAGGGAGGGAAGGAAAAAAACGAATTTTTGAATTGCAAAATTAAATTGGCAAACTCAAATAAGTAATGTTTTTAATACTTAGGATTGCCAATAATATAGGCATAAATATACGGATTTATTGAAGAAGCATAATGTTACTCTTTGCAATATTTCAAGGGAACATAGTGTCAAAAAATAAAGGGATTAAAGCATCAAATAAGAAAGAAAAATAATCAACTTTGAGTTTTAATGGAATAGGAAAACGCCAAATGCTCGAAAGTTTAAAGTAAAAGGGAAAAAAGTTCAAAGGATTAGCATGGACAAAGAGGGTGCAGCTATGATTAGTCTTATTCCTTTACCAAAATAGGGAAAAAATAGAGTAACATTTAGAATTAACAAAAATCATGGATAATATGCAATTTCTTTTGGGATCATAACCTCAAAATGGAGGAATTAACTCATTCTAAAGAATACAACAGAATCAGTATTCTACTACTCGCAATAATGTGGATTCGGATCTTTGACTATTGATGGAGCTACAATCATACCTTATTAGTATAATGGCCTTGGCACTTCTGAAGGTGGAGAAATTGAGATGATAGTAGACCTTGAAGAGTGGGAAATTATATTTACCCGTAAAGAAAGTTATCACCAGAAGAAAGCCAAAACAATAATTCATTCTCTGACTGATAGTTTTCTTGACAAAGATCTCCATGTTTTTGTTCGAATGTATAGCTATTAAGACGAAGTGGAGATTGTTTGATTAGATATCTGTATTTATTTGATTTTATTGAAAAATGAGAAGATTTTACCTCATAACTCATTTTTATTGATAAGAAATTAAAGTAAATCATATTGTATAGTATATCAGAGTAATTTATTAAATTTAGAGACCTGCAATGGATAGTCAATCACCACTGAATCGCATTCACTGCAACGAGAGCTATCCAATGAGACTACAGTCTTGGGCTGAGGCCAATTTGGCTCGAAACTAAACTCTGATTCTCCAATGTAACTATTGAAAAGGCTGCTCTTTTATTCAGGAATTTCAGATAGTTTCCTTACAATTTTGGTAGTACTTTTTGCACTATTGCTGCTTTGAATACTTGGAGTTTCCAATTTTATTTCCTCCGCTGACACTTTTTCAGGATAAGATTGTTGCTCACAAGTTTTTTCAATATGATTTTCTAAAAGAAAATCATTATGATGCTTAATAGGAACTGGTGACACTGGAGGTGAAATCTTGTGCTCTGATTTAACAATTTTTAATGATGGATAAACATAACATATGGTTTGATAGGAGGGCTTGGGGCATTATCTGACCATGCTATATTCAATAGAGCAAGTTGATTTTGCTAACATCTTCGGAGCAGATTCTTTTATACTAGAACT
>Ga0302280_1003934_pt1 | contig 10445 bp, 6 predicted proteins | sample III_Fen_E1_1_FD_198771 | JGI IMG/M metagenome (GOLD analysis project Ga0302280, IMG submission 198771) | Peat permafrost microbial communities from Stordalen Mire near Abisko, Sweden - III_Fen_E1_1 | ecosystem: Environmental > Terrestrial > Soil > Wetlands > Permafrost | place: Sweden: Abisko...
TGACGGTGAACTAAATGCAGTTGTCAGTAATAAATCTGAAGGAGCTGACCCGGCAACCGGTTCATTTACTATCGAATTAAAATTAATTGATAATAAGGCGATCGATCTGGCGGACGGACTGTTTGGAAAAGCTACCATTTACCCTTCACAAAAAACTGATACATGGTCCATTCCTTATACTGCTCTCCTTGATGGGAATGCTAATACTGGTTACGTATTCGTGACTGAAGATAATAAAACAGCGCATAAAATACCAGTTAGCATTGCAGAAATTGATAAAGACAGGGTTCTTATCAACGGCGGATTGGAAAAAATTCAAAATATCATAGTAGCGGGTAGCGCTTATCTTTCAGACAGTTCACCAATCATCATTAAATAATACAAAAGATGAAAATATCAGAATACGCGGTAAAAAATTACCAGTTTACCCTTGTTATATTTTTGATGGCGATAGTGGTGGGCATCACTACACTTATGAACATGCCAAGGTCTGAAGACCCTGAAATAAAAGCGCCCCAATTCCCTGTAATTATAATATATCCCGGAGCAAGCCCACAGGATCTTGAAGAATTGGTTGTTAAGCCCCTTGAAAAAAAAATAACTTCGCTGGAAGACATTAAAAGAACACGGACTTATATAAAAGATGGTGTTGCTGTAATCACTGTAGAATACAAATATGAAAGCAACGTAAATGATAAATACCAGGAACTCGTACGGGAAGTAAATGGCTTGCGCAGCCAGCTGCCACAAGATATTTATAGCCTTGAGGTTCAGAAAGTATTGCCATCCAGCGTAAATATCCTTCAGCTTTCGTTAGTATCTGATAATGCGCCGAAAGAAGCATTAAAAAAATCTGCCGAGCAACTGCGCGACGATTTGGAAAAAATTACGACGCTAAAAAATGTGGAGATAAACGGCCTGCCTGACCAAATTGTGCGCGTTGATCTCCAGCTTGAGAAAATAGCGCAAATGCATATACCGGTTACGCAAATTATCGGCAGTATGCAAAGCGAAATAGCCAATATCCCCGGTGGCAGTGTAGAGGCAGGCGATAAGTCTTTTAATATAAAGACTAATAGTAATTATAAACACCTGGATGAAATTCAAAATACGATTGTCTCAAGCGTCAACGGGAAAAATATTTTTCTTAAAGATGTCGCAAATGTTCATTACGATTATGCTGAGCAAGATCATATTACAAGATTAAATGGCCACAGGTGCGTATTTATAAATGCAGCTATGAAGCCAGGGTTTAATATTTCACAGGTGCAAAAAAGTTACATGCCTGTTATAGATGCTTTCACAAAAACCCTCCCGCCAAATATAGCATTGGTTTCAAATTTTGACCAGGCAGACAATGTAAACCATAGGCTAAATGGGCTGGCTGAAGATTTTTTAATAGCTATTTTACTTGTGTCAATTACGTTATTGCCGCTTGGTGGCAGGGCTGCACTTATTGTTATGATCTCCATTCCCTTGTCACTTGCTATAGGGGTCGTATTGCTTAATATGCTTGGATACAATCTTAATCAATTAAGCATAGTTGGCCTTGTGGTTGCACTTGGCCTTTTAGTTGACGACAGTATTGTTGTGGTTGAAAATATAGAACGTTGGCTGCGTGAAGGTTATTCAAGAACTGAAGCGACTTTGAAAGCGATAAAACAAATAGGCATGGCGGTTATTGGTTGTACAGCCACTCTGATCATTGCTTTTCTGCCCTTAGTATTTATGCCTGAAGCCGCAGGTGATTTTATCCGCTGCCTGCCTATGGCAGTCATTACCTGTGTACTAGCTTCAGTTGTAGTTTCACTTACGATTATTCCTTTTCTTGCGAGCAAGATTTTAAAACAACACAAAGGCCATTCAGAAGGCAATTTCTTCCTCAGGGCATTAAAAAAAGGTATCCATAAAACCTATTCTCCTATTTTAAATTCAGCCTTAAAACACCCGGTTATTACACTGATAATAGCGGCTATCATATTTGTTGGTGCATTGCAAATGATGCCGGTTATTGGGTTTAGTTTGTTTCCTGCCTCTGAAAAACCACAGTTCATGGTTAATATCATTACTCCCCTGCAAACCAATATGGCTAAGACAGATGAAGTGACAAAGAATGTAGAAAAGGTGCTGGACAAAGAGCCAAAGATCAAGTATTATTCTACCAATGTAGGAAAAGGTAACCCCAGAATTTATTATAATGTGATCCCTGAAAATGACAGGACAGATTTTGCGCAAATATTTGTGCAGCTGGATGAAAAAACATCTCCAAAAGAAAAGCTTGAGATCATTGACAATTTGAGAGAGAAATTTTCTCATTATGCTGATGCACGGGTGGAAGTGAAGAATTTCGAACAGGGGCCCCCGGTTGTGGCGCCGGTGGAAGTGCGTTTATTGGGTGATAACCTTGATACCCTCAGGACCATTGCCGCAAAAGTGAAAGATATGCTGCAAAACACAAGCGGAACTATGTATGTGAACAACCCTGTAGATAACCTGAAAACCGATATAAAAGTAGATATCAATAAAGATAAGGCAAACGCATTGGGCATTCCTACTGTAAATATAGACAGGACTGTGAGACTTGCCATTGCAGGGCTTACAGTTGGTTCTTTTACTGATGCCAATGATAAAGACTATGATATACTACTGACTACCCCAAAGAAGGAAAGGGCTACCTTAGATGCTTTTAATGATTTGTATGTAAATAATTACCAGGGAACTGCCATACCTATACAGCAGGTAGCCAATTTGAAATTAGAGTCTTCCGCTGTAACTATAAACCACTATAATAAAACCCGTACTGTATCTGTAAGTGCCTTTGTACAAAAAGGGTTCCTGGCCGACAATATGATAAAAGATGTCATGGCGAAAATGGACAAAATGAAATTACCTAAAGGGTATTCTTACGTAATGGGGGGGGAATATGAATCCCGGAATGAATCTTTTGGCAACTTCGGGACCATCATCATCATGACCATATTCCTGTTTATCGCTGTTCTTATTTTAGAGTTTGGCACTTTTAAAAGTACACTCATAGTTTTATCAGTTATACCATTAGGCATAGTAGGGGCTGTTTTAGCCCTGTTTTTCACTGGAAATTCGTTATCATTTGTAGCCATCATTGGTTTGATAGCATTGGCGGGAATTGAGGTTAAGAATTCAATATTACTTGTCGATTTCACCAATCAGCTTCGGGCGCAGGGCAAGGCATTGAACGAAGCAATTCTCGAAGCAGGAGAAATAAGATTCCTTCCTATTATTCTAACTTCCCTTACCGCTATCGGTGGTTTACTTCCTATAGCCCTTTCAACCAATCCTTTAATCTCCCCACTAGCCATTGTATTAATTGGCGGCTTGATAAGCTCTACATTGCTGTCAAGAATTGTAACACCTGTTTTATACAAACTAATACCGCCAAAAGTAAAAATACAAGTTGTTAATGAGTAATTTTAAAAGCAGAACAGGAGAATGTGCGTACTTTCCTGTTCTGCTTTTAATACTAAACCGATACATATTGCCTGGTAATCCCCTCGACCGAAAAACTGATCTCCAGCCTTTCACATTTTTGCACTTCGAGTGAAGTAACGCCAAATTCTTCCGTTACCTTCCCGGTAATAGCATAAATGGCTTTTTCCAGAAGAGGATAGCGTTTATAAGTTTCAGGGAACAAAACGGCTTCAAACGTATCATTGTCATCATCCATAAAACTACCAAACTGCATATAATGGCCATGCCGCGTTTTGCTTGTCTTGGTATTGGTCAGGTAGCCTACCATAGTTACTTTGTGGCCAAGGTTATTTACCATGTCCCGGGCCTTTATATCCCCGCGGAAATCAGTGACCAGTAAATCAAACCGCGGGCAAAGCGGGAAACCCAGCAGTTCTATTTCCTGCATCGCATCCTCGCGGGTAGATTGCCCAATGCGGGGAAAATTATAGGTAAAGGCAGGTTCCGGAAATAATACGTTTTTATCTGCCAGAGGAGTTTTTTTATTGCCATAGAGGAATAAACTTTCAAATAAAAGCTGCTTTTTAGTTTTACCCGTAAAACGCAAAGCTCCTATCTTTACGAGGATAAAAAGCTGCTCCATGCCCGGCTTTATACGCTCGCAAAAATCTTCAAGGCTGGTATATGGGCCATTCTTTTCCCGTTCAATGGGTATGCTTTGTGCGATGGTGGTTTCCAGGCTTTTGATATGAATAAAACCGAGGTAAATATCAATCCCTTCAATAATAGTGAGATATTCGCTGCGGTTGACGCATGGTGCATTCATATTTCCGCCCGCCCGCCGGGCTTCATTCACATAAAACTCTGTATTGTAATAGCCACCGAAATTATTGATCACCCCTACCATAAACTCAAGAGGGTAGTAGGCCTTCAGGAAAAGGCTTTGGTAGCTCTCTACTGCATAAGAGGCCGAATGCGCCTTGCAAAAAGAAAAACCTGCAAAACCTTCCATCTGCCGCCAGACTTCGTCCGCTACTTCACGCGGATAGCCTAACGCGGCGCAGTTGGCAAAGTATTTCTCTTCCATCTGTTTAAATCCATCATCTACCCGGAATTTCCATGCCATGGCCCGGCGCAGCATGTCAGCCTCTGCCAGGGTAAGCCCGGCAAAAAGGTGCGCTACTTTTATCACGTCTTCCTGGTACACCATTACCCCGTATGTTTCACCAAGGATTTCATCAATTTTGGGATGGATAACTTTGTATTTACCCTTACTTTGATGTCTTAATATATATTCCCGAGCCATGCCCGATTCCGATACTCCGGGGCGGATGATGGAACTGGCAGCGACCAGCGTCAGGTAATTATCACAATCCAGTTTCCGCATAAGCTGTCGCATGGCAGGCGATTCTATATAAAAACAACCGATGGTTTTGCCGTGCATCAGGAGGTAGTTCAAATGCGGGTCTTCTTTAAAAGCCTTTACATTATGGACATCAATGTCAATGTCCCTGTTTTTCTTTACGATCTCAATACAATCTTTGATATGCCCTAATCCACGCTGGCTAAGAATATCCAGTTTATGGATTTTCATTTTATCGGCCGTGTACATATCGAAGTGGGTGATGGGGAAGCCTTTGGGCGGAATTTGAGTGGCTGTATAATAATGCATCGGTGCATCACTTACGACTACTCCGCAGGCGTGTACAGAGAGGTAGTGGGGAAATTTGGATAGCCTGCTGGAGAAATGAACTATCTTTTGTTTGTATTTGTCCATCAGGCTGGCAGCTTTGCGGGTACCAATGCGGTGGTCGAGTTCGGTGCTGCCGATAAAGGTATCTATCTCAGATTTTGGGAGGCCGTATACTTTGCCAAGTTCCCGTGCCACTGCTCTGAACTGAAATGTATTATGCGAGCCAAGCATGGCAGTATGTTCCACACCATGCTTGCGGAACATATAGTCAATAATATCATCCCGGTCTTTCCACGAAAAATCCATATCAAAATCCGGGGGTGAATTGCGGTGCAGGTTCAGGAACCGTTCAAAAAAAAGGTTTAACTCAATTGGGTCAACATCTGTTATTCTCAGGCAGTAAGCGGCAACGCTATTCGCCCCGCTGCCCCGCCCTACATAATAATAACCCATACGCTCAGTATATTGAATAATATCCCAAACCGTAAGAAAATAAGAGGTAAATTGCAGTTTATGGATCACATCAATTTCATGTAGCAACCGCCTTTCTGCCTCAGCATCATTATTATAACGATTAGCCAGCCCTTTCATGCATTCGGACAGGAGCAGTTCCCTGTCTTCTTCCGGCGAGGCGAGAAATGATTTCTTGTTTTTGTGGGCTTTATAGTCAAAATCAATGGTGCACTGCTCCATCAGCGCCTGCGTATTGGCTACTAAGTAAGGATATTGCTTATAAATATCAAGGAATTGGGGCATGGTGATGGCACATTCATGCCTCGTGCCTGCATCGGTTTTTTGGAGCTTGCTCAGGAGGGTATTCCTGTCCATGGTACGGAGCAGGCAGTGGAGGTAATAATCGTCTTTGTTATTAAAACTAACAGGCAAAAGGGCTACCGCTTTTTTCTTCAGCAGCGCCTCATCTTCCATGATGATGCGGTTTATATCCTGCGGACGGATGCCTATAAATTCATTCTCCTTTAGCGTTTGCAAAAGCCGGGGCCTGTATGGGTATATCACGAAAGCCTTTTGAAAAGCCGGGGCGCGGTCGCTAATTCGTTCTTCCGTATGCAGGTGATGAGAAAGGTGGATATTCAGCTCCATAAACCCCTCATTATCTTTTGCTATGCCGATATACTTACAGGTGGCATCGTCTTCCATATTCCGGAAATCAATCCCAAGCAAAGGCCGCACACCCGCCTGCCTGCAATAGTCTACAAATTCCCAGGCAGCGGAGGTATTGTTTATATCCGTCAGTACTGCTGCACCTATGGCATTATCAGCCAGGTAGGCTACCAGTTCCTTCACCGAAAACGTCCCGTATTTGTATGAATAATATGTATGGCAATTGAGCATATTTAAGAATTATGACCACAGATGGACACAGATAAAATGTGTTATAAGAAGAACGAAAAACATCTGTGTTCATCCGTGTTTATCTGTGGTTAAATGTTTTTCCGTGGTTAACTAATAGCCGTTTAGTATTCTTTTAATCTCAACTTTCGGGTTGCCGAAATTGATTAAAAGGCCACAACGTTTGTTACATGCTTTCAGGTAATTCATCAATTGAGCATGGTGTTTTTCATCCAGGGCTTTTACAGCTTTTAGTTCTACTATTATTTCGTCTTCCACATAAAGATCAGCGCAGTAGTCCCCAACTATTTGCCCTTCATAGAATACCTGCAATGTTTTTTGTCTTTCTACCGTCAAATCAGCCTTCTCCATTTCTATATACAATGCATTTTCATATACTTTTTCCAAAAAACCACAACCGAGTGTATTTGAAACCGTATATGCAGCCCCTATGATTTCCTTCGTAATACTATCAAAATACTCCATATTTTTTTATTTTTATCTGTGTTCATCCGTGTTTATCTGTGGTTAAATATTAATAAAGCTGTGGTTGTAAATGCTCCCTTCTCTTCACAAAGAACCCTGGCAGCTCTTTTTTATCCGGCAGGTGAACGGTAAATATCCCGCTGGCCCGTGAGATCTTATCGCTGCCGTAGCGGGATTTTATTTTATCCATGGCAAACATCAGGTGCACGTTCTTTTCCGACTGGTCGAATAGCTGCATCTGGTAATTGGCATGGATGAGGTGGGTAAACCGCACCCCCGCCAGCCTTATCAGCACCCGCCGCTCATATGCTTTGGTAAATAACTGCATTACAGCGTCAATGAGTACATCATCGCGGTTGGTGTAGGGGATGCGTACCTGGTGCGTTGTGGTTTCGAAATCGGAATACCGCAGCTTGATATTCACGCAGCCCGTCATTTTGTTTTCCATCCGCATTTCATAGCTTAGTTTCTCCGTCATGGCCAGCAGGGTAGATCTCAGGAAACTTATATCGGCTGTGTCTTCCCCGAAAGTGCGCTCGGTACTCATGCTTTTGGCTTCGGAATAGGGCACTACGGGCGTATTGTCTATACCATTGGCGCGTTTCCAGAGGGTGAGGCCGTTTTGGCCGAACAGGCGCACCAGCACCTTCGGCGGGAAGTCCATGAGCATACCGATGGTAGTGATGCCGAGGTCGCGCAGCAGTTCCTGTGTTTTTTTGCCTGCCATGGGCATCTTTTCTATGCCGAGGGGTTGCAGAAACGGTTTTACTTCTATGGCCGGCACATAGCGTTTGTTGTCCGGCTTGGCTTCGCCGGTAGCTATTTTACTGATGGTTTTATTAATAGAAAGCCCGGCAGAGAGGGGCAGGCCGGTTTCTTTTTTAATGGTTTCGCGAAGCTCCCATGCCCATTTCTGCGTCCCGAAAAAACGGTCCATCCCGGTTACATCCAGGTAAAATTCATCAATGGAAGCTTTTTCAAACAGGGGGGCGCGTTCGGCTATGATCTCTGTGACCAGGTCGCTGTACTTGCTGTAGGCGTCCATATCGCCGCTGAGGTAAATACCATTGGGGCAAAGCCTTTTGGCCACCACAATAGGCATGGCAGAGTGCAGCCCGAACTGCCGTGCCTCATACGAGCAGGATGCTATTACGCCCCGGTTGCTTTTCCCACCGACGATAACGGGTTTGCCATTCAGCTTCGGTTCGCGCAGGCGCTCCACCGATACAAAGAACGAATCAAGGTCTATATGCAAATAAGCAGCATCTTCCATTTTGGTAAAAATATTGACAAATATAAAACTTTTGACAATAATATTGTCAAAATAATTAAGATTTATTTTATAGATGATTAGGAAGATATTGCGGACAATTTAAACTACTTGATTTGCCTCATTGACGGACGTCATCACCAGCGAAAACTGGGAAGTTGCAAAGTGCTATATGCATTGCTCCATAGGAGCCAACTGTTTGTTGAAGCGAACACAACCCAATACCAAGCTCCGTAGGAGCGGACTGACAAGGTTCTTAGGTTAGTTAGAACGCGCGGCACGCGCGCACTAGCGGGGGAGAGGCTTTCTTTTATTAAGACCGCCAAGTGACGCTGCGCTGAACACTTGACGGAACGGGGGGAAGATACTAACTTTCTTCTTCTGTGTAAACACGCGGATATAACGTTTTATCTATCAAAGCATCAAAACTTTTCTGACTTACAAATCCTCTTAATTTTTCGGCCATTCCGAAACGATTAAAGATTTGTGAATTCCCATTAGAAACGCTTAAAAGTCGTTTGACATTTTCCAAATTAAATAGGTGCTCAAATCTCAATATAAAGTCATCATATCTAGTTTGCGAGATGTCCCAACTTGAGCTAATTAGTTTTTTTGTCCTCCAATATTCCAACATATCGAGAGTTACAAGTCCTACTAAATCGTCCGACTCTAAATTCCAAAAAGCGCGTAGTCTATTTGCTTTGGAACCACTGGCCTGGTTATATTTATCATTCCCAATATCTCTTTTGGTGATTGTAGAAATAAATGAGCCAAATGATGAATTCGAAAAGTCTAAAACATAGCCTTGTTCCATTCCGAACAATTTTTCAAGTTTTATTTTTTCTACATTGGTAAGAGTCGACATTTTACGATATGCTGTGATTATCACAAATCTAACTAATTATTTGTGACATACTCAATTTGAGAATAAATAATTCTTACCAACCCTCGTCGGTGTTATCACCAAGACAGCCTAACCATTTTCTTGAGGGTAATACGATAAGAGTTTTAATCACTTGTTAATAAATTCCACTTATCCTTATACTTACCTAATTCAAATGAATAACTAATTCTTTCTTCTTTGGTTTTATGTTTACCTCCTTTCACTCTTTCTGGAGTGGTGGGACCATCCAAAACAAATCCTTTTCCAGTTTCTAAAAACATTTTTTTTTCAACAATATCCTCTTCAGGAATAATATAGACTTCAGGATTTTCTAGTTTAAAGGATTTCCTGTAATCACCTATTTTGACAAAAATATAAAATTTTTTAAAATGCTTCCCTTGCCATCCGGTTGTAGGGTCTTTTGTTCCAATTAGCCAAGGATATTGCATAACTGTCTTAACCTCAACATTAAATCTTTTATCATTATGATAACAAACAATATCAACCCCTTTACTATTTCCCAATGTCAGATAGCTTTCTATGTGCAATCTATTTAGAATTGATAAAACATAAAATTCGCCCGCTAAATTTGTAAACTGATTTAAATCTGCCATAAAATGCCCTTTTATTTTTTTGCTAAAGTAATATTTTTTTGGCACTGACAGACGTCCTTGCCAGCGAAAAAAGAATCGGCATAAATTTGGCAATTCCGGAAATTTTTCGTATCTTGGTTGTGGAAAAAAGAAAAAGAACTAAAAATTAAAAATAAAAGCTCCTCACCATTTATGATCAATTTCTCACTATTTTCTCACTATTATTTTTCGCAAAAACCTCATTTAAACAGCGCCAGAGCCATTTTAATAGCCAATCGCACTATTTTTACACTATTATAGTGAGGATGAGCAATTAAACAAATGACTAACCGAAAGTTACATGAAATTAAATAGTGAGGGAGAAAGTACTGGTTTTAAGGAGGGGGTGGCTACCCTCCGCCTTTTTTATTTCACCACCTGTTTCGCTTCGTCATTCTCCAGGTTTATCTTATAAAAACCATGCAGGGCCTCCGGAATATCTTTTAATTGTATCCTTTCTACATTTTTTTGAAGTGGCAGCGTGGAAGTCAAATAATCGAACTCCGATACAAATTGCTTTACAAAATCCGCGTCATTAAAAATCATTACATTTTCGCGGTTATTGCCATTGGCGAAGCAGCAAAGATTGTAAGAGGTACAAAGCACAGCTTTATCATCGGCAAGGATAAATTTATAATGCAGTTGCTCACCATCCCGTGCAAAACGAAGCTTTCCGCCCGCAGC
>Ga0302280_1003937_pt1 | contig 10439 bp, 6 predicted proteins | sample III_Fen_E1_1_FD_198771 | JGI IMG/M metagenome (GOLD analysis project Ga0302280, IMG submission 198771) | Peat permafrost microbial communities from Stordalen Mire near Abisko, Sweden - III_Fen_E1_1 | ecosystem: Environmental > Terrestrial > Soil > Wetlands > Permafrost | place: Sweden: Abisko...
GGGCGCTTGGGAGCAGTTTTTGACTTTTGAGGGCTTGCCGGCTTCTTCATTATGGCAAATATAAAATAGTTGTTGGTTGCAAAGTGTAGGAAATTGGAAAAAAAGCTAAATTCACAACTTAAAAGGAAAATAAAATGAAACACCAGGGACAAAATGAAAAAGCCAAATACGGCAGGGTGGTTTTCAGCACAGGTGATGGGCGCTTTGTATTACAGTTTCTTAATAATAAGACCGAATTTAAAGTGGTCGGTGATGATGGCAGAGAGTTAAAACTGAATGACCGATCTCAAAGACAGTTTCTTACTCGGCTGCTGGAACATTTGTTATCTGAAGGGGGAATGACGAATAATGAGATAGGCAAAGAAATACTAAAACACGTCGGCGGTAAAACTGAAATTGAGATCAAGGGGTTTGATCTGTTTTTGTAGGAATTGATAATAAAAAAGCCCCTTACTTTCAGCAAGAGGCTTAATTATCTTTTATCTTTTAGCAACTTATGCTTCAGCAGTAGGCCCGCTGAACTGTAGCGGGAAACCTTCCATACCGCCTGTATCTTCAATGCGGCCATGCATACCTTCAAACTTAGAAATGTTATCAGCAAGGGCTTTTAAAAGCCTTTTTGCATGTTGCGGGGTCAGTACAATACGGGACTTAACTTTTGCCTGTGGTACACCGGGCATGATCCGAACAAAATCTACCACAAACTCAGAGTTAGAATGAGTAATGATGGCAAGGTTAGAATATGTGCCTTCGGCTACATTTTCGGGGAGTTCTATATTTAGCTGGTTAGGGTTTTGCTCTTCTTCTTTTTCTTTATTTGCCATTGTATTTTTTAAATTTAAAAAGCCGGTGTATTGTCAAATACACCGGCTTTCATTTATTTACTTAGTTGCCGGAGTAGCAAGTAAACGGTCATATTCATCTTGCGAACCTACAATGATGCTTTCATACTCACGTAAACCTGTACCGGCCGGGATTCGGTGTCCAACGATCACGTTTTCTTTCAATCCATTCAAAGTATCGCTCTTGGCAGAGATAGCTGCTTCATTCAGCACCTTCGTGGTTTCCTGGAAGGAAGCGGCAGAAAGGAAGCTTTGTGTACCTAAGCTGGCACGGGTAATACCCTGCAAAAGCGGACTGGTAGTAGCAGGCACAGCATCGCGACCTTCCACTAACCTTTTGTCCTTGCGCCTCAGTTGAGAGTTTTCCTCACGCAATTGCCTTGAGCTTATTATTTGCCCTGCTTTAAAGGAGGCTGAATCACCTGAATCTATAACAACTTTTTTATCAAATATCCAGTTGTTTTCCTCATCCACGTCAAATTTATCTACTGCATCGTTTTCAAGGAAACGGGTATCGCCTGCGTTGTCTACCAATACTTTCTGCATCATCTGGCGAACGATAATTTCAATGTGTTTATCATTGATCTTTACACCTTGCAGACGGTAAACTTCCTGGATACCATTTAGAATATATTGCTGAACCGCAAACGGCCCCTTGATTTTCAGGATGTCGGCAGGAGTTACAGCGCCATCAGAAAGGGCATCGCCTGCTTTTACAAAATCATTTTCCTGTACAAGGATGTGCTTTGAAAGTGGAACGAGGTATTTCTTGATCTCGCCATCTTTAGATTCAACCATTATTTCACGGTTACCCCTTTTGATATTGCCAAAAGAAATAACACCGTCAATTTCAGAAATTACTGCCGGGTTTGATGGGTTACGCGCCTCAAAAAGCTCCGTTACACGCGGAAGACCACCTGTGATGTCACGGGTTTTGCTGGTAGCGCGCGGTATTTTTACAAGTACCTGGCCACCAACAACCGGCTTCTTGTCATCCACTATAATGTGGGCGCTTACGGGAAGGTTATATTCCCTGAGCGATTCTCCCTTTTTATTAACTACGCGTATTGTTGGAACTTTTGTTTTGTCCCTTGATTCAGTAATTACCTTTTCACGGTGACCTGTCTGCTCGTCAACTTCCTCGCGGAATGTAACACCTTCAATGATGTTTTCAAACTTCACTATACCAGGGAACTCAGAAAGGATTACAGCATTATATGGATCCCATGAACATATCCTGTCCCCTTTTTTAACTTTAGCGCCACTTTTTATAGTCAATATAGCGCCATAAGGTACATTATATGTTATCAGGAAGCCTTTGGTAGCTTTATCCATGATCCTTATTTCACCTGAACGGCCAATTACCACATCCACTTCGCCTTCTTCAGTTTTGAAAGGAACAGTACGAACACCTTCAAAATCAAGGATGCCATCAAACTTAGCCACTATCTGGCTTTCAGAGGCAATCTTAGAGGCGGTACCACCTACGTGGAATGTACGGAGTGTAAGCTGTGTTCCCGGCTCACCGATTGACTGGGCTGCAATAACACCTACAGACTCGCCTTTTTGAACCATCCTGCCACTTGCAAGGTTACGTCCGTAGCATTTTTCGCAAATACCATGGCGTGCTTCGCAGGTTAGGGCGGAGCGTATTTCAACAAATTCAATCGGGCTTTCGTCTATTAAAGTCGCTATTTCTTCGGTTAGTTCAGTACCGGCTTCTGCTATCAGTTCGTTGGTAACAGGATGGTAAATATCGTGAAGGCAGGTACGGCCTAATATTCTTTCGAAAAGGGATTCTACAACATCTTCATTATCTTTCAGAGCTGAAATAATGAGCCCACGAAGGGTACCACAGTCTTCCTCACGGATAACAACATCCTGGGCAACGTCATGAAGCCTTCTTGTAAGATAACCCGCATCCGCGGTTTTGAGAGCCGTGTCAGCAAGGCCCTTACGTGCACCGTGAGTAGAGATAAAGTACTCAAGTACTGACAAACCTTCTTTAAAGTTTGCAATAATCGGGTTTTCAATGATTTCACCCGCACCCCCACCAGAAATGTGTTTACGCGGTTTTGCCATAAGGCCCCGCATACCACCAAGCTGACGTATCTGCTCTTTTGAGCCACGCGCACCTGAATCAAGCATCATATAAACAGAGTTGAAGCCCTGGTCATCGGTTGAAAGGTGTTTTAGTAACTGTTCTGTTACCCGGTTTGTAATACGGGTCCAGATGTCAATTACCTGATTATAGCGTTCGTTATTGGTAATAAAACCATTGTTATAATTTTCAGTAATTTCATCCACTTCTGCCTGTGCTTCGGCTATCAGGTGGTCTTTTTCCGCAGGAACAGGTACGTCCAGCAGGTTAAATGATAAACCACCACGGAATGCGTAATAGAAACCAAGATCTTTTATATCGTCAAGGAATTTGGCAGTGCGTGCCAAGCCTGTAACCTGGTAAATCAGTGTAATGATCTCACGCAAAGACTTTTTGGTTAGCAAGTCATTTATATAACCTACTTCCATTGGCACAACCTGATTGAAAATTATTTTACCTACAGTAGTATCAATTAATTTCCAGGCAAGTTCGCCGGTAGCTTTATCTATTACCCATGTTTTTACTTTAATATGGGCATGAAGTTCAACTTGATCCTGGTCATAAGCTACCAAAACTTCCTGAGGGGAATAAAAGCTGTAGCCTTCACCTTTCATTTTGCGTTCAGGCGTACTCTTGCGGCCTTTAGTCATATAGTACAAACCCAAAACCATGTCCTGTGAAGGAACTGCAATTGGATTGCCGTTTGCAGGGTTTAAGATATTATGCGAAGCCAGCATCAAAATTTGGGCCTCAAGCACTGCGGCATTGCCAAGCGGTACGTGAATAGCCATTTGGTCACCGTCAAAGTCCGCGTTAAAACCTGTACAAACAAGTGGGTGAAGCTGGATAGCTTTACCTTCAATAAGTTTAGGCTGGAATGCTTGTATACCAAGCCTGTGCAGTGTTGGTGCACGGTTTAGCATTACAGGGTGGCCTTTGAGTACATTTTCAAGGATATCCCAGATTACCGGGTCTTTACGGTCAACTATTTTCTTTGCAGATTTTACTGTCTTTACTATACCCCTTTCAATGAGTTTACGAATAATAAATGGTTTAAAAAGCTCTGCAGCCATGTTTTTAGGCAAGCCGCATTCGTGCATTTTCAGGGTAGGGCCTACCACAATTACAGAACGGCCGGAGTAGTCAACACGTTTACCAAGTAAGTTCTGACGGAAACGCCCCTGCTTGCCTTTCAGCATATCGCTGAGGGATTTTAACGGGCGGTTACCTTCCGTTTTTACCGCATTTGCTTTACGTGAATTGTCAAATAATGAATCAACTGATTCCTGGAGCATCCTCTTTTCATTACGAAGAATTACTTCAGGGGCTTTTATTTCCATTAACCTTTTAAGGCGGTTATTTCTTATAATTACCCTCCTGTAGAGATCATTCAAATCTGATGAAGCGAAACGGCCACCATCCAATGGAACAAGTGGGCGAAGTTCCGGCGGAATTACCGGAAGCACTTTTATTACCATCCACTCCGGTTTGTTTTCAAAACGGGTGTTGGCGCCACGGAAACTTTCTATTACTTTTAATCTTTTTAAAGCTTCGTTTTTTCTTTGTTGTGATGTCTCGTTAAATGCCTGGTTACGTAGCGAATAAGAAAGCTCGTCAAGGTTCAGCCTGCTAAGCAGGTCAATCAGGGCTTCGCCGCCCATTTTGGCTACAAATTTATTCGGGTCATGGTCGTCAAGCATCTGGTTTTCCTTCGGCAGGGTTTCCAGGATTTCAAGATATTCCTCTTCAGTAAGGAAATCAAGATACTGGATACCATCTGTCCCTTTCACTCCAGGCTGTACTACTACATACCTTTCATAATAAACCACCAATTCAAGTTTCTTGGCAGGCAAGCCGAGCAGATATCCTATTTTATTTGGCAGAGATTTAAAATACCAGATATGAGCTACAGGCACCACAAGGTTGATGTGGCCCATTCTTTCGCGCCTAACACGCTTTTCGGTTACTTCCACCCCGCAACGGTCGCATACAATACCTTTGTACCTTATTCTTTTGTATTTGCCGCAATGACATTCGTAATCTTTTACCGGCCCGAAAATACGCTCACAGAACAAGCCGCCCATTTCAGGCTTGAATGTCCTGTAATTAATGGTTTCCGGTTTTATTACTTCGCCGTTGCTCCATTCGAGCATTATTTCCGGAGAAGCAAGGCCTATCGAAACCCTATTAAAATCGCTTTGAAGTTTTTGTTTCTCTTTCCTTAAAGACATAATTTTTGTAATTTATTGCGAATTGCGAAATCGCGGTTGCAGATCAAAATCGATCTGCAACCACATCCCACAATCCGGCTTTGTATTTAATCAAGCCTGATATTAAGCGCTAAACCTTTTAATTCGTTCAACAATACGTTAAATGATTCGGGAAGGCCCGGTTCAGGGAGGTTATCCCCTTTCACTATTGCTTCATACGTTTTTGCCCTGCCAATAATATCGTCAGACTTAACGGTAAGCATTTCCTGGAGGATATTAGATGCGCCGAATGCTTCGAGCGCCCAAACTTCCATCTCACCGAAACGCTGCCCGCCAAACTGGCTTTTACCACCAAGTGGCTGTTGTGTAATGAGCGAGTATGGCCCGATAGAACGTGCGTGCATTTTATCATCAACCATGTGGCTAAGCTTCATCATATAGATAACGCCTACTGTGGTTGCCTGATGGAACATATCACCCGTCATTCCGTTATAAAGATGTGATTTACCCATCACTGGCAATCCCGCTTTTTCTATATATTCTTCTACCTGCGCTTCAGTAGCACCGTCAAAAATAGGGGTTGCGAACTTCACGCCTAGTTTTAAACCTGCCCATCCAAGGATAGATTCGTAAATCTGCCCAAGGTTCATACGGGAAGGCACACCAAGCGGGTTCAACACTATATCAACCGGGGTACCGTCAGGGAGGAATGGCATATCTTCTACAGGAACAATTTTGGCTACAACACCTTTGTTCCCGTGACGGCCTGCCATTTTATCGCCTACTTTCAGTTTACGTTTTTCAGCAACATATACTTTGGCCAGTTTCATTACGCCGGTTGGTAGTTCATCACCGATAGTGATAGTAAACTGTTCACGTTTAAACCTTCCGGTTTCTTCGTTCACCTTAGTTTTATAATTCTGGATAATGTGCTTCACCAGGTCATTCCTCTCATGATCAGAAGTCCAGTTATTTGCATTGACTTCATTATAATCAATTTTCTGCAAATTTTTTGCATTGAACTTGGTGCCTTTTGGCACCAGCTCTTCGCTATATACATTAGTAATGCTGGCAGAACTCTTGCCTTCCAGTACGGAAAGCAATTTCTCAAGAAGCACTTCCTTTATAGCGAGAAGGTTCTTTTTATACTCTACTTCCAGTTTGGAAAGTTGCACTTTATCCTTGTCCTTCGTCCCTTTTTCTTTTTTGGCACGCTCGAATAACTGTTTGCTTATAACAATACCACTGCCTGATGGTGGTACACGCAAAGAAACGTCTTTAACGTCACCGGCTTTTTCGCCGAAAATAGCACGGAGAAGTTTTTCTTCAGGAGAAGGTTCTGATTCGCCTTTAGGAGTAATTTTACCTATAAGGATATCTCCTTCTTTTACTTCAGCACCAATACGGATGAGGCCATTTTCGTCAAGGTTGCGGGTAGCTTCTTCACTTACATTTGGAATATCATTAGTAAACTCTTCCATGCCGCGCTTGGTATCCCTTACGTCCAGTTCATATTCATCTATATGTATTGAAGTAAAGAAATCCTCGCGTACAGCCCTTTCGGAAATTACAATGGCATCTTCAAAGTTGTAACCGTTCCATGGCATGAATGCAACAAGCATATTGCGGCCAAGCGCCAGTTCACCATTTTCTGTGGCAAAACCATCGCAAAGAATTTCCCCAGCTTTTATTTTCTGGCCTTTTTTAACAATAGGTTTCAGTGTGATGCTCGAATTCTGATTTGTACGACGGTATTTGGTGAGGCTATATGTTTTCACATCATTGTCAAAATCAAGGAGCCTTTCCCTGTCAGTCCTTTCGTACCTTACTATTATTTTAGCAGCATCTACATAATCAATTACTCCATCGTGTTCAGCAATGATAAGCATGCGGGAATCATTGGCAATCCTGCCTTCAATTCCTGTGCCTACAATTGGCGCCTGCGGTTTAAGCAATGGCACTGCCTGGCGCTGCATGTTACTGCCCATGAGTGCACGGTTGGCATCATCATGCTCAAGGAATGGAATAAGCGAGGCTGCTATAGAAACGATCTGGTTTGGAGATACGTCAATAAAGTTAAGTTGCTCAGGATCAGAAATGGTAAACTCACCGCCCTGGCGGGATTTGATCCTTTCGTCCATAAATGCGCCATTGGGTTTCAAGGAAGCATTTGCCTGGCCTATTACTTTATCGTCTTCTTCTTCAGCGCTAAGGTATGTTACCGGGGTATTGAGCAATACTTTACCGTGCTCGACTTTACGATAAGGGGTTTCAATGAAGCCCATACCATTTATTTTGGCGAATACTGAAAGCGACGAAATAAGCCCAATGTTCGGGCCTTCCGGTGTTTCAATGGTACATAACCTACCGTAGTGTGTATAGTGCACGTCACGTACTTCAAAGCCTGCACGCTCACGGGAAAGACCGCCTGGTCCGAGTGCAGACATACGGCGTTTGTGGGTAATTTCTGCCAGCGGGTTGGTTTGGTCCATGAATTGAGACAACTGGTTGGTACCAAAGAATGAATTAATAACAGACGATAAAGTCCGTGAATTAATCAAATCTGTTGGGGTAAAAACTTCATTATCACGTACGTTCATCCTTTCACGGATAGTCCTGGCCATACGGGCAAGGCCTACGCCAAACTGGGCATATAATTGCTCGCCTACAGTACGTACACGTCTGTTGCTTAAGTGGTCAATATCATCGACATCTGCTTTAGAGTTGCTAAGCTGGATGAGGTATTTAATGATACAAATAATATCTTCTGTAGTCAGTACGCGGGTATCTGAAGAAGAAGCAAGGTTTAATTTCTTATTAATCCTGTAGCGTCCTACTTCACCCAGATCGTACCTCTTGTCAGAGAAGAAAAGGCGGTCTATAATACCCCTTGCGGTTTCTTCATCTGGTGGGTCAGCGTTTCTCAACTGGCGGTAAATGTGCTCAAGGGCTTCTTTACCAGAGTTTGAAGGGTCTTTCTGCAATGTATTGAAAATGATCTCAAACTCATTACTGTCAGTATCTTCGCGGTGCAGGATGATTGTTTTCACCCCTGCATTTATTATTAAATCTATATGATCGTCCTGAAGAACGGTATCGCGCTCGAGGATGATCTCGTTTCTTGGGATGGAAACCACTTCACCGGTATCTTCATCCACAAAGTCTTCAACCCAGGTACGGAGAACACGGGCGGCAAGTTTCCTGTCAACCAGCTGTTTCAGCTTGGCTTTGGTAACTTTAATTTCTTCTGCCAGGCCAAAAATCTGAAGGATATCCTTATCAGATTCAAAGCCGATAGCCCGAAGAAGGGTTGTAACAGGGAATTTCTTCCGGCGGTCGATGTATGCAAACATTACATTGTTCACATCAGTAGCAAACTCCATCCAAGACCCTTTAAATGGAATAACCCTTGCCGAATAGAGGCGGGTACCATTTGTATGGAAGGTCTGGCTAAAGAATACACCTGGTGAACGGTGAAGCTGGGATACGATAACACGTTCTGCACCGTTGATAATAAATGTGCCACGCGGCGACATATACGGAATAGTGCCGAGATAAACGTCCTGAACGATAGTTTTAAAATCTTCATGTTCAGGATCATTACAATGCAATCTTAATTTTGCCTTGAGGGCAACACTATAAGTTAGTCCACGCTCAATACACTCATCGATGTTGTACTTAGGTGGGTCAACAAAATAGTCTAAGAATGCTAATTCGAAAAGATTCCTTGCGTCCTGGATGGGGAAATTTTCAGCAAATACTTTGAATAATCCTTCATTGGCCCTTTCCTCATCAGATGTCTGCAATTGGAAAAAGTCCTGGAAAGATTGTAACTGAACTTCCAGGAAATCGGGGTAATCTATGGTGCTTGCCAATTTGGCGAAATTTATTCTGCCGTTTTTATTTGTCTTTACCAACTTGATTATATTTTACTGGAACCAAAAAAAATGAATATATATAAACAGGAATAGACCTGACCCCGGATACCGGGTTCAGGTCTAATAAAATACGCTAAGAGCGCGTGAACAAACCTAGGTCAGTTCTACTTCAGCTCCTGCTTCAACGAGCTTGGCTTTAATGCTTTCAGCTTCATCCTTAGATACGCCCTCCTTGATAGGTTTTGGAGCGCCATCAACTAAGTCTTTAGCTTCTTTCAGGCCAAGTCCGGTAATGTCTTTCACTAATTTCACTACATTGAGTTTTGCACCGCCGGCTGCTTTCAGAACTACAGTGAATTCTGTTTTTTCTGCCGGGGCTTCTGCAGCTGCAGCTCCACCGCCACCGCCAGCCATAACGGCTACTGGCGCAGCAGCAGGCTCAATGCCATATTCGTCTTTGAGGATTTGTGCTAATTCGTTCACTTCCTTTACGGTAAGGTTTACGAGTGTTTCAGCAATTGATTTAACGTCTGCCATTTTACTAAGATTTATTTAATTTATTTTTATTTGTTGTTTGTTGCCGGTTGTTATTTGTTAGTACAATGGGAAGCGTTAAGCCATTACTCCAATTTAATAACAACCAAATCTTTATTTATTCTCTGTTCCTTTCTTCCAAAGTTTTTACAAGGCCAGCTATTTTATTGCTGCTTGATTTCAGGGCGCTTACTACATTCTTCATCGGTGATTGAAGTATTCCGATAACATCCCCGATAAGTTCGTTCTTAGATTTAAGTGTAAGTACCAAATCAAGGTTCTCATCTCCCAAATACAAAGATTCTTCGATATAAGCTGCTTTAAGAAGCGGTTTATCATTTTTTTCCCTGAACTCCTTGATGAGTTGTGCCGGAGCTTTGCTGTTTTCTGAAAACAAAATAGAAGATGAACCTTTCAGGGCTTTTTTAAATGCCGTGGAATCAAGGTTCGCACTTTCTATTGCTTTGCGGATGAGCGTATTCTTTACTACCTGCAGTTTAACGCCCTTTTTGTGGCAAAGCCTCCTAAGTGCATTAGACTGAATAACGGTAAGGTTGGATAAGTCTGCAATATAAAAGGATTTATACTGCTTTATATCTTTACCTACTGCCGCTGCTATATCGGTCTTTTCTTCTTTTTTCATCTTGATAATTGTAAATCTGTGTTACTATTTATATTCCCGCAATACTGCGTGCATCTATATTTATACCTTTACTCATGGTACTTGAGAGGGTTATACCCCTAAAATAAGCGCCTTTTGCAGAGGATGGTTTCAGCTTGGCTACTATCTGAATAAGTTCATTTGCATTTTCCATGATTTGCTCAGGCTTAAAATTTACCCTTCCTATAGAAGCATGAATAATACCAAATTTAT
>Ga0302280_1003938_pt1 | contig 10435 bp, 8 predicted proteins | sample III_Fen_E1_1_FD_198771 | JGI IMG/M metagenome (GOLD analysis project Ga0302280, IMG submission 198771) | Peat permafrost microbial communities from Stordalen Mire near Abisko, Sweden - III_Fen_E1_1 | ecosystem: Environmental > Terrestrial > Soil > Wetlands > Permafrost | place: Sweden: Abisko...
GAGATTATCTGGCGTTTCAACCACAGAACAAAGACACTGGCAGAACAAGAAGAATTATTGCTCCAGCTACTCTAAGTTTGGTGGCAAACTTAGACTTTACCCGAATAAATCTAATTGACAATGATTATAGTTTGTGCTATATTGTCGATATATGAAAGACGAGAAAGACAACAAATCAGGAATACTAGATAAGATTATTGGATCTAAGCAATATTCCAGTTTAAAGAACTTTGAACCGACTTCTATTGCGGCCAAGGCTCTTAGCATGCTCAAAGAACGTGACCGAGTGATATTGGCAAAGCGTTTTGGTTTGCTTGGTTTTTCTACAAACACCTTAGAAGCAATTGGTAAAGAACATAACCTTACTAGAGAACGCGTCAGACAAATAGAAAAAGATGCTCTTAAGTTTTTGCGTGCCAAGATGGATGACGAACAGCTTAATTCCGCTGTCAAAGTTTTAACTACGATTATTTCTGAATGTGGTAAAGTCATTCGTGAAATTGAATTAGTAAAATCCTTGACCGATTCTCCAAGTGAAGAAGAAAAGCGTTCCATTTTATTTTTATTGCACATAGCCGAAGAGCTCTTGGAAGTCAAAGAAAACGAAGCGACCCATGCCGCATGGGCTTCGGTTACTTATAATCATGAATTTTTTGAAAACATAATCAGTTCAGCTAAGGGTATATTAAAGGCTTCCGGCAAACCAATGCTTTCCGAAGACTTTATTAATAAGATCAAGCAGACTGAAGCTTTCAACAACAGCCAAATCCAGGATGCCGAAAAAGTCCTTAGGAACTATTTGGAACTCAGCAAAGAAATCGAAAAGAATCCTTTTGGCGAATACGGTTTATCTGAATGGCCAGAAATCAAGCCTAAAGATGTCGGTGATAAGGCTTACATAGTCTTAAAGCATAACGCCAAGCCTGAGCATTACGCGGTAATTACTGAACTCATAAACAAGCACGGCTTTGATAAAAAAGTTGCTCACAAAGAAACTGTCCATAATGAATTGATAAAAGATTCCAGATTCGTTCTCGTCGGCAGGGGAATTTATGCTCTCACTGAATGGGGTTATCAAAAAGGTATAGTTTCTGATGTCATCAAAGATATTCTCAAACAGAGTGGATCAGAAGGAATGCCTAAAGATAAAATTGTTGATTTGGTCATGGAGCATAGATTAGTAAAAAGAAATACGGTTTTAGTAGCTTTGTCTAACAAAAAACTTTTTACGAAGGTAGCAAAAAACAGATACGGTTTAGCAGTTCATAATTAGTTGGAAGACGGCAAAGCCGTTTGATCCCAACTCATAAAAACAAATGCAAACATCAGTCAGTATAATCTCAAGCATGATCACGTCGATGCTCTCGTCCGCGTGGTTTTTGCTTATGCATGGGGGATGGTTGGTCTTTTTGGTACTGATGATCTATGTTTTTTATTACATATATATGGATGCGATTCATGATGAGTTCTTATCCAAAGGTGATCCAGTATTATTAAGCATCAGAATTTCCAGAGAAAATTTACAAAGCACCTTAGCGGTTGAACAAATTTTTGCTCAACTCCATGCTATCTATAGCGGTTTTACCTTTGCCGAAGTTTATTTGGAAGGTAAAATGAATTTTACTATCTCTTTAGAAATAGTAAGCCTTGGAGGAAAAGTCAGCTTTTTTGTGCGCACACCAAGACGTTACATTGGATTAATAGAGACTGCTTTTTACGCTAGATATCCCAGCGCAGAGATTCTTGAAGTTACTGATTATATGACAAATCTGAAAAGATGGACACCAGAAGCTTCCTGGGATGTTTGGGGCACGGAAATGAAACTGATAAAGGACTTTCCATATCCTTTAAAAACCTACGGTGAATTTGAGCATCCAACCGCAGAAGAAAAAATCATCGATCCTTTGGCGGCGCTTATCGAAGCTTTGAATAAAGCTGAATCACATGAACTTCTTGCGGTGCAAATCCTATTACGTCCTATCGCGGATTCGGAATGGGCACCAGAAGCTATCGCCATGTCTAAAAAATTGAAGAAGGATTTTAGGACTGGAGCGACAGGTTCCAAGGCAGCAGCTCCTTCGAAGATGGGCAAATTAGTTAGAGAAGTCAGTTCTGAATTATTACCCTTCCTGGATGGTGGCAGCGCGGAAGAAGAAGCCGAAAATGGACAACTCTCTCCTGGCGAACGTTTAATATTAGAGGCTATCGAGCATAAAGCATCCAAACCAGGATATCAATCTAAAATTCGTTTATTGCATATTGCTCCTAAGGATCGTTTTGATGGCAGCAAGAAAGGAGCAATTATCGGAAGCTTTAGACAACTGGCCGATAGCAACTTGAATGGATTAAAACCTGATACTAATCTGACATGGACCGCACACTCATATGTTTTCTTAAAGGGTTTAGAACAACCATATCTTGATTACAAAACTGAGTCAAAGAAGGCTCGCTTTGTAGAAGCTTATGCCGATCGTAGTATGTGGTTGGGTTTACCTACAATGGTCTTAAACACCGAAGAGATCGCTACGCTCTATCATTTTCCAATCAGTTCTTCAGAAGGTGTCTCGCAAGGTAATGTTGATAACATCGCGGTACGTAAAGGTCAGCCTCCAGCCGATCTCCCTATCATGTAATCTCTAAGGATAAAAATGGATAAACAGACTAACGATATAACCTTATTTGCAAAAACCAACTTCCGTGGCAAGGAAGTTCCTTTTGGTATAAAAATGGATGATCGCCGTAGACATATGTACGTTATCGGAAAGACTGGTATGGGTAAAACCACCTTGATGGAAAACATGATCATACAAGATATAATCAACGGTCATGGTGTTGCCTTTGTCGATCCGCACGGGGATTCAGTGGAGAAAATTTTAAATTACATACCGAACAGTCGTGTTAACGATGTCATTTATTTTAATCCTTCCGATTTGGATTATCCGATCGCCTTTAATATTCTTGAATCCATAGATAGCCGCTATAAACATTTGGTCGCTTCTGGTTTGATGGGCGTCTTCACAAAAATTTGGGCGAACACTTGGAGCTCCAGAATGGAATATATTTTAAATAATACGATTTTAGCTCTTTTGGATTCCCCAGGAAACACGTTGTTAGGAATTTCCAGAATATTTTTGGATAAGAAGTATCGCAAAAAAATCGTCGATAACGTCAAAGATCCAATGGTTAAAGCTTTCTGGACGGATGAATTCGCCAACTGGCAAGAAAAATATCGCATGGAAGCAGTCGCTCCAATTCAGAACAAAGTCGGACAGTTCCTCTCGTCCGGTATTATTCGCAACATTGTCGGACAGCCGAACAGCACTATAGATTTACGACAGGTCATGGACGATAAAAAAATCCTATTGCTCAACCTTTCAAAAGGAAGGGTCGGTGAAGACAACTCCGCCTTGCTCGGAGCGATGATCATTACAAAATTGCAGTTAGCGGCTTTATCAAGAGTCGATATTCCAGAAGAAAAACGCAGCGACTTTTATCTTTACGTAGACGAGTTTCAAAACTTTGCTACTGAGTCTTTTGCGACTATATTATCTGAAGCTCGTAAATATAGACTTTGTCTGACTGTCGGGCACCAATATATTGGTCAGCTCGTGCAAGAAAAAGATACTAAAGTCCGCGATGCTGTCTTTGGAAACGTCGGTACGATGGTAACATTTAGAGTCGGTGCGGCGGATGCGGAGTTCTTGGAAAAAGAATTCGCTCCAAACTTTACCGAAAACGATTTGGTGAATTTACCAAAATATAATATTATTTTGAAGTTGATGATTAATGGTGTGGCATCTGATCCGTTTACAGCCAGCACTTTGTCTCCAACTTTTTATGAGAATACTGGGAACAACGAAAAGGTTGTCCGAGTCTCCAGAGAAAGATACGCAAATCCTGTAGCGCAGGTAGAAGCAAAAATCATGCGTTGGATGGGTGAACAGGACGTCCATGAACAAGTTGCTGTCTTGGCGCAATCCGTGCGCTCTGACACACAGGTTGCCACGGAAGATTATGACGAGCCTGTAACGATTGCAGGTAATGCTGAGAGAGCCGAGATCGCTGTTACACAGCCCGTCATACAACCTACTACACAACCCGTAATAGAAGAAAAAGCTTTAGAGCAGGCAGCTGAAATGATAGAAGAAAACTCCGAAGAATCCGTACAAGAAGTCCGTAATGAACCGATATATCAAGAAGCTGTTGAGGCCTACGGGAGCCCAGAAACCACTTCTGTAGCAGAAGCGATAGAAGACGCCGCAGACAATTCCGTTGAACTGCAAGAAAAATTACAGAGTCCAAGTCCCTTTGACGCGGTTATGGCTTCGCAGTACGCCAATCCTATTCCCGTTGAGCCCTTATTTGAGGCTACTGAACCGGTGATTGATGTGGTAAAGCCAGAGCCTGCTGTTTTGCAACAAGCTCAGAATAGAAATCAAACTGATACTAGACGCCAACCAAGCCATCAGTCGAATCAAGGACAGTCTAACGATAGGAATTTTGAGCACAGGTCAAATTTTAGGTCTAATAGCAATAGGCAGAAGCCTAAAAATCAGGCTCCGGCAAATCCGATTTGGAATTCAGTGATTAAAAAAGATACATTAGTGAGTAAGTTGGATGACATTTTTGGCAAAGGCGGTACTCATAGCGGCGCTCCTAAAAATGGAAGTACGATGCAGCAAGGGAATCGCAATCAACAGCAGCATCAACGTCCGCAGAATTTCAGACAAGGACCAGCCCATCATAACAATCAAAAAATAGTTTTAAAACCAGGGGAGATGCATAAAATTGAGCCTCAGAAATAGTAAAAAAACAAAAGGAAAAGTAATGGTAGCGCTTTCTGGCGGAGTCGACTCCGCAGTAAGCGCTGCTTTATTGCTGCGTGCTGGCTATGAGGTAGAAGCTGCCTTTATGAAGAATTGGAGCAAGACTGAGGGCTTAATCAAGAATGATTGTCCATGGCTCGAAGATAGACGCGACGCTTTGCGCGTGGCTGCGTTTTTGAATATTCCCTTAAAGACTTTTGACTTTGAAAAAGAGTATTCGGAGAAAGTAATGGAATATTTCTTTAAGGAATACTCAGAGGGCAGGACGCCAAACCCGGATGTCATGTGTAATAAAGAAATCAAGTTTAAGCTGTTGTACAATGCGGCGATGGACGCCGGTTTTGATTATCTGGCGACAGGGCATTACGCGCAGATTTTAGACGACAAGCTAGTGCGTTCCAAAGACGAATTCAAAGATCAAACTTATTTTATTTACAATCTGCAAAAAGAACAGCTGCATCATATTCTCTTCCCAATAGGGAAATATAAAAAGTCAGAGGTTAGAGAATTGGCAAAAAAGTTTAAGTTGCCAAATGCCGAGCGCAGAGAAAGCATGGGTTTGTGTTTTGTCGGAAAAGTAAAATTGGAAGATTTTTTGCAGCAGAACATCAAGACGAAGGCTGGTGAAATTGTCGATACATCCGGTAAAAAAGTTGGCACGCATAATGGAGTTTGGAATTATACCTTAGGACAAAGGCAAGGCTTAAAAGTCGGCGGAGATGGACCATACTTTGTTGTAAACAAAGATATAAAAAAGAATGAGTTAATTGTTTCTAAGGATCAGGATGATGCGCAGCTGATGTTCTCTACCGTTGAAGTGTCAGCGATAAATTGGATAGACGCTCCGACCAAGTATCCTTTTAAAGGTTTAGCCAGATTCAGACATCAACAGGAATTACAAAACGTCGAAGTTTTTAAATCTGATTCTGAGACTTATACAGTCAAATTTAAAACTGCTCAGCGAGCGGTCACAAGCGGACAAAGCATCGTTTTCTATAAAAGTAAAGTTTGTTTGGGTGGCGGAGTCATTCAGTAATTTCTTATAAGAGTCTTAATTTTAATCGATTTAGAATTTATATGGATTTAATTTTCCAACAAGATAATCTGCAAAAACAGGCAAATAAAATTTTGTCTGAATTAAATCTGGTTGAAATTCTTTCTGAAATTGGCGAGGTTAAAATTGTTGGAAGCCTGGCACTAGGATTAATGGTTTGGCCTGATATAGACATAGACGTTTGCTTAGAAGAAATAAAGAATGAAGGTTACTTTAAAGTCGTTCAATATTTATTTATTCAGCCTAATATAAAAAAGTTAGTTATATCTGACGATAGAAATTTGTCTGAAGATCTGAAGATCAGAGGAATACCTCAGAGTATTTATTTAGGAGTAATCTATAAAATCGATGAACAAGAATGGAAGATAGATATTCGTTTTGTTCTATCTTTATTAGATAGAGCCGAAGAATATATTAAAGTGACACTACCAAAATTGACTGCGGTGAATAAGGAAATAATTCTTGATATTAAAAATCAGTTATTTTTACATCCAGAATATTTAAATAAAAAATTATCGAGTGTGGATATTTATAATGCTGTTTTAGATCAAGGCATAAAGAATATTACAGAATTTAAGGAATATCTCTATAAGAAATCAGGAATAAATTTGTAAAAGATTATACTTATATACCCAGATAAGCAAAAATAGTGTTCGTTAGCTTTTCTAGAAATACTTAATTCCAATCAGTCTGGAAACTTAAAAGAAAAGTCTTTATTAGTCCTGGACGCGAAAGGGAGAACTTCTTATACAGCTTGCGACGCCCTCGGCGCTTGGTGTTGCTGCATAAGAAGTCCTACCTTGAGCAAGCCAGGACTAATAAAGACCATATTGATATCGCAGACTGATTGGAAGAATAAGACACGACTGATAAAGACCTAAATGGATACCGCAAAATAAAAATCCCGATCAAACGTCGGGATTTTTATTTTATAAACTAAATCTTATTTCTTGATAAACTTTACCATCATCAAAGCTACGATGTTGATGATCTTAATCATAGGATTGATAGCTGGACCAGCTGTGTCCTTGTAAGGATCGCCAACCGTATCTCCAGTAACAGCCGCTTGGTGAGCAAGAGAATTCTTGCCGCCGTAGTTGCCTTCTTCGATATACTTTTTGGCGTTATCCCAAGCTGCACCACCGGTGGTCATAGAGATTCCTACGAATATACCAGTGACAATGCTACCAACGAGCAATCCGCCCAAAGCCTGAGCGCCAAAGAGCAAGCCAACTAATATTGGCGCGACAACTGGAATCAAAGCAGGAATAATCATTTCCTTCAAAGCTGCCTTGGTGACGATGTCTACAGCTTTGCTGTAATCTGGTTTGCCAGTGCCGTCCATAATTCCTTTGATTTCGCGGAATTGTCTGCGAACTTCTTCAACAACAGCGTGTGCGGCGCGTCCCACAGCTTGCATAGCGATAGAGGCAAAGAGGTAAGGTAGTAAACCTCCGATAAACAATCCGATCAAAACCTTTGGATTAGAAAGATCAAAGCCAGTAGCTTTGCCTAGCTTTGCTAATTCTTGTGAGAATGATGCGAACAAAACGATAGCTGCTAATCCGGCAGAAGCAATCGCGTATCCTTTGGTCACGGCCTTGGTCGTATTTCCAACGGCGTCTAACGGATCGGTGATGTTCCTGATTTCTTCTGGTAAGTTGGCCATCTCAGCTATACCACCAGCGTTGTCTGTGATAGGACCGAAGGCATCAATTGCAACGACGATTCCTGTGAGTGAAAGCATACTGATGACCGCCAAAGCTATACCGTACAAACCAGCGAGCTGGAAGGCAATTAAGATTGCAGCAACAATTACTAATACAGGAAGTGCGGTCGACTGCATTGATACTGCCAAACCGGTGATGATGTTTGTGCCATGTCCAGTTGTGGAAGCTTCTGCAATGTCTTGGACAGGCTTATGAGATTTAGAGGTGTAATATTCGGTAATCAAAACCATCAGTACCATTACTCCCAAACCAACTAATGCGGAGAAATATAAATTCATGACAGAAATATTCAAACCACTCATCATCGATTTGGTGATAGGGTAGAATACGATTGCCGAAAGAACTGTGGAGACAATCAATCCTTTGTACAATGCCCACATGATGTTTGTGGATTTACCATTGATACGTACAAAGAATGTTCCGATGATTGTGGTGATGATAGAAGCACCACCAAGAACTAATGGGTAGATAACTACGTTTTCGTTTCCTGGAAAGATTAAAGTTCCGAGTAAAATAACAGCGATAGCAGAAACTACATATGTTTCAAAAAGGTCAGCTGCCATTCCGGCGTCGTCACCGACGTTATCACCGACGTTATCAGCAATGACTGCTGGGTTGCGTGGATCGTCTTCTGGAATTCCAGCTTCAACTTTTCCAACCAAGTCTGCTCCAACGTCAGCGCCTTTGGTAAAGATTCCGCCGCCGAGTCTGGCGAAAACGGAAATCAAAGATGCACCAAAGCCCATTCCGATCAATCCGTCTCGGTCATGAGTGATTAAGTAATAAGCGCTCAATGAGAGCAAGCCTAAACCGACTACAAAAAGTCCAGTGACTGTGCCACCTTGGAATGCCAAGGATAGCGCTGAGCCTAAACCTTTTTTTGCGGCTTCGGCTGTGCGTACGTTTGCACGTACCGCTACATTCATGCCGATATATCCGGCAAGAGCTGATGCAATTGCACCAATGACGAAGGCAATGATTGTGTGGAAGCTAAAATGAGCTAACCACATAATGACTATCAATATGACCGCAACAACGGTGACGGTCTTATACTGACGGTTCAAAAAGGCTTTTGCGCCTTGTTGAATTGCGCTGGCGATCTCACGCATCTTTTCGTTGCCCTGAGGCTTCTTGATGACATAGACTGTGAGGATTACGCCGTAGACTATTGCGAGCAGTGAGGCGATGATGGCAAACAACATATGTAAACTTTCTCTTCTGCCACATTTGGACAAAATTGACCAAGGAGTGGCTTATTAATTTTCTTAAAATTACTGCTTAATTATGCCAAAAAAACGCAATGTTTACAAGGGTAAAAAATTGGGGACAGGTCCGGGGTCTGTCCCCGGACCTGTCCCCAAAAAAAACCGAACGAGGTTGAATTCGTTCGGTTTTCTAAAACGCTTTATATTTAGCTACTTCTTAAAAATATTATATACAGACTGGATATTGCTATGCGTTCCGCAATAATACAGATTAGAAGTTATATTTATGCAGAATTGGGGATTACTCTTTATATAGTTATACTTTGGCAAGAACCAATAAAGGAATAACGCCGCCAAAATAAACAATGTCCAGAACATAATCTTAAGCAATCGCATCATTGGAGTTATTTTTTAGGCTCTTTTTTATACTCTTTATTCAAGCGAGTTTTGACTCTATTCCAGCGCTTCTTCAAATCCTTGGCAAAATCTTCCCATTCTTCTTTGGTAATTTCTTTGGTCGTACCTGACTTGCTTGTGACCTCATCTACGATTTCGTCGTATTTCTCTTCTGTAAGGTCTTTAACTTCGTTAATCTTTTCTAAGATTTGCTCTTGGGTATCTTCTGCCCAAGCTTTGAACTCATCGCGATTCTTTTTACCATTCTTTGGTGCCAAAAATATACCAGCAGCTATCCCAGCAATTACGCCAAGAACGCCAGCACCAAGAATTTTTCCAGCGTGGCCTTTCTTACAATGTTTTTCTTCGCTCATATGATTATGTCTTTAATTATTCTTCGTTTGATTCTTCGTCTTCTTCACTCTTACTGCGACGACCGCGTTGAGTGCGGGCTTTAACACCAGCTTTAAAAAGTTTGCCAATAAGGGCAGAAATGCCGAAGCCACTAAAGTACTCCGTGTACTTTTTGGTTTTTCTAACAGTATCAAGAACCTCCTCGCCAATTTCTTGACCAAGCTTTTCTAATCTTTTGAAAGCGTTGCTAATTTGTACGATCATAACGACCGTCAAAATAAATATAAATATAAACAACCCAAAGAATATTGAACCTAATATTAAGAAGATTTCTTGTGTATTCATAGGTTTATTGTAACCTTGTCTAGGTGCTTTGGCAATTAAGATTTACACAAGGGAGTGTATCCATTGATCTTTTTGCTGTGGCTTTACCGCCATCGCCAGAGATTGATAAAAATAAGCCAATTTGTTACAATTCAACGGTAAAAGTATCTGAGTTTTTTGTCTGTGATATGTGTTTGAGTTTACGCAATTTAATATTGGGGTGTAGCCAAGCGGTAAGGCAAGGGACTCTGAATCCCTCATCCGTAGGTTCGAATCCTACCACCCCAGCCAACAGCTTTTTTTATCGTAGGTGACTGAGGAGCTTCAATGTTTTCAATACTTTTGTGAGTTCGAATCTTAGGAGCATGAAAATTTAAAATTTAGTAAATCACATTTTTAAAGGTGTTTTCAGGTTCGAATCCTAGACAGGTAAAGGTTCTGAACTGAGGAGGGTTCGGATACTCGCACCGCAGCCAACAGCTTTTTTTATCGTAGGTGACTGAGAAGCGTCAATGTTTTCAATACTTTTGTGAGTTCGAATCTTAG
>Ga0302280_1003940_pt1 | contig 10429 bp, 9 predicted proteins | sample III_Fen_E1_1_FD_198771 | JGI IMG/M metagenome (GOLD analysis project Ga0302280, IMG submission 198771) | Peat permafrost microbial communities from Stordalen Mire near Abisko, Sweden - III_Fen_E1_1 | ecosystem: Environmental > Terrestrial > Soil > Wetlands > Permafrost | place: Sweden: Abisko...
TTTGTCTGGGAGAAGAACAAAAAGAAATTTGAGCGGCGCGACAACATCACACCCAAAGCGCGGACGTTATTTCAGATTTTCTACGCGGACGACCGCATCACGGCGGCGGACATTTTTCATTATGTCTATGCCGTGCTGCATCATCCCGCCTACCGCACCCGTTTCGCCGAGAACCTGAAACGCGATTTGCCGCGCATCCCGTTCGTCGGTGTAGGAGACGAGGTGACGAGTCTCAAATCAAAAACCGGGAAGAAGTTGGAGACTCCTCACGTCGTCTCCTACGGTAAATTTTATCCGCTCGCCGCTGTCGAGACGATGCAGGGTAAAAACAAGCCCGACCACAAGCCGGAAGCCAGCGCCAAACTGTTTCACGAATTCGCCGAGGCCGGCAAAAAGCTCGCCGAGCTGCACGTCAATTATGAATCCGCCAGGGAATTCAAATTGCAGCGCATCGAAAACAAGGAAGTCAAACTGGACTGGCGCGTGGAGGCGATGAAGCTCACGAAAGACAAGTCCGCCATCATCTACAACGATTTCCTGACGCTTGCGGGCATCCCGCCGGAAGTATTCGACTACAAGCTCGGCAACCGCAGCGCGCTGGAATGGGTGATAGACCAATACCGCGTGACCCGCGACGAAAAAGGCAACCTCGCCAGCGACCCCAACCGGATGGATGACGAGGAATACATCGTGCGCTTGATCGGGCAGATGATTACGGTAAGTTTGGAAACGCAAAAGCTGGTCAATTCATTGCCACCCGTAAGATTTGTATGAAGCGACATCCCACATTTGAGCAATTGCGCGAACACCGGGAACTGCCCGTCATCAATCCGGTCACGGGCCGGCGTTTCACCATTTCATTGCGCGACTGGCACGGCGCGCTGTGGGCGGTGCGGGTGCTGCCCGCCGCGCCGCGCCCGGCGGACAAGTTCAATCCGTTTGTGCAAAAGCACCGGTTGCTGGGCCGCCTGGTTATCGAAGAATGGCTGGACAAGCTGCTACTGGCCAGAACCCGATAAGGACGATGAAAGGCTCTTCCATGTTTGACGATGGCAGAGCAAATTCACTGGTGTTTACATTCTCCGGCCAATTGCTCAAAGACGGAGAATATTGTGCGCCGGAGCCGGATTTTTTGAAATGGGTGGATAATTCCCTGTTTGCGGATGTGGGCACGACCGTGGATGAGGCTGCGGATGGCAAGCTGCCGGAGGAAGAGCGCGCGGCATGGAAACTGTTCCACGATGCAATCCAGGCCACCGGAAACTTGTTGGATCTTTACAAAGGGAATTTGCAGTTGTTTCGGAAAGTGGCAGGTGATCTTATGCTTCTGCCGTGTTTCAGATCGCGGCACCCGGATAATGTGCGGTTCAATCGGGCATATCTGGAAAACTCCCGATTGTCTTTGCACAGCATGGCCAGTGCCTGTCAGCCCAAAGGTCCGCATCTTGCCCGGCAATCTTGGCCGGTCCGCTATGCCTACGCCATCATCTTTACGCTTGATCTGACTCTCGATACTTACGAAACGCGTCTGCCGGAATGGGCGGATATTTATGGCTATGGCGTCAGGCATCCAATACCCATGTCACGTTATGAGGAAGCTGCGCGGAAATTGGGATGGGACGAAGAAAAGAAACGGCTTGAGTTGCCGAGTTATGTCGGCAACTATGAAATTCTTCCCGTTTGGACGAGGAGTCTTAAAAAATTGCACCGTCCATTTAATAAAAAGCACGTTTTGGATTACTGGCATGCTGGCAAAGAAATGATTCTGGAGGAGATGCCTGATTTTCATGTTCGCCCTGAATGGGACGACTATCGAAATAGACGTGCGTATCAGACCGGCAGGAAGAAAGGTGCCATTCAACACGCTATTTTTAAGGACATATTAACCGCCCTTAAAACCATCGCCGGCTCCAATCACCGACGGCCAGCCGCCAAATTGGTTACAAAATGATTTGGGGAAATTTAGGTGCCACTTTTCCCTAAACCATAAATTTGTAATCAGCCTGACTTTCCACAAAAGTCAGGTTGTATGAATCTCATACTGGTCAATTCGTCCGCCATCCTCGCCGTGGGCTACGATGGCTACACTCTCACCGTCGAGTTTCATGGCGGGCGCATTTACGACCATCCCGGCGTGCCTTATCATGTCTATCGGGAGTTGATGAACGCCCCGTCCATGGGCGCATATTACAACCAGCACATTCGTGGGAGGTATCGGTGAGCGTGCCCGGTTCCAATCTGGCAGGGACCAAAACCATCCTGGCCGAAATGGTGGCCGAGGCGCAGGAATTGAAATCCGTCTCAGGCGGTTCCGTCACCGATGCCGTGGCGGCATGGCTGGCCCCGCAATATCTGCTGGCCGCGCGCGAAAAACTCGCAGCCTCGGATGGGGCAGGGCGGTTTGAGGTGTTGCGGACATTCATGCAGGATTGGGCCATGCTCCGGCGCGGAGATCATTACGCCGAACGGTTGCAGATCGGAAGAGATCGGTTGGAAGCGGCGCGCCGCCTGACGCAGGAGCGCAAAGAGGCGGAATTCAAGGAATGGCTCCAGCGACCGGATGTGAAGGAGAAGCTTCACCCTAAAATATCGCGGGACAGGGCTGTGCGGCGGGTGCTTAACATGGTTGACCATGCCCTGATGGGGACGCCCTTGGAAGAATTTAATGACCTTGATGAAGAAGACCATGAACCGTTGCCGGATCCGGCTGTCCTGATATGAAATACCATTCACATCAGATTAAAAACCAGTCTTATCGACAGGCGTTTGCACGGCTGGATGAGGCGTTGGCGGAAAACACTCAAACGGATAATTACGAAAAAATCCGGCTGATGCGTCTCGCCCTGTTCGCCGACGTGGACAAGCTGCAACAGTCCGGCAAGATCATCATCCCGAAATGAAATTTATGAATCGAACAGGCAAAATCGCGCGCCCGCCGGTTCGCCATCAGGCTTATCGTTCTGCCTTTGAAAGGCTGGATGAAGCCTTGGCGGTAAACGCCCGGTTGCATTCCAATGACATCGCGAAAATTGACCGGTTGCGCCTCGCCGTGTTCGGCTGCCTTCCCGAAACCGTGAAACCACCGAAAAAAAAATCATGGCCCGCAACGGAAAAATAGCCCGGCTGCCGCGCAAAATCCGCGATGAGTTGAACCGCCGTTTGCAGGATGGCGGCCAGGGCGTTCCATTGCTTGCATGGCTGAATGGCCTGCCCCAGGTTAGGCAGGTCCTTGCAAAGGACTTCGGTGCGTCTGCCATCAGCAAACAGAATCTTTGCGAATGGCGGGCCGGCGGTTTTGCGGAATGGCAGGCGCGGCAGGAGGCGTTGGATCAGGCCCGCGAGCTCGCGGCGGATGCCGGTGATATTACTGCGGTCACAGACGGCCGGTTGACGGATCATCTGGCCACCGTGCTCGCGGTGCGTTACGCGTCCGCGCTGTCGGGCTGGAACGGCGAGGTGACGGATGAATTCCGAAAAAAACTGCGCGCCTTGCGCGGATTGTGCCAGGACATCGTGGAATTGCGTCGGGGCGACCATAGCGGCGCGCGGTTGAAAATGGAGCAGGATCGGCTGGACGATTCACGCGCAAAAACCGAGGGGGAGGTCGTCGCCCATTTCCAGCGCTGGCTGAAAAACTCAGGGGTGCGCGATCTGGTTTGTCAGGACTACGTCAGCCCGAAAGAGCGCGAACGCCGGTTGCATGAGATTTTTGGTCTGGCAGCGCAGCCATCGGAGGCAGCCGGTTCCAATGGCAATGAGTCAAACCCGGTCAAACCGAATCCAACCTGAATTAAGCTCTGGCAAACCCCGGTTGATCGCATGAAAATAATGGATGAATCCATGCTGCTCCGTGTTTCTCGTGGGAGTGTTTCACGCTTGCCCTTGCTTTCTTCCTTTGCTGTACCCCTCGGCTGGGAAGACAGATTGGGGGTGAATCATGGCTCTTGTTCTTGTTTCTCGGCAGTTGTGAATTTTACTCTTTGGCATTGCTTTACCGTGCCATGGCGCAAACACTCTGTTAACCTTTGACCGTTATGTTGCTCACCAAAGATGAACTGCGCAGCTTGGTTGAACTGAAACATCAGTCCCCGCACATGCTTCTAGGCATGCACCCGCTCGGCGATGGTTCGGGACTCGTCGTCCGCACGCTCATGCCGGACGCTGCAAAGGTTGAAATCCAGCCCGTTCACGAAAAAGACAAGCCAAAGTTCGTGCTGAAGAGAATCCCCGACACCGACGTTTTTGAAGGAGTCACAAAGACCACCAAGAAAGTTTATGCCTACGATCTGGTCATCACCAACCACCAGGGCCAGATCCGTCGCACGCGCGATGCATTCTCTTTTTTACCGACGCTTGGCGAATCCGATTTATTTTTGTTCGGCAAGGGTGACGAGCGAAGAATTTTCGACAAGCTCGGCGCGCAACTTCGCTCGCCCGACGGCGTTCATGGCACAAGTTTCGCCGTCTGGGCGCCGAATGCGCAGCGCATCAGTGTCGTCGGCGATTTCAACAATTGGGACGGACGTTTTCATCCGATGCGCTTGCTTGGTGCGTCGGGCGTTTGGGAGATTTTTATTCCCGGTGTCGGCGTCGGCGCGCACTACAAATTCGAGATCCGCGACGCGCACGGAAATATCAAGCTGAACACCGACCCGTTCGGCTTTTTCTTCGAGGTTGCGCCCAAGCAGGCGGCGATAGTCTGGGACACGAAAAAATTCAGATGGACTGATTCCGCGTGGTTGAAAAAGCGCCGCGACCGCGACCCTCTCCGTTCGCCAATGAGCATTTACGAGGTGCATGTCGGTTCATGGCGTAAAAAGTCCGCGAACGAATCGTGGAGCTATCGCGAGCTTGCCGAACCTCTCGTAATTTACCTCAAGCGAATGGGTTTCACGCACGTTGAATTCATGCCGGTGGCCGAGCACGCCTATTATCCTTCGTGGGGTTATCAGGTCACCGGCTTTTACGCGCCGACGAGCCGCTTCGGCACGCCGGAAGATTTTCAATTTCTCGTCAATGCGCTTCACGAAGCTGGCATCGGCGTCATCGTGGACTGGGTGCCGGCGCATTTTCCACGCGATGAATGGGCGCTCGCCAAATTCGACGGCACCGCGCTTTACGAACACGAAGACCCACGCAAGGGCGCGCATCAGGATTGGGGCACATTGATTTTTAATTTTGGCAGGAACGAAGTTTCTAATTTTCTCGTCGCCAACGCGCTCTTCTGGTGTGAACGGTTTCACATTGACGGTCTGCGCGTGGACGCCGTCGCCTCGATGCTTTATCTCGACTACTCGCGCAAATCCGGCGAATGGATTCCCAATCAATTCGGCGGGCGCGAAAATCTGGAGGCGATTGAATTCCTGAAAAAATTCAACCACCTCACGCACACGGAATTTCCCGGAGTGATGACGATTGCGGAGGAATCCACCGCGTGGCCGCAGGTCACACGCCCGCCTTATATCGGAGGACTCGGTTTCTCGTTCAAATGGAACATGGGCTGGATGCACGACACCCTCGGCTATTTCAAACACGAACCCATCCACCGCAAATATCATCAGAACGACCTCACTTTCGCGATGCTCTATCATCACAACGAAAATTTTATCCTGCCGCTGTCACACGATGAAGTTGTCCACGGCAAGGGATCGCTGATCCGCCGCATGCCCGGCGACGACTGGCAGAAATTCGCCAGCCTGCGCACGTTGCTTGCGTATCAATGGCTTTTCCCTGGAAAGAAACTGTTGTTCATGGGCTGTGAAATCGGACAGAGTGCCGAGTGGAACGAAAATGGCCAGCTTGACTGGTGGCTGCTCGACGCCGGGCCGTTCCATCGCGGCATTCAAAAATTTGTTGAAGACTTAAACAAGCTTTACGTTGGTGCGTCCGGTTTGTGGCAGGGCGATTACGACCATGCCGGATTTTACTGGATTGACTGCACGGATCGCGACAATAGCGTCATTTCCTTTGCCAGACAAAATGCTGACGGTTCAAATCCACTCGTCATCATATTGAACCTCACACCTGTTCCTCGAGAAAACTATCGCATTGGCCTTCCGCGCGCGGGCAAGTGGCGCGAAATGCTGAACAGTGATGCGGCAATTTACGGCGGCGGCAACAAGGGAAATCTCGGCGGCGTTACTGCCGAAAGTGTTCCGTGTCACAACCAGCAACAGTCCGCTAAGTTTTATCTGCCACCGATGAGCGCACTTGTGTTTCAGGCAATGTAAAATGATATGCTTTTCCCTGGTGGATGACAGACGTCCTATGGAGATGACGACGCAGTGGGCAGGCTGTTGATCCAGTCACGGATTAAATTGACGGCATTTGTGTCAATAACATTTCGCCCAAGCGGCGGCATTTTTATGGTCATGGTGTTCGTGTTCATCCGGTCTTGAATGACGGAACGTAAGAAATCCTTTGGCATGATGATGCAGGCGTTGCTGTAGCCCAGCGAAAATGACGCCGGATAATTGACAATATGTTGCTTGTCCAATGGCGTGTCATAACGTGCGTCAAAATTGCCGATGCCGCCCGGGCGATGACATTGCGCACAGTTCGCGTCCAGGTAGGAACGTGCTCGTTCTTCCACTGAGGCGCCTGAATTTGTGAGTGCGGACAGCTTCGGAAGATTTGCGATGATTGCTTCGTTGATGGCGGGACTGAAGAGTCCAAGCCGGTTCAACGTGCGAATTTGATTGTCGATGACGCCAGTGGCGGGATAAGTGAAGTTGCCGTTGAGCTGGCGCGTGTTGACTCCGAGAACGTAGCCGGCCATGGGAGTATGACATGTCAGGCAGTCAGCCGGACTTAAATATGTCCAGGTTTGAGTGCGTATTCCGGTCTCGTTGGTGACAATGATGTCTTCGCTTAAACCGTTCGCCAGCAGGTCGGCGTCGCTGTTGTCCGCACGCCATTTATAAGTCACGCCGTAGACCGATCCGTTGGTGTCGCGCACGAGGATTTGGGTTTCCAGTCGGCGACGAGGAAAAGTTGGTTTGGTTTCATCTACGGTTAGATCGAAATTCTTGACGAAGACAGTTCCTGCCGGGAAAGTCCATGAATTGGTCGGGTGCAATCTTATCTGCTCGTCTGGTGTGATGACTCCGCCGTTGTTTGGCACTGCCAGATAGCAGCTTTTCACTGCGCCATCCGACCATAGTTGGGAATTGAGGCTGTAAGGAATCAAACCGCCAGATGGGGTGCGGCTGACCGTGTCACTGTAAACGCCCGTTTCAGAAAGTAATGGTGGGAGCGCATTGTTGTATGTTGTCGGCATATTAAGAAATTGGGGCGTAATTCCATTTGTCGTCAGGCCATAAGGTAGCCCGCTGCCAGCACTAACGGTAACAGTGATAGGAGCCGATGTGCAGGATAGTCCGCTACCATCGGTGGCAACGGCGATGAAGTTATGATTTCCTGTTTTTAAACCGGTCACAGTCATCGCATAGACTGGCGCGTAAATACTATTGCTCAAAGTGCCGAGCAATTTCCCATCACTGTAAAAATCTACTTTGCCAATTGGATTGTATGGTGCTTCGGCATCAGATCCAACGGTTACGCTCGCGCTGCCAGTATAAGCAGCACCGTTGGCAGGCCGGACCAAAGAAACTGCGGGTGGGGGATTAGTGTAAGGATAGAGCTGCGAATTTGGGATGGCATTCTGCGCGGTTGAAGGACTGCTCCACAAAAGTTGCAATACATTGCTGCTGTCGTGTTGAAGGTAATCTAATTGTAGATTGTAGAGTTCCTGAGCTTTGAGAGCAATGTTACCGCTGTTTGTGATTGCCGATGAATGGATAGCCCAGTCATTGATGAGCAACTGGCCGTTGACCCACAGGCGCACACCATTACGAGTGAACGACGAGAAAGTATAAGTCTCGTCATATTGCGCCTGGACCGAACCGCTCCAAGTTGCTACAGAATTACTTTGACCGCTGACAGAGTTTGGCCCGGCTAATCCGCTGCTGCCATGCCCGGCAGCGGCGGTATTGACGAATGAAGCGGAGGTAATACCGCTGTTGACCGCTCCATTTTTGATGGCCATAGCGTTAAGTTTTAAGGTGTTGGTAATCGCAAATGGTACGGTGTAAAGTGAGGAGCTGATTTTAGGCGTGGTGCCATCCAATGTGTAATAAATCGACGCGTCCGCCACAGCGTCTGAAAGAGTTACAGTTGCCAAATTGGCATAGTTTCTATCGTTAGGTGAGATGACCGGTTTTGGTAGGAAAATTCCATTGCCAAAAATGGACAGGGCATATTGCGCTCCAACAAAGACCTTTCCATTGGCCACTGTCGGCACTGTCATCTTGACTGCGTTGCCTGGATTGTCGCGGTCGGGCAGTTGTCGGCTGTTGTAAAGTTCCTGGGTCAGATTCGTCGCATTGTAGGCGTGCAATATCGCAGGTGTACCACGAACTGCGCCGTCTGTTTGGATGGTCCAAACAATTGCATTGCTTGTTCCGTTTGCCGAGATGGACGGCGTTGTGCCAAAACCGCTGAAGCTGGTCTTTGATGCAGAAATGGGTGTGGTGGTAAAAAGTCCATTGCTGATGGTGAAGGCTTTCATCACTCCGCCGATGCCTTGGTAATAGAGTTGATGGTTAAAATAGGCTGGAGTGCTAAAAATTTTTCCGACGCCTGCGGGAAAGTATTGCACGATCTGGTTGTCATTGGATGAATTGTAATGACCCATAACGTCGCAATCCACCAGGTAAATTTTTCCTTCCTTGCCGCCGCCAACTATCAGGTGCGGATGTGCAGCGCTGCCAGCATCATCCGGCAGCAATACAGGGCCGCCGGAACCTAAATCCGCATCGGCGGCTTGTAATGCAGCCTGATTAAATGGCGTGAAGTAGTCGGCAACTGCCAGACCATTTGAAGCGGAGAGTTTCATAAAGCTGTCGCCATAATCTGCCCCGCCGGCGTTCGCGTCGAAACTGCCATTGGCAACTTCAAAATAAAGGTTGTTGTTCGCATCAACGCATAATCCACTGCCGCCCATCCAGAGGGCTCCTTCTGCTGCATGCGGGCCAAATAGGGCTTTTGTTGCGTTCGGAGTGGTGTTGAAGACATGGTTGGTTAATAGCTGAAGATTTCCGGCATTGTAGCCCATGATCCATCCATGGTATGGATCGGTATCTGCATAACTGCTATAGGCAATATATAGAATTCCATCTGCAAGCGTGAGAGCACAGCGCTCATTCTGCTGCTTTGCGTCAAATTTCAAAATTCCTCCGGAACTTTCAACGCCAGTTCCTGGAACGGAAGCCGTTATCACCACCGGGCTATAAGGTTGTTCTTCTCCCGTGGCGATGTTCAACGCGTGAATTCGTTGATAATAATTAGTCATAATCGCTGTTGCTTCCCGGTTCAGCGCGACTACATAGAGGGTTCCAGATGCAGCGTCAATGACCGGAGTGCCGGTGATGCCAACTCTTGGAAGCATGTCTTGCAGGACGTTGTTATGATAGCGTCCGCCAAATTCATGGTTGGTTGTGATGTTGATTCCATCCCCCAAACTGAGGTGCCACAACAAACCACCGTTTGCGCCGGAGTTGCTGTTGGCGTCGAAGGCATACACGCTGTCGTTTTCCGTCGCCACATATACGACGTCACGTGTGCCTTGTTCTGGAATTTTCACTCCGGGAACGAAAAGCGGCTGCGTATAAACATAAGCATCCACATCATACTTCATTAACAGGCCAAATGTATTGGTGTTGACATTTGCCAAGGTCAAAATTGATTCGTTTGTGTTCGCTCCGGTGCGCGCATTGTCATTGTGGTAGGTCAACACCGATTCTCCGGTGGCGTTACTGATCGCTACGATTGGGGCTAATGTAGCAAGACAGATAAAAAAGCATGATGTGAACCTTCGCATATTCAGATCAGTCAGGGAGGCATTAAAATTGTTTAATATACGCCCACCTTAAAGCGGATGATTTTGATTGGCAAGGATGAGGGCCTCCGTTTTTCTGGTTTGAAAGTCGGGCATCCGGACTCATTTCAAGTCGAAATCAAAGGTCACTTCGCCTTTGTGCTCGCCGGAAACCTGTTTTGTTGCCGATTGCGGTCCCATCCGCTCTTGCGTCAGAAACTTGTCGCGCATTGCCGGAATGACATTCAGGAAAGTCAGGCCGGTGTCAGGCAAGGCGAGCAATGGTCCCACTGGTCCGTCGTTTGGGTGGTAGATGCCCAGATAAGATTCCGTCATCGGGGTGGTTATGGTAAATTTTCCCTCACTTGTGTCAAAAGTGGCCCAGTGCCAGTCACGGAAATACCCCTTGAAATCGGGGTCAAAGGAATAAACCGCGCTGGGAACGGTGTTGTTATAATAATTATGCCAAACATCAAGGCGCGTGCCTTGCAGACGATTTTGCCAGACGTGATAAGGGCCGTAGCCCAGCCAAGTGATGCCTTTCATGTCCGT
>Ga0302280_1003945_pt1 | contig 10416 bp, 7 predicted proteins | sample III_Fen_E1_1_FD_198771 | JGI IMG/M metagenome (GOLD analysis project Ga0302280, IMG submission 198771) | Peat permafrost microbial communities from Stordalen Mire near Abisko, Sweden - III_Fen_E1_1 | ecosystem: Environmental > Terrestrial > Soil > Wetlands > Permafrost | place: Sweden: Abisko...
CCCTGGCAATGTCATCCTGAGAAAAAGAAATTTTATCAAAGATATATATAAATGCTACTATCTCAAATCCAAAACGAGGGAATACCGCCTTAGTCCATTGATGTTACCACCTTTCCAAATTAAAAATGGATGAAATACTATCCAAATTACGATCAATAAATAGCATTCTAAGCGTTTTCTATACCCTATAGAAATTAAAAGAGTCCAGCCGCCCTCGTATTAGCTTCCCTAATCAATCTTAACATATCCACTTTCAACAAAATAGGGGGCTGCTTCTTATATAAGGGAGCAATGGTTTCCTTCATTCAGGGAAGTAGACAAAAATATTTATAACTCGAAGATTACTACAAAAAAATAGATAAGATAGATGTAGCTAAAAGAAAAATATTTCAGAATTTTGACAGATATACGGTCGAACAGCAATTTAAAAATCAGATTAGCTTCGAACAAGCAAGATTTTTTAAAGAGGCAGTTTTGGCAGTTCAAGGAAAGGACCTTGAGGAGATTCTTTCCTAATATATTCTGAAATCAATAAAAGAAGGAAATTCCAGTATGCTGGCTTTAGGTCCAAGATTATAAAACTATGAACCTCTCCTCAAGAAAAATTGGGAAATAGAGCGTTCGATCGATGACGTTTCATTGGGAATGGAGTCGCTTTCAAGGCAAGAGATCCAGTTCAAGTTGTAGAAGTACATAGATATTTGTTGATGATAATTAATCAATTCTACCCAATATTATTTATTGATTTGATAATGTTATAGTTTTATTTGAAGTGGTAAACATCATTCCTTTTGATTCGATTATTAACTTGATAATTTTGGCTGAGATAATTTGCTTGCAATTATTCTCTGTATCTCCAATTTTCGAAGTCTTTTCTCTTCTAATCTTTGCTGGCGATTTTCTACATTTATTTTGTTTTTTTCAATACATTCACATCTTTGATAAACTCCACCACATTTGTAGCAAAATTGAAATTTACATTTACAGGTCATGTGATTACAACCATGATTTTTTGAAACCCAAAACTTGCATTGAGGGCATTGCTTATATTTTTTCCCTTTCACATAGTTCATAAATTTATTGTCCTCTTCGCTGAAAGTAGAAGTGATGGAGTACTCCTTACAAGTTTGGAATTCATGCCAATCTGCTCTACAGTTAAGACAGTATGCTTTATTGCATTCAAGACACCGGAAATATGATCCATCATCCTTTTCATAGAAGAACATATATCCACAAGAAGGTGTTGGGCACCAAGAGCTGCATTAAACAAATAGTACATTGAATCCCCATGTACCTCAGCATATGATTTTAAAGTGTGGTCTTGATATTTTTGGAACAATTCTTCACTGAGTAGACTTTTGATGTCAAATTCGCTGATATTCCGATCACATCCATCTTTAGGGCATCGGATAGGAAAATTATTGTTTAGGATATTTGTTTTAATGAGTCCTATCAAGCAATTATTGTGAAAGATATGCTAACATTTGTCCATAGCTAAGAACTAGCTTTAATAAAGCCCCGTACAACATATTTAGCAAACTGTATCATCGACTTGTCCATAGAACTGCTTTTCTTTATCAAGCTCTTGCTGCATTCTCATTGCTAAAGCAATATCTTACTCATTTATTTGTTCTTTATTTTCTTCAATAGTCGCTTCCATTGGCTATATTTCTATATCTTCGTTTTAAGCTATATTTAGGTTTGGTATTAGTTTTTGCTCCTCATTTTTTTCCATCTAATCATCCTAAAGGTCTAAATATTTTGAAATTTCATAAGATTCAATCCATGAGTCGATATCTCTTAATTGTCCGTTTTTCAAGTCATCAAGGACAGTCAGCATCTTTGCAATATATCTTGGAAAGTCAGCTAATAACTGCAATATTTGCTTTATTTGGTTTAGAGACACGATTCTCATTTGCTCAAGGGAGTCCAGAAGCTCTACGAATTAAAACGTACGCTCAAAGTCTGTATTAACTCTTCCTATAAAAAAACCAATGAGGAAGGCAGAAAAGGGATAGTTATCACGACTGATTGATAAAGAACCTAGCCTGATGTGATCTTTGTAGACTGCGTATAGTTCAGCCAAAGATGATAGCTGTACTTAATTCATCTAATTTTGTTTCGTTGATTATAAAGCAGAGTCTTAAATTTAGCATTATATCTCTTTTTCATTTCATTTATAGAAGTTAAACTATTTTTTAAAAAATATAAAGATGGTTTTTTTTGAGAAAATAATCATATTTTAATGAAGTTGTCATGAAGATAGCTTTCATTATGCAGATCAGAATATCAATTCGTATACTTCCCATTCTTTTATCTTAAAATGCCCATTTTTACTGCCACAAAACATTTGAGTGCTTCCAGTACCCGGAGTATAATTGCCATTGTTAAAACATTGAGGAAAATTGGCACAGCTATTGCTGTGATAGGCTGCTTTATCAGCAATCTCTAGATCAGGATACCCAAAAGAAGGCCCAAATGCTTGACTGCACCAAATTGCTTTATTCTTATTAACAAGAGGATATCTTTCTCCTGAAGTTAGACTGAACAAAAAGGTTGCTTCTTTTGGATCTTAATACCATTACCCTCCTCCTGACTTCCAGGGTAAAGGTGTGAATCCTCCAATGATTTTTTCTCCTTCTGTTAATATAAGAGTCAGTGTATTCTCATAACCATTACATTTTTAATGGAATTTGCTTGTCGAAAATTAATTTTCACTGGCGCGATATAACAAGTTAACATCTGAAAATTTATGATAAAAAAAGGTCGATATTGTTTGAACATCATTAGTTATTTTGCTAAAAAAAGGAGGCTTTGGAACATGTTTCCTCAGGGAAGACACGACCACTTTTGAAGATGATGATTAAAAAGGAGAATTTTAAACATCTTTGCTGGTTGCTTGTAATTCTTCAAGTCTTGATCTAATTTTGGAACTTGACGATGGAGCCTATTTTAATCCTGATTTGACAGGACTGGGTTCAATTAATTTTGATCTAATAAGCGATTGCTTTTTTTTTGGTTCGCGTCTATTTTAGAGTTATTCTTCTATGTTCTTTTATTGCCTGATAATTTGCAGATAGTTTGTTATGTCCACATTTAGACTAGAAAGGTTCTTTTCTAAACTACTGAGTGATGGTTATGCCTGATTATTATTATTCATGGATGAATTTAAAAAGGTTGTTATTGTCTGCTTATACTTCGTAGAGATAAATCCGTGAGTGTCAAGTCCTTCCTTTATTGTTGAGAGCATACTATACGACTCTAAAAAGGAACTTAGTTATTAAATAATTTTTTTAGCCGAGGTGTGAAAAGCTATGAGTTTTTAGATATGAAAATTACGACCTTTTTCTATAATCTTATTGCTTTTTCTGAGCAAGTATGATAGAGAAGCCATTGAACAAGCTTCATGCTAATTTCTACAGGTGTCTGGTATCTCGATACATGTATAAGAGCATTTAGCTTGACATGCTGAATTAATGCAAACTTGCTCTGCTTCCTTGTGGTTGACGCAAGTCATATGTTTCATTTTGATGAAAATATAAAAAGTTATAAATCTTAATGTTACTAAATTTAATGTATAACAATGGAAATATCTAGAATAACATTATCTGGTTGAAGGTCGCTCCTTTTATTTGATTTCAATGAATACTTATATTTTTCATTTTTAAACTATCAAACATTAATAACTTTATAATATTATTACTTCTTTTCAATTTGACTATTCATCATCTTTACATCCAACATTTTCAAACATCTACTTTAAATATCATAAACTTATTCTATATTTTTTGCTTTTATTTTTATTTTATAGTACTTGAATGATCCTGGCTCGTATTTAAGAGGAAGAGCTTCAAGGAAATATCCTATAAAAGAGAGATAAATTTAATCACAAACAAAAAAATCCTTTTCGAAGCACTACTTACACTCTACGAAAGATGTCTCCCACTCATAGACAAAAATTATCTGCCAATGATCAAAATCAAGTCAATTCGCCTGATTTCAGAGTGACTCAAACTCGGGCGAGTTCTCAAGATATCGGTGAGCATACTTGTAGTAATTTTATGAAAAATTATGTGGATAAGCTAAAACGGCAGCGTAAACGAGAGAAAAAGAAATTACTCCTTGCTAATAATTGTAAAGCTCAGGAAGAATCACATTTTTTAACTTGCGATGTCGCACCTTTGCCCGTAATTCATCACGGCAAACAAAGAATTTTGATTTTAGAACAAATGTCTCCAACATCTTACCAATCTTCACTTCCTCATTAAATTCCCTCTACACGGGCATTAGATAATGATAGCTTCACTGAAGTAATTAGATAAATTAAATAATGTAAAGGAAAAGTACAGATTTAAAAAAGCCATGCAATACAAAAGAAATTAAGTGATGGTCTTCCACCTCTTGAAAAAAAGTAAAGTAAATCGCGTCCTGTTATAATTATTGATAAACTTGATCCATGGGAGAATGAATGGGGCAGCACAGACCTACCATTTGATCAGTATAAGTGAATTAAAGATAATGATGATAATAATATAAGTCAATTACTTTAAATTATTCGTCATAATATCCGTAGTTACAGTGAAAAATCATATAAACGAATTTTCCTTGAATTGTAATGATTTGAAACATTTATTATATAATTGTTTTTACATTTGACAAAATGGATTAACTTTGGGGGAATGATATTTTAATATAAGCTAGGTTAAATAATTAATATTTTATTATTTTTACAATTATTAGTTCATGAAAATAGCAGAGGAGGATTCTATTTAAACTAGTTAGCTTTAATAATTTAAGGAACATTTTGAATAGTCTGTAATCACTGAATGGGCAGGGGCTTATATCAATTATCCTGCCTTATAGTATTACCTTTTCTATCTCAAAAATATATATGATCGAAACCATCATGAATTCTTTCAGAATTGTCAAATTGTTATAGATTTGCAGCCTTTGGAGCCAAAAATACAGGCTAAGGTCTAACATGCCATTGGTTTTATTTACTTTACTTAAGAGGTGGGACAAAAGAAAATGGAAAAATTCATTAAATACAAAACCAGCGAAATTATCCATCTTTGGTCTCAGCTTCTTCAAGTTGTCATTTCAAACGAATTATCCTAAATTTACTCTTACTAATATTTTGCGAAAAAGCCATAAATAAAGCAATTATTAAAGATCATCTATGCTAACATCCTTTATCTTGAGGAGTTTATTGACTTAAATAAGAGAATGATCAATTGCATCATCGCTGTGAGAAGAAAATACGTACTGCCTTTTATTTAAAAATAAAAATATTCTCCTTTAAAATAAGATCTTGAAGAACAAACAAATAAAAGTGTCCTCTCTGAAATAAATAATAGTGATTAAAGCAAATAAAAGATTCACTTTCATCCGTTGAGTCTTAAAACTGATGAGGAAATACTTAGGAATATGGAATCACTGCAAAAAGAAGAGTAATCTATAAGCAAGATTAAGGGAGCAGTTAAGTCTTTATACTCAACCTTTATTTTTCTCAATAAAAATGCTGAAATTAAGTTGTAGGAATATGCCCGTTTCAAACTAAAGTACACTTCTAATAAAAATTATTTTTTATTGGGATTATACATTGGGCTCGGATCGGTTATCTTAGTGTCTCTTATTCTCATGCTAGTTCTCAATTTTATATCGTTTGACTATGATCAAGCGAAGATATAATCTATGAATTATATCTTTCCTATGTTTAGAGGAGTTGGTTTACTCATTCTTTATCTCTGGGGGATGGCGTGGAATGTTTATGGCTTTATTGCCTACAAGATAAATTTTAAAACCATATTAGAGTATGGCACTCATTATTCCACTCATTTTCAGATTATGAAGAGGGCAGGTTTCTTTACTCTTATTTTCTGTTTGATGCTCTTTACCTATCTGCTCGGGCTCAGTTTAAACATAAATTAAGAAATGAGATTTCCCATAGAATATACTCCATTTGTTGTTTGGGTATTTTACTTTCTTTACATATTTTTTCCAAGTCGCTAAGTATTCAACCCTAGAGGGAGAAGATACTTTTATAGGATCTTGAAGAATATAGCTCTGAGTCCATTCGTTAAAATGACTTTTCTGCTCAGCTATGCTACAGATCAAGCTGTTTCTTTCGTTGTCCCAATCAAAGATTTTGCTTATACCATTTGCTTTTACACTTCAGAATTTTAGGTGGAAGATGTTAAATCTTGTCTTAACTCAAGTGCTATTGATGGAATTATAATAGCTTATATCGTAGCCATTATACCACTTATTCTTCGGATGATTCAATGCTTTAATCAGGCGAGACAAACTTCAGGAAGATTTTTTGGACACCTACAAATGTGGAATTTCGGTAAATATATGGCTTCCTTTATGACTTCTACGATTAGTTTCCTCAGTTCAAGATACTCAGGACTTTTGCCATTCTTCATCACGAGTAGTATCATTAGTACTCTTTACTCATACTACTGGGATCTTGTAAATGAATCATTATATAGAAAAATGATTGGGGATTACTCTAAAAAGGATCGAAGCATCGATTTTTGAGAAATAATTTATGTTATCGTAATCCACTCATATACTACATTGCAATTGTCGTAAATCTTATCTTTAGATGTTCTTGGACGCTCACAATTTCTCCTTCTTTGGTCCTCCTAGTTCCAAATTCTCCTTTTCTACCATTTTTAACGGGACTGATAGAAATATTTCGACGTTGCATGTGGAATTTCATCAGAATCGAGAAGGAGCATGTTCTTAATTGTGCTTCTTTTACAATTATAAAAGAAAAGCCAAAGTAAATTTTGCAAAGACTTAAATAAAGCAAGAAGTCAAAGTCAATCAAGTTAGTTGAAGAGTAATCAATAATTCAATATGTGAAAGTCACAAATGAATTTAATTTTGATTTCTACAAAAAGTTTGCAGATGTCCAACTGCCAAATGTGAGCGCAGAAATGGTTGACCGTCAGTATCAATAGTTTTTGTAGGTGTACAGAGAATAGGAAATCAAAATTGCAGACTACTAGAAAGAAATAAAGAACTAAATATTCTACAACTCACAGGATAAATATTATTGATTACTATTCGTCTTATCTTATATAAATACCAAGTATACTATCCTTCAAATTATTAAAAATCTTCACTTTTAACTTTTTTTCTTTTATATTTTATAAAATTCCTCGATAAATTATTTATATTTGTTGTAGTGGTTATAAACTCTTCTAGAGTGTGATAATTTTATTTATCAAACAAAAAGAAATATTCATTAATATTGGTATGAATAATCACATCGTGAAATATATTTTAATAATGGACTTAGCAATGTTATTGAGAGTCACTTCTTTGCTTTTCGACATCCACTATCTCAGTTCTGTAAAATCAATTTTATCGGCTTTTTTCTTCTTTTCTTCAAAGTAATCTTTAAAAATTACGTTCAGGTTTTCCAAGTCGGAAAAAATGTTATTGAAAGCATGAGAAATAACAAGCAGAGACAAGATATAATTTAATTTATTTCCTTTTCTATTATTTTTGTTCTTTAACACCTATCGTAGGACTCCAAAAATGTAAATAGTGGATTTTCGATAAGATTACTTGAAGACACCCTCGAAACCTTTTTATTCTACTTAATGTGTGAAAGCATTCTTGAATTTGGAGTTTATTTAGCTGATTTATTTTATAAAGCTTTCGCATTGATTGTATAATGTCGTTAATTTGAGTTAATTTTTACTTAAATCCTAATTAACCTCTTTCCATAACTCTTTAAATTCTTTCGTATTTAAAAATTCGGCCCATTTAAGGCCGGGATATAAAGCATTAAGTTAATTTTTATTGAGACTTGCCTTATAATTTTTAAGCAGTACTATATAATACTTCAGTAAATTGTAGGCCAACATTATTCTTTAATGATTCTTGAGAATGTCTCCAACTTACAAGAATTAAAAAACATTTTCCTTTAAAAAATCTATTTCATCTTTCTTTCTTTCCAAAATTTATTTTTCATGGGGAAATTTATTATCTTTTACTCTAATGCAACTTACAGATTCACGAATATTATCTTATTCATCTAAGATTTTTTTAGCCACTTTTTTTTCCTTTTTAATGATTTTACTAGGCTGGAATTTTTTACTATAAAGGATCTTAGAGGCTTCAGCTACTACTGGAAAGTATTTAATGAAGACGGGATGTCTTCTGATATCTGAAAAAGTAATTCTTTTTTCAGGATCGAGTTCGAACATACTCTTAAACAGGTCTTCCATTTCATTTGTGCAATTATTTACAAGTTGCTTTTTAGTCTGCTTGACCACAGCAGAGAAACTGAAATTTTCAGCTAATTTTCTTAGCTAAATTTATTTTTTTTCAGATGACAAGTGGGGATTTATTTCTAATATTAATAAATAAAATACTAAAGGGAAACTCCATATTAAGCATGAAGTAAAATAGCACTCCAAATGCCCACATATCAACCTCGAACCCATAGAAGGAAGATTCGTTACCAGAATATATTTATGGAGACATAAACTGTTCAGTTCCAAGGACAGTTCCTCCAATATCAGCCTTTTTCTTACTGAAGCCGAAATCTGCTAGTTTGTAGACCTTAATAAACACTAAAATACTTATTTCCCGCTTTCATTTTTTATAAGAACGTTCTGCGACTTAATATCTCGATGAAGATAACCTTCCTGGTGAAGTTTTTAAAGTCCGACAATCACTTCGGCTAGAACTTATGTAGCCTTGTCGATAGAAAAAATTTTTTACTTGAGTTTGGCCTGATAATTGATGAGATCACCTCCATCACAATATTCTAATAGTAGATATATGCTTTTCTCATCTTCTTGTACATCATAAAGCTTGATGATGTTAGGAGAGTTCATGGATTTCATGCACTCAATTTCACCGTCAAGGTATTATCGGAGATGAGGCTCTTGTTCAATCATTCTCACTGAGATAACTTTGAGAGCAAAAAGAGTTCCATTATCATCCTCAACAAGGTAAACATCTCCATATGCGCCCTTGCCCAATCTACGTTTGTTTTTGTACTTGTCTAGAAACATATTAATTGATTAATAAAAATATGACTGCGAGCAATGAATTTCAACATCAAATCATATTTTGAAATTTAAATAATTCACATAATTAATACAATAATGAAAGTCTAGTTTGTAATAATTAGCTTAAATTTCTGTTTTAAAAATAAGAAAGTGTATTGATTCAATTATTTTTGAATAGATGTTATTGGAACTATTATTCACATAGTTCCCTTCATTTTAATTTTGTCTAAAAGATAACTTATATTTACACTTTAACTCTAAAATAATGGCAAATTTGTAATATTATGAAATCCTTTTTGATATTGTATCGTACTCATGGAAAATAGTATTATTCTTCTTATTTTTTGATCCTAAACAAGTGACTGAATTAGTTGTTTCCTCAATAATTTATCCGAATTCGATATCATTACACTTTTATTCAGGCTGCTATTCAAATAGAATGATAAATTTTTTCATTTTTTGCCATTGAAAATATAATTAAAACCTGAATATTGAATAATTAATCATTAATTTTTTAAGATTAAAATATTAAAAACATATGTAAAGTCCTATTTTAAAGACGTAGTATTCATCCAGCTAACTCCAACAAACCAGATTCAACCACATTCATAAATTAGACAAATATATCCGATAAAAATGGAATTATATTTTCCACTATCGCAAAGGGAGAGTACCTAATGTTAATCCAGAAGAATAGGAAGCCTTTTTTAGGCTCAAATCACAACCAAGTTCAATCCCTGTTTATAAATGCAATATGGATGCTCATAAGATACAAGCAATCAAAACAGATTTGCTTCGAAAAAATACACACCATCGGAAAAAGAGAAATGAAGAAATTTTTTATCGGAAAAAAAGCTGTGAGTTTCGTCGAGATAAGAGTAAAGAGAAAAAGCTTAGTGTTAATTTATCCTGCTAACTAAAACATAAAAATTTGATAAATTTTCATAAAAAGGATGGGGCAAGCTGTTTGCCGTATATGTTAAGACCACGAAAAGAGTATATAGAAAAACAAATGAACATAATTGATCAGGACTATTAAACAAGTCTATTGAGAATCAAAAGTAAATAAGATCTGAAAGCATCATTAAATCATCAATAAAAAATTAAAATGATCGGTAAGATGAAAGGGTCAAAAATATATTATCAGCTTATGAAAGAATGCTATCTCCCCCAACTCAATTCTAGCGACAACAAAAACTGATTTTGTTCTAACTCTTTGTTTTTATTTCTCAGAAATAATGAGAAGCCAATTTTTATTTTTTATCAATAATTTTAGACAACTAAATGAGTTTTTTCCGAGTTTATTAAATTGTTCTCTATTCCTCATTTTTGATATATACCTAATTTTTTAATTATTTATTATTCCTTGAGAATT
>Ga0302280_1003946_pt1 | contig 10411 bp, 6 predicted proteins | sample III_Fen_E1_1_FD_198771 | JGI IMG/M metagenome (GOLD analysis project Ga0302280, IMG submission 198771) | Peat permafrost microbial communities from Stordalen Mire near Abisko, Sweden - III_Fen_E1_1 | ecosystem: Environmental > Terrestrial > Soil > Wetlands > Permafrost | place: Sweden: Abisko...
GTCGATACGACAAAAGTCGCCGCTATTGGATATTGTTTTGGAGGCGCTACTGTATTGGAATTAGGCCGAAGCGGCGCTGATATCGCGGGTATTGTGAGTTTTCACGGCGGATTAGCCAATCCCGCGCAGGCGGATGACAAGAATATCAAAGCCAAAGTTCTAGTCTTGCAGGGCGGGGCGGATAACTTTACTTTGCCCGATGTGCCGGCTTTTAAAAAGAGTTTTGATGACGCTAAGGTGGATTATCAATTTGTCACTTATCCTGGAGCGGTTCATGGTTTCACCAATCCGGATAACAAGGGAACTCTACCCGGCGTAAAATATGACGCCGACGCGGACAAAAAGTCCTGGCAAGCCATGAAAGAATTTTTTAAGAAAATATTTAATTCGTAAAATTTGAAGATTGAAAGGCCCGGCGAAAACCGCCGGGCTTTTTTATTTTGAGCCGTTTTTTTGAACGAAGTTTTTGAGGACCCATTGCCTCAATTTGCCTTGAGCGCTTGAAAAGGGAAGATCTTCCAGTTCGGCAGGGGTGACCCACTTGAGGTGGGTGGATGCTTTGATCGTTTTTTCATTGCGCGCGATAAATATATCTAAGCGAATTTTGTGATTGGTAATTTGATGCCGAATACTCTTAAAGGGTTTCTTTTCGGCTATAACGTTATGTTCTTTTTCCAGTTTTTGACGGGCCGCAGTCATTGTTTTGCCCTCCGCGCTGGGAAATTCCCACAGTCCCTTTAGCCATTTTTCGTTTTCATCCCGTTTTTTGACCAATATTTTCTTTTTGTTTTCTACTAAAAGGGCCGCAATGGGCACCTCTATATTTTTGGCGGCTTTCGGCATTTCGGGCAAATCGGTTTGGATTCCTCTTTGGGCGGCTTCGCAGAATTGAAATAAAGGACAAAGAAGGCATTGAGGATTGTCGGATAGACACAGGGTAGCGCCCAATTCCATCAGCGCCTGGTTGAAGTCGCCGGGTCTTTTAGAGGGGATCAGAGAGCGGGCTATTTCCCATACATTTTGGTGGTTTTCACCGGTTTTTAAGTTACCCCGCAGCACAAAAAGACGGGAAAAAACACGGATGACATTTCCGTCCACTAAAGGTTCTGCCTTTTGAAAGGCAATAGAAAGAACGGCTCCGGCGCTATATTGACCCACACCCGGTAATTTTAAGATTTCCTCCCGGGTTTGGGGAAGATGGCCGTTAAATTCTTCGATTATCATTTTAGCCGCGGCCTGTAGATTTCTGGCGCGCCGGTAATAACCCAGTCCTTCCCATAGTTTTAAAATTTTCTCCTCTTTGGCTTTCGCCAAGGACTGCCAATCGGGTAATTCGGTTAAAAAAAGACCGTAATAAGGAATAACGGTTTTGACCTGTGTCTGTTGAAGCATCATTTCGGAGACGAAAATAGAGTAAGGATCCTGGGTCCGCCGCCAGGGCAGATCCCGTTTGTTCTGATCGTACCAATCCAATAAATTTTTTTGAATTTGGAGCATATGGATGTTGTTTATGGGAGATTTTTTCATTTTATAAAATTTGATGTATTTCGTAAGTTTTAAGAAGTTTTTTACTGCCTGGCATCATTATCGGATTTGCGGGTGTCACTTGAACTAGGGTTTCAATTTTTTCGTAAGTTTCTTCCGAGACGATAACTTGGCTTGGCGGGGCCATAGCGCAAAGTTTATCCGCGATTTGAAGAGGTTCGCCGATAACACTGTAGTCGTAATATTGATTCGAGCCCAAATTTCCGCAGACTACGAAGCCGGTATGAATTCCGATGCCCAAATCAAAGATCTCATAACCTTTATGAACGCGCGCAAGGTTAAGTTCTTTGATCGCTTTTTGTATTTCCAAAGCGGCTCGTACAGCCCTGATTTCCTTATCCTTATGCGCGAAAGGCGCTCCCCACACGGCGATAGCGGTGTCGCCGATAAATTTATCAACCATGCCATCCTGTTCGAATACGATTTGGTTAATGAGACTTAAATAATGGTTTAAAACGTCGACCAAAACTTCAGGCGTCATGTTTTGATAGGAAATGTTAAACCCCTTAAGTTGAACTTGGAGAAGGGTGCATTCACGCCGTTCCCCTTTGAGAGCGAAGTAATTATTTTCAGCCAAAAGTTTTTGAGTGATCTGTGGTGAAACGACTTTGCCTAAAATGAGGGTAATCCGCTCTTTGTCTTTTAAACATAGAATCGTTTCATGTATGGATCGGGCGAGGTTACCCCAATCATCAGGCCGGTTGACCGGCAATGGAGCATCCCATTTTCCATCCTTGATGAGATTTGTTTGTTTAATAATCTGGTGAAGCGGTGATAAAAGATTCAGGGTATACCAAAGTCCCAAAGCCAGCATGAACAGAACAAAAATGACAGCTAATTGGGTCATGTGTTTGAGAGCTGATCCTTCTACCGTAATGGTTTCGTGGATGGGCTGGAAAATAAAGAAATGGCCCGCAATAGCTTGATCCAGATCGTTAATCGGTACGTCATCCCACAGGAATTTTTGGTCTTTAACCATGATGGCGCTGTGCCGGGTGGCAAAAGCGGCTTTATTGACATCGGAAGAGGTGTTGTCGGGAAATGTGGATATTTGGATATGGCCGTTGGCATAAAAAACCACATCGTTTTGTGTAATGGATTTAATCCGTTCCATGACGTCACTGTCGAGTTTCATTCCTAACGAAATGGCGCCGCTGATTTTTTTATTTGAAATGATAGGAGCGCAAACAGACAAGTAGTATTGATTTTCATAAGTCGTAAGGCCCATTTCGGTGTTTTTTTCAAAGGCTTCGGCGAATCCGGGCAAGTCTTTCAGGGAAAAGGACGCGGGTTGGGGCGTTGTATTGTAGGAAGGAGTTATGTTCGTGGTTGTGCTGGAATTAACCGGAACAAAAGTAGGCGTGGAGAGAAGGATTTCGCTTTTGGGTAGATCGATGGTATCAAAAAGAATATTCCCGTTTTTGTCCGCCAGGATAAATAAAGGTCTTTGAAGATAACCCGCTAGATCGCTGCCCATTTGATGATATTGAGCGAGAGTCATATTGGGGTTGTTGAGATTTTTTATTATCCAGTCTTTATCAGTGGTGTGATTAATCTGGGAAAGAAGAATTTGATATTCTTCGTCGAGAGCTAGCTTGAGGGCCGAAATGCTGCGGTTAAGCCCTGCGTCCGGATCATTAGTTACAACAGTTTTGAGATGACTGGTAAACAGGGTTTGTCCGATCCACACATAAAGAAACGTCGGAACAATTATAAGAATTAATAACTTAGCGGTGATCCAGCCCCATTTATGTAAATTCATGAGATGCCTTGGCGCAGGTTAGAACAACTTTTCAGTGAAAACGTTGCTCAATATATTACAGTTTTGTTGTGGGGGGAAGGGCGGCACAAACTGTAAGAGGATGTCTATTCGTAACGCAGAGCGAGAATTGGACTCAGCCGTGATGCTTTGTAGGCCGGCCAGATACCAAAAACGACGCCCACAAGAGCGGAAAAAACAGTCGATATGATCACTGAAGTCGGTGTAACAACAGTCGGCCAGTTGAGAGATAAATGAATGATTTGAGAGAAACTCCAACCCAGTAGGATGCCGAATAATCCTCCCAATAAACTTACCACGACGGATTCAATTAGAAATTGCGAGAGGATGTCAATTCGTCTGGCGCCGATGGCTTTTCGGAGGCCGATTTCACGGGTTCTTTCCGTAACCGAAACCAGCATGATATTCATAATGCCGATGCCCCCGACTAAAAGGGATATGGCCGCGATGGAGGAAAGAAGGACGGTCATGATTTGTGTGGAAGCGCTCAAGGTGGCTTGGATATCAGCCATATTTCTGACCTGAAAGGCGTTTTCACTTCCGGGTATATTGGGAATATGCTTTTGTTTCAGCATGAAATTTTTTACCGCGTCAGAGGCGGGGCCGGTGTCATCGGTACTGTCGGCCTCAACGTCCACGGAACTGACGTAGAGTTTTCCCAGAAGGCGGTACATTGCGGTAGTGACCGGAACCACAATGGCGTCGTCTCGGTCCTGGAATCCATTGGATCCTTTGACGGGCAAAACGCCGATAACCTGGAAGTTGACGCGGTTGATTTTGATCCATTGGCCGACCGGATTGGCGTTATCGCCGAAAAGATTTTTAATAACCGTGATACCTAACAGACAAACTCTATTTCGGGTTTGGACATCAGTATCGCTGATAAAACGGCCGTAAATGGGCTGATAAGATTTCATTTCTGCATAATTCGGCGTTGTTCCCACTAATGAAGTACTCCAGTTTTTGTCCGCATAAGTGACCTGTACATGCCCCGATAGTTCAGGCGCGACCCGTTTAACCATCGGAACGGAAGCGATAGCATCCACATCTTGAAGCGTGATTCGGCTTGTTCCCCCTACCCCTTGTTGAACCCCGCCGACCTGTATAGAGCCCGGCATTAACATCAAAAGATTAGTTCCTAAAGAGGAAAGCTGCTGTTGTACGGATATTTGGGCGCCCGTACCTATGGCTTGCCCCCCTATGACCGCGCTGACACCGATCATGACTCCCAATATAGAAAGAATTGAGCGAACTTTGTTGGCGGTGAGCGCTCGAAAGGCTTGCCTGAAGTATTCTTTAACGTTTCGGAAACTAAAAGTTGAATTCGAAAGGGATGGGTCGGTTGTATCGCTGAGTAAAGGATATAAAGGGGGCGGAATGGTGGATTTGGGGTTTTGCTCATCGCTGAGCACATTTCCATCTTTCATCGTAATAATACGGCGGGCATGGGCGGCAATGTCGGGTTCGTGGGTGACGAGAACAATAGTGATCCCGCTGGCGTTCATTTTGCCAAGGAAACCGATGATATCCTCCGAACTCTTGGAATCAAGATTGCCGGTCGGTTCATCAGCAAGGATTAACTTGGGCTTGTTGGTCAGCGCCCTGGCGATGGCCACACGCTGCTGTTGGCCGCCCGAAAGCTCATTAGGCTTATGACCTAAACGCTCGCCTAATCCCACCATTTTTAAAAGTTCTTTCGGATCATCGTGCGGCATATTGGGGTTGGAATAAAGCAGGGGCAACGACACTTGTTCAACGGCTGAGGTGCGGCCCAAAAGATTAAACATTTGAAATATAAAACCCAAGGTTTGGCTGCGAATGGCCGCTAAAGCATCTTCCTGTAAGGTTGAAACTTCCTTACCTAAAAGCTTGTAAGAACCGGAAGTTGGAGTGTCCAATAAACCCAGGATTTGCAGCATGGTCGACTTGCCGGAGCCTGATGCGCCCATGATGGCCACAAATTCTCCCGCGGCAATTTGAAGAGACACTCCGTTCAGGGCCCGAACTTCGGTGTCACCCATGGTATAGACTTTATGAAGATCCTTAATTTCAATGACGTTCAAGTTAGTGCTTTCCGCTCCCGGTAGGGCCGTGAGGCATAAAGGGGTTAGTGCCTGAACTGGTTGTATCCAATTGACCGACCGAAAAGGTTTTAATCAAAATTTTATCGTCTTCGTTTAGTCCGGAAATTACTTCGATTTGTTTGCCGTCTGTAACCCCCGTTTGAATAGGTTTAAATACGGGTTTGTCACCTTTCTTCTCAGCCGGCACCATGACGCCTGATTGTCCATTTTGCTGCTGAACCGCTTCGGAAGGAATAGTTAGAACATCATCCTTTTCCGAGGTGTTGAAAACCACGTTGGCGGTCATGCCGCTGCGCATAAAGGGCGGCACTTCGTCGGGCCACACATCGACTTCGTAAGTCGTGACGTTATTGACCAAAACAGAAAAATAAGAAATACGCTTAACCGTACCAATGAATTGCTGATTGGGATAGGCGTCCAGTGTGATAGTGGCTTTTTGATTCATTTTGATTTGGGCCAGATCGGTTTCATCTACCTGGGTATTCACCATCAAATGGTCAGACATGACCATTATGGTGACGCCTGTACTGACGACCTGTCCGGGAACGGTCGGCAACCAGATGATTTGTCCGTTTTCAGGGGAAAGAAGGGGAGACGCTTGATAAAGTTTTTGCCAATGTTTGTAAATTTTAGGCCCCTGGGCTTCGGCTTCGTCCAGTAAAGTGGCTCTTTCGGTAGAGCTCAATATCATTAAAGTTTGACCTTTTTTAACGATGTCCCCTTCTTTAACTAAAAGTTTTTCGATTCGGCCCGCGATGTTAGGAAATACGGCCAGTTCGTTATTGGGCTGAACATTTCCTGTGGCCAAAACTGTGAGTTGAATATCGTTTCGGGTAACCTTGACGGGTTTGTAACCATCACTCTGGTGCTTGCTTTTTCCGCAGCCTGCCAGCAGCAGGACCGCGCATACGATAGATACTGTCGAAAATATTTTCTTCATGGAATCACTCCCTTTCCTTGTGTCAGCTCCCAATTGGCTTCCGTGGTTTTAATATTAAAAACGTCTGATAATTGAGCGTTTTCCTGGGCGGTTAAGTTGCCCTCAATTTGCTCCCAGTTTTGAAAAATCAAAAGACCGTTGAGATATTCTCCCTTGGCGATTTCTTCCTGTGTCTGAGCGGCCTTTACTTGAAACTCCTGAACTTTGCTTTGCTGAACCGCGTCGACATAAGCGGCATAAGAACTCTCCAACTGACTCTCGGTTTTCAGATCGGTGCTTTCTAAAGTGTCTTCGGTGCCTTGTTTTGTTTCTTCCGCGCTTTTTAAAGTGAAGAGATCGTGCCCGCCGGTGAAGAGGGGAAAGTTAAGCGAGAGTGTAGCGGTCCATCCGGCGGCCATTGTGTCGTAAGAGGGGCCGGAGCCGCTTAAACCGGCGTCCGCGGTTAAAGTGGGAAAGAAAGCGCCGCGCGCGGTTACGTATTGACTGTCCGAAAGGTGATATTGCGCCACCGCTTCCAAATGCGCTGGCGTTTCACGAGTGAGTTCCAAAAAGTCCGGTTCGTTATCGGGCAGAGCAGGACTTTCAAAATCTCCGGAAACCACAATGTCATCCATAGGGTTTCCGCTTAAAACTTGATCCAACTGCCGTTGAAATACCCGCAAAGTCCTGTTAGCTTGATCGATGTTGTATTCGTCCTGTTTGACCGCCGCTTGAGCCACCAGGAGAGAACCTTTATTATCCGTACCGCCGCTAAAATTCATCTGAACAAGATCTTGATTGGCCTTGTCCCTGTCCCGGATGGTTTGGAGCAGGACAATTTGTTTTTGCTCGTAAAGTAATTGGTAAAAATCCATTTTTAGGTCGTGGGAAAGCTGGGCTTTGGCTTGGGCTAATTGGGCTCTGGCGTTATCCAGTTGAGCGTTGGATTGGTCCACTGAAGCGAAATCTTTGAATCCGGAAAATATGGTTTCCTGAGCGGTGATACCCAGTGTGGCGTTGGGGGTGTAATTAGGGTCGTTTAAAGCGCCTTCTATAGAAGAGTCGGGGCCGCTTCGCCCCAATGAGGTTCCGAAAGCTATTTGGGGAAACCATTGGCCAATGCTGGCGATATGGGTATCATCTGCGGCTTTGAGGGTCTGTTCCGCTGTTTTGAGATCAAGATTATTGTTTTCCGCTTCCTTAACGCATTGTTCCCAGGTGAGGGTTGTCTGAGCCGGTGTTTTTGAGGTGATCAATAATAAGCTCAACACAAAGAACGTTTCTAAACGCCGGTTAATCATGAAATACGCCTTTTTTAAACAAATAAAATGATTCTTTTGAAAAATGAACGGGTGCTAGATTAACACAATCGAATAACCTGTTCGGTTACGGTTTTGTTTGGACGTGGGGAACTTGTGAAGTGTGTTAAGGCCGTAGACTCAAAATGAGTTAATGAAAACAGACTTGGCCTTAATAAACGGTTTTGAAGTTATTTGACATAAAAGTAGAAAAAAGCCTAAAATCATCGCCCTTATCCTTCTGGAGGAAGCTCATGGTACAAAGTCAAAAACATTTCACCCGCAAAATCGCGGAACTAACCGTTCTTTACGAAATAAGCCAGGCTCTGGCTTCGAACCTGGATTTGAGTACGGTATCCAATCAAGTTCTTGAGATTCTTGCCAAAAAACTGGAGATGAACAGGGGAACGATTACGGTGCTGGATGAAAAAACCGGCCACCTTAGTATCGAGGCCGCTCATGGTTTGACTAAAGAGGAAATTGCCAGAGGTAAATACAAAATAGGCGAAGGAGTGACGGGTAAAGTCGTCGAGCGGGGCGAACCCATGATTATCCCGGATATCGGAAAAGAACCTCTTTTCTTAAACCGCACCAGGGCCAGAGGCGATATGAAAAGGCAAAATATTTCCTTTATCTGCGTCCCCATTCAAATGAAGGGTGAAACTTTTGGCGTGCTCTCTGTGGATCATTTGTTTAAAGACCGGGGTGTTTCGTTCGAGGAAGATGTGCGTCTTTTAACGATCGTGGCTTCGCTCATCGGACAAAATATCAAGATCCACCAGATGATAGAAAAAGATAAAGAAAAACTGATTGAAGAAAATCGGGAGCTCCATAGCGAGCTCAAAGGCAAATATCGGCTTAACAACATTATTGGAACCTCTAAACCGATGGTGGAGGTATACAAGGCGGTTCAAAAAATCGCCCCCAGCCGAACCACGGTGATGATCCGCGGCGAATCGGGAACGGGAAAAGAATTGATTGCCAGGGCCGTTCATTACGGCAGTCCTAGAGCCGATAAACCATTCATTAAAGTGTCCTGCGCGGCTTTGCCGGAGACGCTGCTGGAAAGCGAGCTTTTCGGGCACGAAAAGGGAAGTTATACAGGCGCTTCCGAAATGGTCAAAGGCCGTTTTGAACTGGCCAATGAAGGAACTCTATTTTTGGATGAAATCGGCGACATTACCATGTCAACCCAGGTGAAACTGCTCCGGGTTTTACAGGAAAGAAAATTTGAGCGGGTGGGAGGGACTAAAACCCTTTCGGTCGATGTTCGCATCGTTACGGCCACCAATAGCAATTTGGAAAAGGCCATCGCTGAGGGCAAATTTCGCGAAGACCTGTATTATCGTCTCAATGTTGTGCCGATTTTTCTGCCGGCCCTGCGGCAACGCAAAGAGGATATCCCTCTTCTGATCGGCCATTTCCTGGACCAGTATAATCTTGAAAATAAAACCCAATTTAAAATTTCTCCCGAATTGATGACTCGTCTCGTGGATTACAGCTGGCCGGGGAATGTCCGCGAATTGGAAAATACCGTAGAACGCATGGCGGTTATGGCGAAAGACAATGTTTTATCCGCGGATGATATGCCGACCCCCTTGGGTGTTTATTCTTACAGCGCGCCCGAATCCATTCCGGAAGAACGAATTGCCATGATTCCTGAAACAGTGGTCCGCAACTCGCCGGGTATGAATTTGTCCGAAATAGAAAAAAATAAAGTGATGGAAGCCATGGAAAGAGCCGCGGGAGTGCAATCCAAAGCCTGCAAATTTCTGGGCATTACACCGCGCCAATTGGGCTATAAACTCAAAAAATATAAAATCGGTTATAAACCCACCTTTTTGTGAGATATCGGCGCTAATTTTATGAGTTTACGCCCAATCAACTTTGTCTTCATAAAACGCAGTCGGTGGTATTCTTAAGTAGATATTATTAAATATCTCGTTTTTGGGAAACTATCTGAAATGATTTCGCGCGAATTTAAAAAAATCGTTTATATCTTTTTTTTATTTTTCATATTTCAATTCTATTCTCTGATGGCATTGACGAACGCCGGGTTTGAAACGGGAGATTTTACCGGTTGGACCGCTACGACCGGAACGGGAGCCAGTGTATTGGTTGTTCCCTACGCCACCATTGTGGCAACTCCCAGCTTGGCTCCCAATTCCAACGGCACCCTTACTCAAGTTTATAATGGAACTTACGCTGGTGAGGTTTATTCCGGCTATGGCGATTCGTTTCACGAGGATTGGGCGCAGCTCTCTCAAACAGATTCGCTTCCTATCTCGGCCGCGACTCCCTTTTTGTCTTTCTGGTTCTCCGCGGTTTTAAATGGATTCCATTATCAGTCCGGTGCCGCCTATGGTTCTGATGCCTATGTTTTAGTAAGTGTTTTGGTAAATGGTGTGCCGATCTACACGCAAAGATTCAGTTGGTATGATAATTTGGCGTCATTGGTGAATGTCGGACTTGATCCCTGGCGTGTTCTTCCCTGGACACAGTATTACTACGACTTAAGTGGTTATGTCGGTCAGACAGCGACCATTCAATACGCCGCCTATGATTGCAATCAGAGCGGCCATTATTCCTATGGTTATATTGATAACGCTCAATGGGTGGCGGCGACGGGACCTTCTTACACGCCGCTCCCAACTGATACGCCAGGACCGACCAATACTCCTACTCCTACTTCTACACCTCTGGTTACCAATACTCCTACTATTACTAACACGCCAACGAATACATTCACCCCAACCAACACACCCACCATTACCCCCACATTTAC
>Ga0302280_1003947_pt1 | contig 10410 bp, 4 predicted proteins | sample III_Fen_E1_1_FD_198771 | JGI IMG/M metagenome (GOLD analysis project Ga0302280, IMG submission 198771) | Peat permafrost microbial communities from Stordalen Mire near Abisko, Sweden - III_Fen_E1_1 | ecosystem: Environmental > Terrestrial > Soil > Wetlands > Permafrost | place: Sweden: Abisko...
AATTAAGAGTACATGATAGTCAGGATGAATTAAAAGACAAATATAAAAAATGGACTTTGTTGCTTAATAGACGTCTGTAAATAATTATTAGACGTCTATTTTCTGACGACTGTTAATAAGACGGCACAGTTCTTAACCTATCAGGCTTTAATCTTTTTAATCTGTTTTTTCAGTATGACTGCACATTCAGAAATGTCCTTCAAATCCTTCCAAAATTGGTTCGAATTTTTTATGGTTTTGCCCACAAAGCCAACTTTTCAAGTTGGCTTTTTTTATATCTATATTGCATATATTCTCAGACCTTGAACAAATACTACATTGGCGAAGAAATAAAAAAGAAGCCACATATCCGGGGAGGATCTGTGGCTCTCTTTTAGCCCCTTAAGACTAAATGTGTGTTTTTAAGCAATTAGTGGCATGTTCTCATAAATGTATTTTCATTACCAGGTTCCCTGGTACTCTGTATTTTCATCGCCAATTATCCCCAAAAGCGTTTTAGATTTTTTATCAAGTTTTTTTATAACAGCTTCCTGTGCTTCAGTGAGCGTTTTTCCTTTCTTTTTGGAACCGCCTGTTTTTATATTTGAGTTATCTGGCCCTACTACCGAATTAGTAATAAGTGATAGTATTTGCTTTTGGCTTGATTTCGAGTTCCTGTTTGAACGTGGTATCATATTATTATATTCTTTCTTTGTTAAATTATGCAGCTATGGAAGCTGAAACCTTTTCTTCTTCATTTTGGTACTTTTTCATCCAAATGAAATTAAATACTGATCCTTTGCCCTTCTCAGAATCCACCCAGACTTTGCCATTTTGTTCATCCATTATTTTCTTCACTATAGCCAATCCCACACCTGTGCTTTCTTTTTTGTCGCGGGCCAGTAGGGTTTGGAAAATGATGAAAATCCTGTCATGGAATTCGTTTTCTATGCCTGGGCCGTTGTCCTCTACGCTAAAACGCCATGAGTCATTCATCTCTTCACAAGAAATATTTATTTTCCCATCAGGCTTGTCATTATGTTTGATGGCATTGCCTATAAGGTTCATAAATACCTGCTGAAGTTTTATTTTATCGGTAAAAATTACAGGCATATCTGATGTAAAATTAAATTCGAATCCGGCTGGCCTGCCAAGAAGATCAATAGATTGGTTGACCAATTGTTTTACATCAACAGTTTCTCTTGGATTTTTCTGACGCGATATTCGTGAATAAGCAAGAATGCCGTCAATAAGAGCCTCCATGCGCACTACCCTGCCAAGTAATAAATCAAAATTAGACTTTACTTCTTCGCCCATATGAGAGCCCATATCCTCCTCTATCCACGAGGATAGATTGGCTATAGCCCGCAAAGGAGCCTTTAGGTCGTGAGAAACAATATAGGCGAATTTGTCAAGTTCTTTATTGATTTTTTCCAAATCTCTCATGTAGAGTTCCATCTTTATCTCCGCCTCTTTTCTCATTTGAATATCACGGGAGGATGACTGGTAGCCAATTATATTTCCAAGCTCATCAGTTACCGGTTTAAAGATAGTTTCAAAGTATATGTATTTATCGGCCTTGGATTTCAATCTTAGCTGCACCATAATATCTTTTTGTTCCCTCATGGTTTGCTGTATCTTATCCCATTTGCCCATTAGATCATGTGGATGAAGGATATCCATAAATGTCAATTGCGCCAACTCGTCTGGCATATAGCCAAGGTTTTCATAGATGGATGGGGACACATATTTTATAGTGCCATCATTATCGTGCAGGCAGATAATATCTTTACTGTTCTCTGAAATGATCCTGTATAATTTGTCGGATTGGGCTTTGGCTTCCTCAACAAGTTTCTTTTCAGTAATATCACTTTCTATAAAAATGTATTTCTCTATATTGTTATCTGCATCTAAAATAGGCGTCATATTCACTTGTAACCAAAGGACATGGCCGTCTTTGTGATTTTTTTGCAATTCACCTGAAAAATTCTGGCCTTCAGCAATCTTTTGCAGTTCCGTTCCAAGAATTGAATTTTCGCACTTATCCGATTTACCAACTACTTCTTCAAAACTAAAACCAGTCATACGGCTGAAACCATCATTCACCCATTCCAGTATACCTTTATTATTAGCGATGATAACAGCATTATTTGTTTTACTGGCTACAAGGGACAGCTTTTTTAATTCTATATTTTTAATCCTTAACTCATTACGACTTTCAGTAATCCGCTGGATAACTATATTCTTAGAACTTAACAAATTTGATGATAAGCCCGAAAGAAAAAATATGCTGAGCAAGCAGGTAATAAGAAAATCCTGATCAATAAGTGTAGTGGTATTACCTACAAATACATTAGATACCCAATTTGTATATTCTGAAATTATAAAGAAGTAAATAATGTCAGCAAGACAGATAAATAAAGTAACACGGCCCCATTTATTACCAAGTAGCATGTAGGCGCTAAGCATAATAACCGCCAGGTAAAACATTCCTGAATTTCTAATGCCGCCCGAATCATAGGTTACTAAATGAAGGACAGCAAAACTGTTTAACAGCAAAAACGCATATGCCGCTTTCACGTTATGATGCTTTTGTAATAGTATATAATTAACAACGAAAAGCGTAGCAGATATTATTAGTATTACTCCAAGGTAAGCCTTGTTTGATACAGTTGTGAAAACCTCTACAGCTGAAAGCAAAACAACTAATATAGCTATCAGTGAAAATGTACGGTACAGCTTATATTTCTGCAACTCCGCTACATCATCACCCGGAATTTTACTATAAAAGTCTTTTGCCAGAAGACTTTTAAAAGCTTGTATAAATTCACTCATTAGCATTCGCATGTTTAATAATTCAAAATTGCGCTCACTTTCTATGATAAATAAGAGGTTATCACAATCAGGCATTCATATGTAAGGTTTTGGCTGGAATAGGGACTATTCAGAAAGAATTTGTTTGTGGTGATTATTCTGTAAAACTCACATAACGAGTAGAATAAGACAATATGATTATATACTTCTATATTATTAAAACATTAATAATAGAATGTAAGATGTGAAAGAAAAAGGATTAAAAAAAGGGAAAAATGCAATTCAAATAAGAAAGAAACCTGCTTTTTTACAATTTTCGTCTCTGTAAGGCCATGATACTGTCTTTTAAAATGATTGCATCGCGGTCTTTAGGGTTGTGTTTTAAAATTGTATCAATTTCAAGTTCTGCTTTTTTATAATCTTTATCTCCATAAGCAAATACTTTAGCCATATTTACATGTGCAGGTTCATAGTCCGGGTCAAGTGCAAGTGCATGCCGGAAAGCTTTTTCTGCACCTGTAAAGTTATACTGAACCAACTGTAGAAAACCTAATGAATTCCAACCATCAGAGCGTTTATTATTCTCCTGTAATACAAATTCAAATTCTTGTTGCGATTTGGAGAAGTTTCCCAAAAAAGCAAAGCAGGTACCCAGCTTAATCCTGTATTCAAGGTTATATGGCTGCAAGGCGACAGCTTGTTGAAGATAAGTCAAAGCGGAAGAAAAATTATTTAGATTGATGTAGGATTGCCCAACCTGGTAATTTGTAAGTGCAGTAGCAAATGGTCCTTTATACCTTGCAGCAAGATCAGCAGCAGCCATATAGTCTTCTTTAAGATAGTAAAAATGGATATAATCTGCAGCTGCTTGTTGCCATGGGTATTTATTCAGATAAACAAAAGCCGAATCAAGCATCTGTCCCTGTTTTTCAAATTTTTCATAATAATAAAGATAGGCTTCCGCAATTGTTAAGTTCGAGGGATGATTATCAGTTAGGCAAGCCAGTCCTGTAAAGCGGCCCTTTGGTACAGAAGCAGCATCAGGCGGTTTATTCTTTACAACCCTTATATAGTGATCTGTAATTGAAACATGTGGAATATCTACCGCCGATGATTTGGGCATGTGGCAAGTAATACAATTATTATCTTTCTTTTCACGAACGGCCAATTTTTCAGTGCACTGATGAACTGTGCTGTGGCAAGACATGCATTTATTAATAAAAACCTGCATTTGGGTAAATTTTACACTTATATGCGGATTGTGGCAGGTGATACAATTAAATTTCTGCGGATTTGCAGAGTCTTGTGATTCTAAAAAACACCTGCTTTTCCGCAGCCTTTCGGCATGCGAAGCCATCAGAAAGCCACGATCATCGGATGAAAATGTGGGAAGAAATTCATCCATTACCGAAGTCAAAGCCATACCTGGCCTGAAATCAAAAAAAGTCTTTCCGGGTTTCAAAACGGCATCTCCCTGCAAATGGCAACGCTGGCAAATATCTATCTGGAGTTTATAGGGCAGTTTGCGTGGATTTACGATGGTGAAATCAGTATCTTTTGTAATGTCTACAATCTTTCCGCTCTCTTTGGTTTGTACATGGATAGAACCGGGGCCATGGCAGCGCTCACAATCTATGCCTAGAGGTATGGATGTGTATTTATTAATAGAGCCTTCAACAAATTTAGGATAGCCATTATGGCATGTAAGGCATTCCGCACCTAGTTCCCGGCTAAAACGGGAATTGTATCCACCCTCAAAGCCGGGAGGCAAATCCCAGATATGTTGCTGCACATACCAGGTGAGTGGTGCCTGGTACAGGTAGCCATTTTCATTAACTATATGCGAATTGGTGTGGTGGCCGCTACCTATTATATAGTCGATCTTCTCTTCGCGCTTATAAATAGTATCTCTGCCTTGTATCCTGAATTCTTTTAAATAAACAAGACCATCTTTAAGAAAAGGCTGATAGCTTAAATCTGAAAATTTATCATATACTATAGTATGCTTATTGAAATCCGCCACACTCTTATTGATGTCCGCATTGCCAAAAGACATGCCCATTCCTGTATGGCTGAAACTCTGCAAAACAGTATCATGGCATTTGGCGCAAGTTGCCATACCGACATAGTGCGCGGAATCACTAAGATTAAGCCATTTAAATGGATGAGGATTGGTTACGTTTATAGTTGGTTTATGGGTATTGCATTGAAATGTAAGGGCAAGGATAAGTACCATCATCACCGCATATCCCAAGACTTTAATTTTTCGCCGCATAGAAGGGCGAAGTTAAAAAGAATGTGGGAGATGTAATTAAATTACATAAATCAGGTAAAGATTGAAGTTTCTGATTAACTAAATGAATAAATTTTAGCCAATAAATTATATGCTTATCGCTGAACAGCTTTTATATCCATTCCACAAGGCTAAAATCCTGCCTGTGAGGGAGTGCTGCGTTTTTAGGGAATATCCTGAAACTGTACTCATAAGTTCCGGAACGCAATAGAGAAACCCTACATTCATAAGTGGTCTTGCCATTATCTGTCTTAGTAATTTCAAATTCATGGGTAGTAACCGTTTCCTTGTCAATGGTCCCAGTGTCTACATGCTGCTCTAAAAAAATCACTTCTATGCCTATTCCCTTATCGCCTAACGGACCTGGATTTATTTCTATTTTGGCTTGAAAATCTTCACCGGATGTCCGGAATGAATTGGTTTCATTCTGTACTTCTACTGATATAACTTCAATTTCGTCCCAGTGAGACATCATTTCTCTTTTCCATGCAGCAATTTTTTTTGCCAGGATGAAATTATCAGCTTTTAATTCATTTACCCGCTTATACATTTTAGTGTAAAACAGGTTTTTATAATCTGACAACATACGGCCCATAATATAATCAGGCGCAATATTGGCAATCATATTTTTTATGCGTTTTATCCATTTTATAGGCAAACCATCCTCATTATGGGTGAAATAAAGAGGTATTACTTCATCCTCTAAAATGCTGTAAATAGTTTCGGCATCCAATTCATCCTGAAAATCCTGCCTTTGGTAAGTGGCTTCAGCTTTCAAAGCCCATCCGGAATCTTCACGATATGCTTCATACCACCACCCGTCAAGTACGCTCAGGTTCAATACGCCATTTAGCGCAGCTTTCATGCCGCTAGTGCCGGAAGCTTCCATTTGCCTGACAGGTGTATTCAACCACAAATCCACGCCCTGAACAAGCAGACTAGCTATCTCCATATCATAATCTTCAAGGAAAAAAATCTTGCCTTCAAACTCCGGCTGTTCACTAATATTTACCACATGCTTTATCAGTTCAGCACTGGCACCATCCTGCGGATGCGCTTTTCCTGAAAAAATGATTTGAACAGGCCTCTTAGTATTGCTGAGCAAATTGGAAAGTCTTTCAGTATCAAAAAAAAGCATATCAGACCTTTTGTAAGTTACAAATCGCCTGGCAAAACCAATAAGTAAAGCATTTTCATTGAGATTATTGATAATCTGCAGGATTTTTCCCGGGCTTTGATGCCTTTCTGCGAGGTCATCATTCAGTTTTTTCTTTAGCGCTGCCAACAAATTCCGCTTTAGCTCATTGCGTATTTCCCATATAGTGCGGTCAGGGACTTTGTATATCCTTTCCCATCCTGATTTATTTGACAGGTCATTATCATTCGCTATATCAAAAGTACCTCTGTACATTTTTTGCCAACGCCATGCTGTCCAGGTTTTGTAATGTACCCCATTGGTTACATAGCCAATATGCAGTTCTTCCGGATGATAGTCTTTCCATAAATTATTCAATAAATGACAAGACACCGATTTATGCAATTTGCTCACGGCGTTTATTTCCTGAGAAAGTCGGGAAGCTAAATATGTCATGGAAAATTTTTCGCCGTGATTTTTTTCATCTGCCCGTCCAAGTCCCATTAGAACTTCCCAATCAATGTTAAATGTTTGAGCATGATGGGCAAGATATGGCCGGAGCATTTCTTCTGCAAAAATATCATTGGCAGCAGGAATAGAAGTATGCGTTGTAAATAATGTCGAAGCGCGGACAACTTCCATTGCTTCATTAAACGAAAGGTTTTCCTGGGTTATCAGGTTTTGTAACCTCTCTAAACCAATAAAGGCCGCATGGCCTTCATTACAATGATAAATATCTGTCTTTAAGCCGATAGCCTCCATAAGGCGTATGCCACCCATTCCCAGCAGCAATTCCTGTTTTAGTCGGGTTTCCTGGTCGCCGCCATATAGCTGCGAAGTAATGCTTTTATCCTCATCGCTGTTTTCGTTTACATTGGTATCCAGCAAATATAAAGGTACCCTACCAACATCTAATCGCCATATCCTGGCATAAATGGTACGGCCAGGAAATGCAAGGTTTATCTTCAAAGGCAAGCCATTTCCATCTCTCACTACATTTATAGGTAAGCAGGCAAATTTCTGCCTGTCGTTTTCGGTTAGTTGTTCACCATGCAAAGACAACCTTTGCCTGAAATAACCATTTTTATACAATAATCCAATGCCAATAATATTGAAATTACTGTCGCTCGCTTCCTTGAGATAATCACCCGCCAAAATTCCCAACCCCCCCGAATATAATTTAAGATAGCTGTTCAGGCCGTATTCCATACAGAAATAGGCTACAGAAGACTTATTCTCATCGCCCTTTTTTGCAGCCATATATTCATTATAGGCTGATTCAACTGATGCCAGCCTATCTATAAATCCGACATCTTTTTCCAGTTTTTTTATTTTGTCAAAAGGCAGGTTGCGTAATAAAAGTACAGGATTATGGTCGCAGGTTTGCCATTCAGCAGGGTCTATATCCCTGAATAGATGAGTAGCATCTTCATTCCAGGACCACCAAAGGTTTTCGCTTAGCCTTTGCAATCCCATCAGTGACTCCGGCAATTCATATTTTATTGAAAGGCTTCGCCATATGGGTTGAGCCCTAGATGCAAGTTCCACACTTATTAATGGTTCCGCCTGTGGTTTATTTCGGAACAGGTCTTCGCGGCGCAGGCTTCTCTTTAAAGCAAAATGATATGCTTCCTCATATTGCTCTATAAGTTTGCTCCATTCAAAAGATTTACTCAAAGTACAGGCAGCGTCCCTCAATTGTTCGACCTCTGCGATAGGCTTGCCCGAAAAATCAATAATAATTTCAGAAAGTTTATTAACTACTTCGCTATCGTTAGTATCATTTCTTTCAATAACATACACACCTTTGTTATGATGGTCGCTAACGTTTTCAACGGCCATGCCGAAGCCGGATACCGATGTGGTAATAGCAGGAATATGAAAAGCAATACTTTCAAGCGGAGTATATCCCCAAGGTTCGTAATAAGAAGGGAAAACTGCCAGGTCGAACCCAATAAGTACATCATAATATGGCATATTGAAAACACCATCATTACCATCCAGGTAAGTTGGGATAAAAATGATTTTCACTTTGCTGCCCGGTGCATTATTCAACCCCATTTCATTGATTTTATTCATTATGGGGTCTGTTTCTGCTCCCTGAAGGTTATGTGTAAGTACTTCGCCTATAATGGGTTTGGAATAGTCTGGTTTATTGAGCCTGTCCAACAATTCTTTGCGTGGACCCGTCTGGTGCGCCGGTACAAATATCAGTGCTATAATATCCTTATTCAATGAAGTATTATCCCTGATCTGTGCCAGACTTTCAATGAAAACATCAATGCCTTTGTTCCTAAATTCATATCTTCCGCTTTTCATCACGAGCAGGCTGTCCTTAGGCAAAGCCTGGTTCATTAGCGCCTCAGCTACTGTAAATATCTTTTGGCGTGCAAAAGCCCTTTTTTCATTAAATAAAGCTGTGTTGGGCACAATAGAAGCATCAAAGCCATTTCTGGTAATAATATCTGGCTCTGTTTCGAGGAATTTTTTACATTCGCGGGCAGTGATCTCACTTACTGTTGTGAAACAGTCCGCAATATGGGCAGAAATTTTTTCCAGGGAATGTTTTGATACTACATTAAAGTCGCGCGCTACTTGGTTTGCATCATAAGAATCAAAACGGCTGTAAAAAGGCATCCCGTTACCGGCAATGCACCTTCCAACCACCGTAGCATGGGTTGTGAATATAGTAGCTATCTGAGGAGCTTTCTCTTCGAGAAACAATATACCTGCACCGGTCATCCATTCGTGGAACTGGGCTATAATCTGATCGGTGGAGTTTAAATGATAATGATAAAAGCACTCAATCACCTTGCCTGCGGCATAACCAAAAAGGGCAGGTTCAATATAATCCCACTGACCGGAAAGGGAATCTAACTGGTATTTTATCCATAGTTCGGTAAATATCTCATTCTTCTGAGTAAAGAAAGGCGTGAAATCGACCAAAATGGCAATAGGGTTTCCCGGAATATTCCACCGTCCAATTTTTATTTTAAGCCCTTCATCAGCCGCATGTTCTTTCCAGGTTTTAAAAATGCTTTTATCCTCAATGAAATCAGGGTTTTCCGCTGTGCCCTTTACCACATCCGGCCCAATAAAAATTAATTTATTTCCCCAATCTTTCTCAAGTATTTTAGCCCGGGTAGAAAGAACAGTATATATGCCGCCTACTTTATTGCAGACTTCCCAGCTTGTTTCAAAAATATAATCGGGTTTCAGTATTTTTTCTATTGCCATAGTGGCTAAATGTTTATTGATTTTAGGTATATAATTAAAACTTAATTAAGCACATGTGTTTTATTGACCTTCCTTTTAGAAGTTACAATAGCCACTGGATTTAATTTTGTTTTTACTTTCACTTTTTCCTTTGCTCTTTCCTTTACTTTTTCGTAAAGCTTATCTACCCTTATAGCAAAATCATTCAGCACATTCATATAATTGATAAAGGCATCATAAGGGGAATCATAGTGGTTAAAATATTTATGCACATCGCCATCAGAAAAGAATTTTGTGCACATGTAATAAAAATGGTCGCTTGTTTGCAAATATAACCAGTCTTTTTTCAATTTAGGATTATTTATCGCATTAACCTTCGCCTCCATTTTATATAAATTATCAAAAGCATCGTCCTGCAAATCGTTGCCAAGCCAGGCTGAAAGGTCCCTTTCTTCATCCGCCCACGAAACCGGCATCGGCATAGACATTGTGGCAACAGGCTGCATTTGTTCTATAGCTTCTGAAGGAGTAATAAACCCAAATTGTGAATCAGAAAGTACCCGATTTGGCAATTCATTCATAAATTCAAAAATGCCCGTATCTTTCCATTGGTGCTCGCCGAATGTTTCGTAATCCATAAACAGGTTTATAATTTCTTCTTCCTGCGGAATGTCATTGAGCCAATTTATATATTTTTCAGCCGTGAGTGGCCATTCGGGCCAACCCCTGTTTGAAAAACGGAAAGCAATGTCGTCGCTCAACTGGAAATTTTTGAGCAGAAGTTTTAACCGCGGGTTGGCAGCGCTGCAATACAGGTAATTAGGGCTTTTCCAGTGTAACACATGGGCGGCACCTTCAGCAAGCATTGCCTTGAAACCCAAATCCGCAACAATTTCACTTATAAAATCGGCATATATAAGTTCCGTATTCCTGAAAACGACAGGTCGTTTTCCGAATAGAAACTCGATTTTAT
>Ga0302280_1003949_pt1 | contig 10408 bp, 10 predicted proteins | sample III_Fen_E1_1_FD_198771 | JGI IMG/M metagenome (GOLD analysis project Ga0302280, IMG submission 198771) | Peat permafrost microbial communities from Stordalen Mire near Abisko, Sweden - III_Fen_E1_1 | ecosystem: Environmental > Terrestrial > Soil > Wetlands > Permafrost | place: Sweden: Abisko...
TTTGCGCGATCAGCAGACCGGGAGTGTCATTGTCACTAATAATTACGGCGATCAGTATTTTTTGATGTTCGGCCAAATTTAAGGGGACATCTGTTGTTATTTTGCCGTGTTCGTATATTGCGGGTAATAATTTTGTCATTGCCATATTCCTCTAATACAAGAATAGCATACCGGTCATGAAAGTCAAGAAAAGGCAGCGTCCCCGCATTCGTCAACCGATGATGTTAGTTTGATGTCTTTTCTAAAGACTTTATGATAAAATTATTATTTATGTGGTCTACAATTTCTTGTTTCCTTTGAAAATAAAGGTGTTACAAAGATAGCGCCACATAACTTGACAGACAACATAATATTACCATAACAATTAAAGCTCTTTCCAGGACATTATTTCCCCCTCTTTTTTACAAAGAGGGGATAGGGGAGTTCGGTTCTCTACAAAAATGGCAAAATCAAAGAAAATAGTGCATACTTCACTTATATGTTAAAGCATTTAAATATAAGAGCTATTATAGCCCTGGGGCTTATATTTGCATTTTTGGCTAATACCTGCGGGCCTATGCCTAAGGCCTGGGCCAATGATTTTGTTCTGCCTGCCCCAGGCCAGATGGTACCTTTAAGCGAATCATATAACCCCATCGTATTAAAAGGCATAAAACTCGACCCCAACAATCCTTTCCGTTTTCATTTTTATGTAGATACCGGTGAAGATGTGTCAAAAGGCCCAATGGGGACGACGCCGAAAGCTCCTGGTGTCATTGCGAGCGCAGCGAAGCAATCTCAAAAAGAACAACTCAAACAAGAATCCACCAAACTCATCAAATATTTTCTAGCCTCTCTAACCATTCCAGAAAAAGACCTCTGGGTCAATTTATCTCCCTATGAAAAAGACCGCATCGTGCCACAAGAGTTTGGCCAAACCCAAATGGGCCGAGATCTTTTAGCTCAAGACTATCTTTTAAAACAAATTACCGCATCCTTGATCTATCCCGAAAGTCATTTAGGCAAAGAGTTTTGGACTAAAATCTACGCTCAAGCCCAAGCTAAATACGGGACAACCAATATCCCCATCAACACCTTCAACAAAGTTTGGATAGTCCCCGACAGGGCCGTAGTTTATGAAAACAAAGGTACTGCCTTTGTCTTAGAAAATCATTTAAAAGTCATGCTAGAGCAAGATTACCTATCTCTTGAGAAACATACTACTGTGTCATTGCGAGGAGCCGAAGGCGACGAAGCAATCTCTAAAAGAACAACCAATAGTGATGCAAACGCCCTCGGCAGTGAAATCACCCGCCAAATCGTCATCCCTGCCTTAACCAAGGAAGTCAACGAAGGCCGAAACTTCTCTCAACTGCGCCAAGTCTTCTATTCCCTAATCCTCGCCACCTGGTACAAAAAGAAGATTCGAGACAGCATCCTCAATAAAATTTATTCCAATCAAAATAAAATCAGTGGAGTCACTCCGGCAGTGTCAATATTCCCTGTTCCTTCGAGGTCGAGCCGTTTGGTGTCATTGCGAGGAGGCGAAGCCGACGAAGCAATCTTTAAAAGAACATCCAGCGACGTTGAATACATCTACCAACAATACCTCAAAGCCTTCAAAAAAGGCGTCTACAACTACATCAAAGAAGATAGTGTCTTTGCGAGGAGCCTACAGGGCAACGAAGCAATCTTAACAAGAACAACCATTCCAAGAAAATATTTCTCCGGAGGCGTAGAAGCTGGGGCGGCCGCGCAAGCAATGATTGTCGTAGGCACAGTAAAAGCCGAAATGGCGGAGGAATTACTTGAGAAGTCAAAGATCGTAGATGTATATGGGAACTTTACCCCTATACAAATGCCAGCAACTGCTGCAATGCTTTCCAATAAAGAATTACTGAATTCATTACTTGAAGATGCTCGCTGTTGATCAAGTAAGAATTGCGCTTGAGGCCAGTGGTACTCTTAATTGGCATACCTTTCGTTTTGACAATAATTCTCGTGTTTGTGTTTTAGTTGACGAGGCAATGAATGTTAACACTGAATTCTCGCAAATTTTAAGCGACACGATAAAGAATACCCCAATAAGTAGAATTATTGATAATCTAAAATTTATTGAGGAAGATAAAAAGCTAGGGATTGAAAGAATAACGTTTCAAATGAAATTAAAATCACCAGGTAAAGGTAATTATAGGGTGTATTCAGCCACACGGCCGTCTGGTTATAACCTAAACAATTGCAATTGGTTATCATCTTCGATCTTGTCATTAAGGAACATGTTTTCTGTAAGTGGTTGAAATATATCAGTTTTGTCGAACATGGTCACGCTCAAAATTTGTAAAATTGTGTAAAGTTCTGGTTTCAGTCCCAATCGTTTTTTGATAATCGCGACGAGCACGTAAATCGAGATCGCAATCCAAATCTGGGTCTTGACGGCGTTTTGGGACGTTCCGTAAAATGCTTTGATGCGTAAATGTTGCTTGATCCATCTGAAAAATAATTCTACTTTCCAACGGGATTTGTAAAGTTGGGCAACCGTTAACGCATCGATCAAAAAATTGTTGGTTAAGAATACCAGGAGCTTTTTGTTCTCGGAATCGTAGAATTTTACCAGACGAAGATGTTCCGGATAATCTTTGGCAGAGTACACGCCGGTTAATGCAATTGTCTGGTCGCAACGTAATCCTGTTGATTTGTCGACAGGCCGTGAATAAATCCGGCGGTATTTGATCTTGCTTTTGTTGCGAGTGACAAAAAACGCTTGGGCCAGATGTAAAGCATAAAGTCTTATAAAATCGAGATATCCGCGATCCATCACATAAAATGAACCTGGCTCCAGGATCAAGGTGTCCAATATATTTACTTCGTGGAATTTCCCGTCGGTAATCTCGATAAATGACGGGATTGCTCCGCGTAAATCCAGAAGAGTGTGAAGTTTTATAGCTCCTTTGTTCTTTCGAAAACGTGCCCATGGGAACAGTGATAAACACAGATCGATCGTTGTGGCATCGAGCGCGTAAACGGTTTGCTCGAGATCTATACCAAAAGGATCGTTCAAATATAAATCTCTGGCTGTGTGAATAAGCACTTGTGCAAAGTCCGCGTAAATACGCCAATCCCGATTTTCGTTGGCATCGGCCAATGTGCTTCTGGATATTGAACCACGAAAGCCCATGTGATAAAGTTTTGTTCGCATGGAACGCAGACAGGATTCTATATCGCGCAAACTTTCGCGATAAGTCAATTGAGCAAAGGCCATGCATAAAAATTGATCCATGCACGAAAAACTTTGAACTTTGTAATTGCCTTGATAACGTTCGACACATTTGCGGAATTCGTGCAAAGGCAGGAATTCCATCACTTGAGAAAAAACAGTTTTGCCGGTATTCATTAGCCACTCCTTTTTGGCTAAAATCATACCGAAAGTAATTGAAATCGATTACGAACATTTTTATCGCTAGCATAGAATTATCAATGACTTACGATGGCTAAATTAAAAACAATCGGACAACCCTGAAGGGAGGTATTGATTTAAATCCTGCACAGATGAGCATGCAGGTCAAAGGAGAGGGGCAAGACTTTAAGTTTAATTTTAACGGCATCGAAATGGACGCTGCTCAAATAAGCGGAGCCATCTTTACCATCCGCACCATGACGCCAGTCACTAATCTTCCAGAAATATTGGGCTTAAACAAGTAGAATTATCAAGAACCCTGTGATAAAATTACTAAAATACTTAGGTTGCAATAAATAGGAGGCGTATGTACAAAAAATTAACTTTAGCAGTAATGATGCTTTTCTTTTTAACTCCTTTATCCATGGCCGAATTCCCATCGGACGTGACCATTTTAGAGAAGGCAGATATCACCAAGCTTACCGATGATCAGCTCATTGATGCCTATGAGAATACGATTGTTGAGATTCAAGCTAACACTTCTTTTCATGCCACATCCGGTTTTAGCCCGAAGGAGTATAAAGACTATAAAGCTCTATTAAAATACCGTTTATTATTATTAGTTGAGATTCATAGCCGAAATTTAGAGTTGCCACAATTTTAATTAATTAATTAATTAAAGAAAGAAATATTATGCACACACCCATTGATCAAGACAGAAAAGATTTATTCCATCTTTTGAAGACCAAGGCTTTTTCGAAAGGTAAATTTATTCTATCTTCGGGAAAAGAAAGTAGTTTTTATTTGGATGCGAGGCTGGTAACCCTTTGCGCCCCTGGGGCCTATTTGACCGCCCGCATCATCCTGGACATGATTTCACAAGATCATCTGGATGCGATCGGGGGGCCAACCTTAGGTGCAGATCCTATGGTGGGGGCCATTGCCTCATTAAGCCATCAAGCTGGACGTCCGATTAATACCTTTATCATCCGTAAACAACCCAAGGCCCATGGCAAGCAGCAGCAGGTCGAAGGCCCTTTGCTCAAAGAAGAGGGTATGGTTGTAATTATCGATGATGTGGCCACCACAGGTAAAGCTTTTGTGGAGTCGATCGAAGTACTGCAAAAAATGAATATCAAGATTAAAAAAGCCATCTGTGTCATTGACCGGGGTGAAGGTGCTCGTGAGGCCTTGGCCAAGTACAATGTTCCCTTAGAATCTATATTTACAATTGCTGAATTTCTTTAATGAAAAAAATTATTTTAGCTTCGGCCAGTCCTCAGCGTCGGAAGCTTATGAAAATCTTAGGACTGCCTTTTATCGTACGTCCTAGCCGGGCTCAAGAAATCAGCACGATCACCAAGGATTGCGCCCATTTAGTCAAGGTCAATGCCTTGCTTAAAGCCCAAGAAGTCGCTTCGCGTTTGGGAAAAGGAATTGTCATAGGATCCGATACGGTGGTGTATTCGTCCAAAGGACGGCTGATCTTAAAGCCTCGTGATTTAAAGGAAGCTAAAAAGAATCTCAAAGAGTTGATGGTTGCTCCGCACTGGGTCTATTCAGGTGTAGCTGTTATAGATGCAGCAACTGGCCGGAAAGTGGTTGATTATGAAAAAACAAAGGTATTTATGACAAGTCTTTCAGACGGAGCCATTGACCGGTATCATCAACTTGTCCCTCCGCTAGATAAAGCAGGCGGTTTTGATATTGAGGGTACAGGAGCTCTTTTTATCCCGCGAATCGAAGGATGTTATTTTAATGTAGTTGGTTTGCCCCTGGCTAAGCTCTCAGAGATGTTAAAAATTTTTGGAGTATATGCGCTATGAATTCTTTGGCCAGTGTCATTGCGAGCGAACGTAGTGAGCGAAGCAATCTTTTAAAAAGATTGCCACGTCGCCTTCAAGAAAGCGTTCGCCTTCTCCAACCGAGGTTTTCTACGGTAGTATTGGGTATATTGACACCAATATTATTTTTGCTTTTTACGATCTCTCAAGCCGACGCCGTCTCTCCCCAAGTCTGCCATCAAGATAATTGTGTTTCAGTAGAAGTGGTTTCTAAAGATGCTGATATGGAGCGTGGTTTGATGTTCCGTACGGGGCTAGGGCCCGGCAAAGGCATGCTTTTTGTTTTTAGCTTTGATGACAAAGAGCAATTCTGGATGAAAAACATGCATTTTAATTTGGACATGTTGTGGATTAGCCATGACGGGCATATTGTCTATTTGGGAAAGAATATCCCTGCGTGCACCGCTGATCCTTGTCCTGTTTATACGCCTGACAAAGCTGCCCGCTATGTTTTAGAAATTAACAGTGGCTATACGTCTTCCCATCATTGGAACATTGGTGATAAATTAGAATTTAAAGGTGTTTTATGATGCACGCCATTTTTATCATTATTGATTGCATCCTTTTATTCGTTTTAGCCTGGTTTTTTATTCAAAACATCCGTCTTAACCGTGCCCTTAAAGAAAAGAACCTACAACTTGAAGCCACCATCATGGAGCTTAAAGCCGCCCAGGTCAAATTGATGGATAGCGGCAAAAAAGGGGCAGTCGCGGCGTTAAGTGCCGGACTATTGCATCAAATCAGCCAACCCATCACTGCCATTCACGGATTTGTGCGTTTTATGAAAAAAGAAATGGATATTAATTCTCCCTTTTATAAACCCGTCTGTGTCATGGATGAGCAGTCCTTTTACATCAAGGACATGCTTGCCAACTTGATGGAATTAATCCGTCATCGAAAGATTCAAAAGACTCAAATAAATATTAACACGGTCATTTATAAGTCGATGAATCTGCTGCTTGATGAGCTGCGCATACGCCGTGTGGGATGGGATATGCAGTTAGATGATCAAATACCTTTCATTTTTGGTGATGCCTTGCATCTTCAGCAGGTATTTATGAATTTAGTTGTTAACGCGATGGAAGCTTTAAGTGAGATGCCTCATGGGGCGTTGCGCACCTTGCTCGTCACATCAAAATTTGATATTGAAAATCATCAAGCGGTCATTATTTTTAAGGACAATGGGCCTGGTATTGCCTATGAGCATCAGGCCCGGATTTTCGATCCATTTTTTTCAACAAAAGCCCAAGGGTCTGGGATAGGGTTAGCTTTGTGTCAAGATTTAATCAATGAGCATGGGGGAAGCATAATTGTGGAAAGCAACTCTGAGGGCACGTTATTCACAGTTAAATTGCCATGTGTCAGCTTGGATAAAATTTGTATGGAGGTGCCGAATGAAGCATCTTAATATTTTAGTGGTGGATGATAAAAAGGTTATCGGTGATTTCTTTAATTTGACCATGGGTTATTATGGCCATCAGATCACCGTAGTCCATGATCTAAAGCACACCCTGGAAGCTATCAAAGGGCAACAATTTGATATTGCATTTATGGATGTGATGATGCCAGGTTGCGACGGGGTGGAAATTCTTAAAGAAGTAAAAGCCATTTCCCCAGGCTTACCGGTGGTGATGATGAGTGGCTACAGTTTAGATGAAAAGCGCCAACAGGCTAGCTTACTAGGAGCTGTGGGTTGCTTAAAGAAGCCTTTTGAAGTTGATGAAATCCGTCGAATTATTAAAGACGCTATAGGTGAGGAAGTTTAACTGCGGTGCATGCTGCGGATTTGGAAAATATTAATGAGCATGCGCCATGAATCTTTGATCAGATCAACCTTGCTATTCTCTACGTGTTCCCAATTCACCGCCACTTCCTTGATTTTATAATTTATTTGTTGAGCAAGAAATAGAATTTCCAAGTCAAAGCCAAAGCCTTGAACTTGGGCTTTTTCCCATAAAGGGGCGATTATGCTTCGTCGGAACATCTTAAATCCGCATTGAGTGTCTTTTATGCCCTTGATTAAAAACGTTGATACCAGAAAGTTAAATACCCAGCCAATGCTTTTACGGTGCAGCAATGCTTTGACTTCAGAGGCGCTACTTGTCAAGACCCTGGAACCGATGACAATGTCGTAACCTTCTTGGAAGAAATTTAAGTTTTTTTCAATCTCAGTAGCTGGTGTTGATCCATCCGCATCCATGAACAAAGCAACATGGCCTTGAGCCGCTAATAGGCCTTGTTTAACAGCAAAGCCTTTGCCATGATTGCGGTCTAATTTAAGAAGTTTAAGTTGAGGGAATGATTTTTGAAAGTTTAAGACGACAAGGTCTGTTTTATCAGTACTGCCATCATCAACGACGATGATTTCATATTGAAGAGAGCTTTTTTGGCAATAAGCTAGAAGTGTTGTCAAGAACTGGGGCAGACGCAGCTCTTCATCCTTTGCGGGGATGACAACCGTTATATCGGGGGTGTTCATTTAAAAATTTAAGGTGCTAAGCTTTCTTAGGTTTGAAAATATGCGTACTGTGACCAAAGAAACTCTCAGCCGATTCCATGATGGTTTCTGATAAGGTCGGGTGAGCATGGATTGAAAGTTTTAGATCTGCGGCAACAGCGCCCATTTCAATAGCCATCACACCTTCAGCAATCATATCTCCGGCGCCGACACCTACAATTCCAACACCCAAGACACGTTGAGTTTTAGAATCAATGATGAGTTTGGTTAGCCCATCAGTTCGATCTAGTGTTAAGGCACGGCCAGAAGCAGCCCACGGGAATTTAGAAATGGTGACTTCGCGACCAGCTTTGGCAGCTTCAAGTTCAGTTAACCCGCACCAGGCAATCTCAGGGTCGGTAAAGACGACGGCAGGGATGGCTTGCGGTTCAAAAGCCACGCGTTTGCCTTCAATACTCTCAATAGCCACACGCCCTTCGTGGGAAGCTTTATGCGCCAGCATTGGATCTCCGGCAATATCACCAATGGCATAAATGTTGGGGTCAGTAGTTTGACGCTGATCATTAACTTCAACAAAGCCACGGGGTGTGACCTTAACCTTGGTATTTTCAAGGCCTAGATTTTCTGAATTAGGTTTGCGCCCGATAGAGACTAATACCTTATTGTATTCTTCCTTAAATTCTTTACCTTCTTTGTCAGCAAAAGTAACAGTGATGCCTTTTGGGCTTTCTTCCATTTTCAAAACTTTTGTTTCAAGCATGATCTTGGCAAACATGCCTTTAGCGCGTTTGAAAAGAACATCGGAGAGATCACGATCAGCGCCAGCCAAAAGTCCAGGGGTCATTTCCACGACAGAAACCTTGGAACCAAATTCATGATAGGCGGTCCCTAATTCCATACCAATATAACCACCACCAACAACTAAAAGATTTTCAGGGATATCCCCTAAGTCTAAGGCTGCTGTGGAATCCCAAATATTTGCAGATTTAGGGAGATTAGGGATCACCGCAGGGCGAGACCCGGTTGCCAAAATAGCGTGCTTAAAGCTTAATTCTTCAGTGGATCCGTCAGCTTTTTTAATTTTGAGTGTATTAGAATTAATGAAACTGGCTTCGCCCTGGAAATATTTAATCTTACGGGCACGGGCCAATTGTCCGAGGCCGCCAGTTAATTTGCTGACAACACTCTTTTTCCAATCACGTAGTTTATTGATGTCGATTTTGGGGGCGGGGTAATCAATCCCAAATGCCTCGGCATGTTTGGCTTCACTGATGATTTTAGCCGCATGCAATAAAGCTTTGGATGGAATGCAACCACGATAAAGGCAGACACCGCCCGGATTGGTTTCTTTTTCGACAATGGCCACTTCCATGCCCAGGTCAGAAGCTAAGAAAGCTGCTGCGTACCCGCCAGGTCCGGCCCCGATAACGACTAATTGAATAGGTGTACTCATTTATTTAAATCCAATAAAAATGGTTGTTGAATAGCTTCACATACCCAGCGTAAGAAGCGAGCGCCATCCGCACCATCGACAATGCGATGGTCATAGGATAAGGATAATGGAAGCATTAGTCTAGGGTTAAAATGCCCGTCGGTATAAATAGGCTCTAACGAGCCCCGTGACACACCAAGAATAGCCACTTCCGGCCAATTAACTATGGGTGTAAAAAAGGTTCCGCCGATACCGCCTAAATTAGAGATAGTAAAACAACCGCCCTGCATTTCTTCAATGGTTGTTTTACGCAGGCGAGCACGCTCGGCCATCGCGGTTAATTCATCGGAGATTTGCAAAATAGTCATTTGATCCACATTCTTTAATACAGGGACAATCAGACCGCGGTCAGTGTCAACCGCAACGCCAATATTGACGTAATCTTTATAGATAATTTCTTGGGTGGCAATATCAACACTGCTGTTAAATTGCGGGAATTTCTTCATCGCTGCGGCAATGACCTTGATGATAAAAGGAGTCACAGAGATTTTTTTGCTGGTTCCAGAAATGCTCTTACGCAATTTTTCCAATTCAGTGATATCCACTTTGTCGAATTGAGTGACATGAGGAATAGTATTCCAAGCGTATGACAAATGTTCCGCGGTTTTTTTGCGGACATTGTTCATGGGTTCTCGACGAACAGATCCCCATTTGCTAAAATTAGGTAAAGGATGAGAGGCTGCCACTACTCCACCACCGGCAGGACGTGATGTGTTTAGCGCCTTGCAATAAGCTTTTACATCTTCGCTGGAAATGCGACCATTAGGTCCTGAGCCCGGAACTTGACCAATATCAATCCCTAATTCCCGAGCCAATAAACGCACAGAAGGGGCAGCAGGAATATCCTTACGCACAGGTATAGAGGTAGTAATAGGTGTGTCTTTGCGAGAAGCGTTTTGTTGCGACGAAGCAATCTCAACAGAACTTACTGTTTTTGCGCTTGGAGTTGTAACTTTTTCAACAGGAGCTGTAATAGCCGCGGCGGATACACCACCTTCAATTTTAAAGATGGCTTGTCCCACCAAGACGACAGCACCTGTTTTAATCAGGATTTCTTTGACCAAGCCTTCAGTTGTTGAAGGCACTTCCAATACAGCTTTATCAGTCTCGATTTCTAAAATATTTTGACCTTTTTTAAGGCTATCACCAACTTTTACTAGAATCTTGGTCACAGTGCCTTTGGCAATGTTTTCTCCTAAGGCAGGAAGGGTCAAGTCTTGTATGCCAACGGACGTTGATGC
>Ga0302280_1003953_pt1 | contig 10403 bp, 29 predicted proteins | sample III_Fen_E1_1_FD_198771 | JGI IMG/M metagenome (GOLD analysis project Ga0302280, IMG submission 198771) | Peat permafrost microbial communities from Stordalen Mire near Abisko, Sweden - III_Fen_E1_1 | ecosystem: Environmental > Terrestrial > Soil > Wetlands > Permafrost | place: Sweden: Abisko...
ATTATTATAAATTGTCAACTTAATTTACTACTTCGTTTCAAACTTCTTCTTCAATCGTTCATATTCCTTACGCTCCATTTCCTTCTTCTTGTTCTTTTGTTCCGCCTTTTCCTTCTTGAACCGCTCCAGTTCAATTTGCTCAGTTTCAATCCGACGGGCATACTCTTCATCATTCTCAAACCGCTGGAATAAATTAAAAATATATCCCTCATGATCAACGGTTATCTGAGCTTTGCTAATGCCATTTTCCTCAAGCGTATTTGCATACTCACGAAGGGACTCAGGTGTAATATTCTCAATATCAAACTGAAGCATCCCATTATGGGAGTCAGTATAAATTAAATTCTTGTTCATATTCATATTTTTATTGGTACGTATGTTAGTATTTTAAAATCGACCAAACCCGCCCTCTTTTTGATAACCCACACCTTTTGGGTACCACTCAGATAATTTATAAACAGGTGCCTCGGTAAATGCAGCACCATCTTGCTTGATATATTTCGCATAATCGTTATTTAGTCTACCAATCAAAGTTTGAATCTTAAATTCTAATTGATCCAATTCATGTAATGTAATATTTTCGTTCATCTACATCAATTATATCATGTTATTATAAAATTATCAACTCGCAATCGCAATAATAGAGCATATTTTATCGCGGAATCAAAGGTGTTTATTCCCCATAATTTAAAATTTCCCCGCTGTTTTTTTCTAAATTCATTCAAAATTATCAAAAAGATGTATAGGAAATTAAAATACTTAATTATATCGGTAGAATTATAAAATTGTTAAGAGATGATTTCCCCATAATTTAAAATTGACCCCGATAGTAAAACGTATATCTTCGGCAGGACCCCCCTCAACCCTTTAGGATTCAGATGGGAAACCTCTCTCCCTAGGGCGGGGGAGGGGGTGGGGTTATGGGGTGTTTTAAAGGGGTTCTTACCCTAGGTTTAACCCCTCTGGGTGGGGGTGGGGTTGAGGGATACTTCACACACTTGAATCATCTCCTCAAGCTCCATAATTATTCTAACACATTTTTATAAAATGTCAATATGATTTTTTTATAAATACTTATTTTGGGTCATAGTTGCCAGACGTGAACCATCAACTGTCTCAACTGTTACGGTTCTCCATCCAAGTTCTACAAGGATTTCCCATAGTTCGCTATGGTATACAACCTTATTTTCTTCCTTAGTATTATTTTTCATAGTATTAGTTATACCAGCTTTTTATAAATTGTCAAGGATTAACTATACCAACTTTTTCCTTTTTCCTCTCCAACCACACCAACAAGTTCTGTAATAGAATATCCATTCTCACCACTTCCTCCACTACACAATTCTTTTTCTAATTGAGGAACATCCACAACTAAAGTGTGGTACCATTCAGTTTGCAATCCATTTACAGGATCAAGGCTTCTAGTTTTTAACAAAAATCTCATGTCGTTATCCTATCAGATTTTTATAATTTGTCAAGAGATTTTCTGAATACTGATAATAAAATCTTTTGTAATTTGGTTAGCATTCAAGACTTGAGCGATAGCATGTCCCTGAGAGTTCTCTGTAATCGTGATATATTCTCGGTGGATGCCATCGGGGGTATAAACGATAAGATATTTATTTTTCATAGTATTAGTTATACCAGCTTTTTATAAAATGTCAAGTGTGATTCCGCTAACTCAATTCTCAATACTCGCGTTGATACATTGGAACGCTTCTTCTCAATCTTGGCGGCATACTCAATAGCATCATGGTAAATTTTAAACGCAATATTCACCTGAGGATCAGCGAACACATCTTCGTCGTACGAAATCTCCTCTACAATCCAAATATATGTATTTTTCATATTTTTGGTTGCTTAGTCCTTACAACTAAGATCAACGCTGCCACCCGTCTTAGATTGATTTAAGTCGGCGATATAATCCTCATAGACGACCTTGGCGTATCTGGTATTCTGTTCAGAGGGAATCCCATTAATGCCGATTACATAGGAGTAGTCACCATTATTGATTTTAACTAAGAAGGAATCAAATTCTGTGAGGTAGAGGGCATTGATCTCTGACACTTCTTGATCTTGTTGGACAAGGAGATACTCAGGGTTATCCCAAATGTGATTAAATTCTGTAGTGGTTAAAAATTTCATAGTATTAGTTATGCCAGCTTTTTATAATTTGTCAAGGTTACTCTTCAATCAACTTCATTACCTCCGCATAAGTAAGATCAAGAGTATAGGATTCTCCATTACGGAATAGGATAAGAGTTTTTCCACCTAGCCAATGGTTATAAAAATCGGTAATTAACATGACATCATCTAAGTTAATAGTGATGTTTAGAGTCTTAGTTTCAATTTTAACAAATTTTTTCATAGTATTAGTTATGCCAGCTTTTTAACTAAACAAACCGAAAGAGTAGAGCCTGAAAACTTCCCTGAGTAAAACGTATATCCTTTAAATTCAGGAAAAACAATTTCAGTAATTTCATCTTCATTACAAATATACAACCTAGTTCCATTATCTACTAGAATAGGTTCTGAATCACTACTATGGCAAAGGATGTCGTCGGTTTTAGTGAAGGGTTCTGATTCAATGAATACGAACTGTTCTTTTTTGTCAAGAATAAAAGCGGTTTTATACTCCCTTGTAAAGGAACCTCTTTGCTTAATAACTTGGAATTCGGTTGTGGGAAGGGGCTTCATATTTTTATTTTTGTTTATACCATGTTTTTATAATTTGTACCACCGATTTCCGTCAATGACTACCCATTTCTTAGGAGTAGTACAATTTTTGTGACATACTTCCTCTAATGGAAACATGGCATAATGAATTGCGCCGTAACCAAAATTGATTTCTGCTTTGGTAGGATTTCTCCAATAATGAATATTTTTCATATTATTAGTTATACCAGGTTTTTATAATTTATCAACTCTAACTTACCGTTTCTTTGTCATTGCATCCTTGGCATCCAAGGCGAGGTTACAGCCACACGCGACGGCGTTGATAAGGATAAGCAAGCCTAGGGCCGCATAGGAGAGGCATTCAGTAGTAGAGAAGGTCATTGCACCTTCAATTAGAATAACGAAGCCAAGGCTCTTTAAACTGCTTTTAAAGGCTTGTTTGGCAAAGTCGTAAACACTCATTGCGGAGTAAATCAATCCTCCAGCCACGAGAAGCCAAAGCATCGGGATTGTCTTCGTGTCAAGATGGCCGACAACAAAGGTGGCAATTGGAACGAATCCGCCTAAAATCCCTCCAGCGAGCAACGCAACCCGATTACGCTTGAGCATAGAAGTTTTGACGGCATCAACCAAAGGCATTTTACGAATTTTAGGAGCGGAAGTAGTGGTATCTTTCATAATCATTACCTTAACACAATTTTATAAAATGTCAAATTATCGGTATGCAATTTCATATACCGGAAAAACTTGTGTCAATTCCATTTCTTCCGGTTCATAGTCATAGGGGGATTCAATTTGTTCTTCCGTAGCCCCGTTGGAAAACATAGTTTTATAGAAATTACCCTTATATTCTAAAACTTGACGAGTCCAGTAAGACCAATCAGATTTGTCATTTAAATTTGACGACACTAATGTAATACCATCAATAGTATCACCTACCTTAGAGCAAGCAAATTCCTTCAAGATGTTAGTTTTAATCTTCATAATCATTACCTTAACACATTTTTATAAAATGTCAAATTATGTACTTAGATTATTTTTTGATATTTAACTAATCTGAAGTGATATTTCCGTTCTTGTCAAGCCAGAGATATTTCTGACTGGTTTGATAATTTACGGAGGGGGTTCCTGTTTTAGAATTTACGCCTTCTTTTCCGGTTGAGATATATTTTTCTCCTTGGTAGTAGATGATGGTTGGGAATCCGTTGTTTTGGATTTCTTTTGAGATTTGTTCTTTATATATATGGATTAATAAGAAGGCGAGGGCAATATTTGCTAGGACAAAACAGATAAAATAGAGGGGATAAATAAATTTTTTCATTAGTATGAATACCAGCTTTTAAATCTTATGTCCAAATAAATTGAGTAATACTTTTAAATACTGACTCAACTAGCATCCCTTGAATATGTCTTCCAGTATCATCTTTACAATAACTGTCTGCAATTTCTAGGGCATCCAGATCGGTCTTTGCGGTAAAAAGTTTGATTTTTCCATCCTTGTAAATTGCTACATATTCATAGGTCATAATATTAGTTATACCAGCTTTTTATAAAAAGTCAATTACACCCATATCTTTTGAGACTGTAGTATGCTTAAACACTCTAAAGTATTCTTTAGGATTATGAAGCCGATTTAAATCAATTACTTCTGCCCTAACCTCCGAAAAGTTAACGGAATAGCCATAATCTTTATAATGATACAATTTCCCATTTGGCTTATTTTCCGAGTATTTCACACTATAACGAACTTCAGTTTGGTTTTCCATAATATTAGTTATATCAGGTTTTTATGATCTGTGAATAATGATACCAAAGTGATTGTGTAGGATTTTACGAGCGAGGTCAATTTCTCCTTGTAATTGTCCGTCTTGGAATGCTTTTTCAGCACCATTTGCGTCTACGATCCAATCTGGAAGATCATATGGGGCTTCTTGGATAGCGATGATAGTGAGTTGATCAATTAAGTCTTTCATAGGGGTATTAGTTATTACGAAGAGCCCTTTTTTCGTAAACTTTCTTTAATTTATTTGCTGCCTTATTTAAGTTACCGTCGTTCCATAGGAGAGCTTTAAAGATGTCATCTAACTTGTAACTTAACTTTTTTCCATTTGCTTTAACCAAGCGAGGGATTCAGCAGGAACGTCGGTAGTAGTAGTAGTGTTCATGTTCAATATCCTAACAGATTTTTATAAAATGTCAATGGGTAATTTGATTATTAACAAGATTGAGTTTAGTTTCCAATTCTTTAATATACGCGATGGTTTGAGTAAGGTGACGACGGCAAATAGTTACCGATCCTTGTGGGAGAGGAGTAGCATTGTTTCTTGCTTGAAGGATGTCTGCAATAGAGGATTGCGTATTATCACCATTGCAGACAAATTTAAATTTCATAGTATTAGTTATACCATGTTTTTATAAAATGTCAAGATTCATTCGTTCACCTTCTTTGATTTTTTCAATGACATCGGTGCAGTGAGCGGCGGCAAGCTTCATCTGATATTGCATCGGTGCTTCTTTTGCAAGTACCAATAATTCAATATGATTCATTTTTAGGTTTCTTTAATAGTAACGATTTCAATATCGACATTCTCAAGATACCGCTTAATAGGAAGATATTCAATGTTATAGCCTACTGACGTCGTTTTTCCATCAAGAAAATCAATTGTAGTAACTAAGTTATAAAAAGTTTTAGGTGCTACTGATCGCAATCCCTTAACGAGAGATGCCTTACCAACTGCCTGAAAGTCAATTTGGTTAGGAATAGTGATCCTATAAGCAATAGTTTCATTGACAAGTTTCAATGCTTCCTGAATCGGCATATTAGGAGAAACCTTACAAATTTCAAGCAACTTTTTAAATTCATTCATATTGTTATTTATACCAGGTTATTATAATTTGTCAATTGCGTAGTTTATAATTTCTTCTTTAATCTATAGACCATCTGGAATAATATTTCCTTCTGAGTCTAACCAGAGATACTCGGCTACTGTTTTGTAATTTACACATAGGTTTCCTGTTTTTAAATCTGTCCATTTTTTCCCAGTACTTATATACTTCTTACCTTGATAAGTAATATAGGTAGGAAAGCTACCTTTTGGAAGTTCTTCTTTTTCTTCCCTTTGTGCTTTAACTTTATTATTAGCTCCAATAAATCTTTGTGCAATAGTCTTTTTCATATTGTTATTTATACCAGCTTTTTATAATTTGTCAAGAAAAGTGGTGGGGATAATAGGGCTCGAACCTATAACCAAGTGCTTAAAAGGCACCTGCTCTACCATTGAGCTATATCCCCAAAGTTAATTATTGTTAAAGGGAACCTTCATGGAAAATTTCGTTTCCCTTCCCCATTTCAAACCCATGCGAGTAATACCCATTATGTGAATTGACCAATACAAGATAAATTTTATCATTCCCTTTTTCTAAACAGAAAGCAACTGCTTGCTCTTCCTCATCATTAGGATCAACAATAGTATCTACGAAAAAGGTCTTATCAAAATTAAATCCTTCCAACTTGTCTTCGGTAAGATTAACTTCCTCAATTGGATCAAGTGAATAAGTGAAGAAATGTCCAAAGCTTTCATTATAGTCCGATTCATTGTCAAATCCAACAAAAACATTGTTATCATCTACAAAGTTAATCTTGCGATTTTTATTAAAAATTTTCATATTGTTATATTATACTAGATTTTTATAAATTGTCAATCTTGCCAGAGACTATTTAAAGTGGTGGGGGCGGTCGGATTCGAACCGACAACCAAGCGATTATGAGCCGCCTGCTCTAACCATTGAGCTACACCCCCAAAGGGTTGTTAAAGTTCTACTTCCATGATCTCAATTTTTGGTTTTCATATTAGTAGTTATACCAGGTTTTTATAAAATGTTAACTGACTTTCGTTAATTCGCCGTTCCACCGTTCACCATTTAAAAACCATTGATAATCCTTTTGAAAGATATCCACATTAGGAAGAGCGTTAAGACGATCTTTCGTAGTATTCGTTTTCCATCCCGCCGTAGTAATATACAAACCATCCTCCTTATGTTCTGCAATCTTATTGCCATACAGAAAAAGAGCGGTTCCGTCTGTACGCGTATTATTCAGATGACGGGATTCCTTGTTTAAAAAAGCAGAAACGATCGTTTTTGTAATTTTCTTCATGTTATTAGTTATACCAGATTTTTATAATTTGTCAAGCTCTCAACCAGGATTTTAGGTAACAACTGTAATATCGCCTATATCCCCATTACAATCTACTACGAAACTTGCCTTGGTTATTTTCCCTACCTCATCTTTAACGTGGACTTTTACTTCAATAAAAGCTGGAGGCCCATCATCATCATCGCCATAACCGCTTGTTAATGAATAATCATCAAAAAGTGTGGCCGCAGAGATGTTCGCAAAAGTTTCAATCGCTTCTAATAAAGAATTTGCACTTACATACAAGGGATTAAGAATAGGGATACTATCATTATATATAGTATATTTCATTGATTTTCCTTAACTTTCACTTGGAAGGAATTAATGCCGATTCATCCCGATGACATAAAATAGGCCAACCGTTAGTTACCTTCCAAAAAAAGCTAGTTGGTTCATTTCTCAGTTTTTCAATAGTCATAAAATAATTCTATCCGATTTTTATAAAATGTCAAATTAGCATTCTTAAATGGGATATAATTTTCTACCCGTAGGAGCATATAGATCGAGTCTATCAAAGCGTTTAATGCCAATTTCAGGCGATGCTCTCGGGTCTAAAAATTCATTTATGGTAATAGGAAAAACTTCCCAGTATTTCATCGGGGCAACTCCTTGTACAAACGCCACTTGTTTACCAAAAATGCTATAGCAATAATCTTCAACGCGTTCTTTAATCAACGCATCATTCATACGATGAGCTTCAATTTTAACTTTTACCAAAAGTATATCCGAGTACCCGAGCCCTTCTGTCAAATCGGGATGATGATTAATTTTAAAATAACGTTGTAGAGTCTTAGCATCCTCCTTATCCGCCTTTATACAATCTCCCTCATTGTCAAATTCTTGGCCGTGTTCCGAAACAAAAACTTCAATCGTTTTTTGAATTTTCTTCATGTTAGTAGTTATACCAGATTTTTATAAAATGTCAATTTATTTGAGTCACCATTTTTACTGCTTGCTCATCAATATGAAAATAAAAATAGTCAGCATCGGTTAAGGCCCATCTTGCTTGATGTTCATTTAAATTAAATTTACGTCGCACTAATTCAATTATCCGATCCTTATCAATATTACATTCATTACGAATAAGAATCAAATTCCTAAACTGCATACTTGGAAGCCTAACCTGCAACTTCAATTCTTTCAAGAACGAAACAAGTCTATCATCATAGTAAAACATACGATTTTTCTTTTTATAGTATTAGTTATACCAAATTTTTATAATTTATCAACTCTAACTTAGCGTTTCTTTGTCATTGCATCCTTGGAGTCCAAGGCTGTTCGTCCCAAACCTGATTAGGGAAATAGATGATCTGGGCTGGTACAAAGACCTTTATTTTCAGGGCGAGCCGCCCAAACGTCAATACCAATTTCTCCGACGTGGACTCCTTCATAAAATGTCGAATTGACTAAACTATAAATAATTTGTGATGCCGTCCAAGAGAAGTTATCATCGCGGATTGCAAAAAACCCCTTAGAAATTAGAGGACATGTAATACGATAATCATTTTTATCATTACGATGTTCAATAACAAATCCGACTGCCTCTAATTTCTTAATTTCTTTCTTGTGTAAGTTTTTCATTTTATAAAATGCCAAAACTCATTAATCAATCGTATAAATTTCTACGGGGCTCTTGTATGCAGTCCCTACGAATTTAAAATTATTGTTGTCAAATTCAAGGGCTGGAAATGCTCGGCGAATCGCATCTAAATAAGCAGCAACTCGGCCGAGGGAGCCATCAGGATAAATAAGAGTGCGTGATCCTGAATTCACATGATAAATTGCAAAACGACGATTGCCGTTTGGTGTATTATATGAATCAATAGTGATAATATTCATATTAGTAGTTATACCAGATTTTTATAAAATGTCAAACTTTCTAACTAATTAGTTTCAAACTTAGCTTTTAACCGTTCATATTCCTTGCGTTCCTTTTCTTCCGTTAACTTCTTCAATTCTTTCGCTCTGGTTCTGATTTTCTCTTCGTTAGCTTGTTCCTCCTCCTCACGCTTTTTACATTCCTCGTCTGTCTCAATCCGAAAATAATCAAAAGAAAATTCACACTCATAGTCATTACTCTGGATTACGACGCCAGAAAGTCCATGTTTCTCAATGTCATCTGCATATTGACGAAGAAGGAAAGGAGTAACAAAATCGTTTTCTTTACAAGGATTTTATCAAATCCCAACAAGTTTTAAGATTTGAGTCTAGACAGTCACTCGTTGATAAATGTCTATGCTTTATTTAACTGTTTAGCTGAACGATACGCAGTTTCATAAACTGGAAATACTTGATTCAATTCAATCGTATCCGCTTCATCCTCACAAGAAAACTCACATTGATATTCTGTCGCTCCGCTTGAGAACGAGTATTCATAATAATTTCCATCAAATTCTAAAACTTGACGAGTTTGATACGACCAACGCGATTTTCCTTCAATAGCCGAGGAAATAAGCGTTATATTTTCAAGTTTTGTGCCAACTTCAACGTCGGCAAATGATCGTACAAGATTAGTTTTAAATTTCATATGATTTACCTTATCAGATTTTTATAATTTGTCAATCTTACCCGATTACTATTTACTAAAATTGGTGGGAACGGAGGGACTCGAACCCTCACGCCCTAACGGGCCGCAGATTTTAAGTCTGCTGCGTATTCCATTCCGCCACGTTCCCATAGAAATATTATATCAGCTTTTTATAAATTGTCAATATGAAATTTTAAAGAACTGCATCTTGATCAACTTCAATTTCATTACCATCGTCGTCCCGAACTAATATCTGATCGGCAACGAAGCCAATAATCATACCAGTAAAAACATCTCCACCAAAAGGAGCTACCGTAATAATGTCTCCAATAGAATATTCAATTCCCCATTTTCCAGTCATTGTTGTCATATTATGATATATATATCAGTTGGATAGAGCAAATGATTAATAAAAATGGTACACCCGGTCAGATTTGAACTGACGTTTTCAACTCCAGCTACGGATAACAAGTTAGAAGTTTGCCTCGATTACAGGTGCGTAGTTATAAATATTAAAACAAATTGGTTCTCTAGGGGGTTAACTTCATGATCATTTGTTCTTTTCAATCTGAGAACGGAGATTCTTGATCGTATTCTTATCAAATGTCATATAAAGATCCTAACTGGTTTTTATAAAATGTCAATCCCTGACAGATCCCTTTCCCTCGCACACGTCACACTCTCTGAAACCAGTGCTGGCGGAGCCGTCATTGCCCAAGGAATACTGCACGTCTCCAAACCCGTCACATTTCTCGCAGATGCGTGAAGGCTTTTGCTTCTTCTTCCATTCATCAAAAATCTCTTCGGATTCCGTGTGAAACCACTCGTTAACCTTCTCATCAATATAGAAATAAATGGCAGTCATACCATCGTTCTCCCGAGGATTGGAACCAACCCCTGCATTTTCGTAAGCCTCTTCCAATTCACAAGCGTAGAGATGCCAAGTGTCTTTAATCTCCTTGGTATAAATAGGAACGGAACTATCAACGATTTCATTAATCGCTA
>Ga0302280_1003956_pt1 | contig 10393 bp, 12 predicted proteins | sample III_Fen_E1_1_FD_198771 | JGI IMG/M metagenome (GOLD analysis project Ga0302280, IMG submission 198771) | Peat permafrost microbial communities from Stordalen Mire near Abisko, Sweden - III_Fen_E1_1 | ecosystem: Environmental > Terrestrial > Soil > Wetlands > Permafrost | place: Sweden: Abisko...
CAAGGAATTGAAAATCAGTAATATCGTGGTTTTGCGCAATCATGGGGTTGTTGCCATGGGCAAAGATCTTTTTTACGCCTTTGTTTTGATCCAGGAATTAGAAGAGCAGACCAAGGTGGAATTGGTGAATGTGCATTATAATTTGTCATTCCCGAAAGCTTCTGTCGGGAATCTAGGAATTGATGTGTCTGGATCCCCGACAGAAACATTCGGGGATGACAAAGATATAAAAATAAATCGCTGGAATGACAAAGAGGTAAAAAAATATAAACTCTTTTCCAAAGAACAAATAGAAGAAATTGTCCGTCTGGTTAATGGTGATGCGCAAATGCAGGAATTGGGGCAGAAGACGGCTATGAATATGGATTTGGCTGTTTGCTTGCAGGAGACGGGAGCTGTTTATAGTTTTAAATTTGAAAATGGCCGGATCTCTAAAACGGGGAATGATGCAGAGGCGGAATTTTTGATCACAGCCAATGAGTCTATTTGGCGTGCGGTGTTTAACCGTGAGATTGATCCTTTTGTGGCCACGACCCAAAAGAAAATGAATCTCCGGGGGGATTTTGCACGTATTTCTAAATGGTATGCGCCTTGCAGCCGTATTTTTCAATTATGGACGCAGGTACCTGTGGAGTAAATATGATCAAGGTTGCTCGAAATCATGCGGTTTTAAAGAAACTGGAAAAGCAGGAAGATAATTACATGAAAGCATCTTTTGCTCAAAGAGTTTCTTTTGTTTGGGAATTGACCCAGGAAATATGGATGCTTAAGGATAAAAAAAGTGTTCAACGACGATTACAAAGACATATTGCAACTCTTGTTAAAAAGTAAAGCCAAGTTCTTAATTGTAGGGGCTTATGCTTTAGGCCTTCATGGTTACCCTCGTGCCACAGGTGATATTGATATTTGGGTTGAACCAAGCCAGGATAATTCTGAAAAATTATTTAATGTTCTAAGGGATTATATTTCAAATTGGTCTTCCACCATGAAGGATTGATCTTATTACAGAAATTGATGGGGTAACCTTTGTAAGTGCCTATAAGAATAGAAAAACAATAGTTTTAGAGGGTTTAAAAGTTCCTTTTTTATCGTTGAAAGATCTTATTGTGAATAAGCAATCTACTGGTCGCCCAAAAGATTTATTAGATGTTAAATGTTTAAAAGAAAAACACAAATAATTATCTATGCTTTACTTGCTCTAGTAGCATTGTTTGTTTTTACACATTACAAATGAAAACCATGGTTATGCAAAAATTTGATTTATTGATGGAAGGCAAGCTTAGTACGGCGCTAAGCGGCAAGTATTTTGATGCCATTAATCCTTCTAATGGGGATGTCTTAGCACAGATGGCTGATGCGGATACCATTGATGTGCAAATGGCGGTTAGTGCGGCGCGTTTGGGTTTTGATCATGGCCGTTGGCCACAGATGAGTATGGCCGAACGTGGGGTGTATTTAATCAAGATTGCGGCTTTGATCAGGGAGAATGCCAAGGAATTGGCTGATTTAGAATGCGCCTCGACGGGAAAGACGATCAAGCATACGACCTTTATAGATGTGCCCACAGCGGCGGATAGTTTTGAATATTTTGGCAATCTTTCCAGCCATTTGAGCCGTGAGGCTATTAAGAATTCTTCATCGGTGCTGTCCATCATTGAGCATGAACCGGTCGGTGTAGTGGTTACCATTATTCCCTGGAATTATCCTTTGATCATGATGGCCTGGAAATTGGCACCCGCATTATTGGCAGGCAATTGTATTGTGTTAAAGCCATCACCGGTGGCTTGTGCTTCCGTGATGTTATTGGCCAAGATAGTAGCTCAAGCAGGATTGCCTAAAGGTGTATTGAATATTATTTCTTCTTCGAGACCAGAGGCTGGGCAAGAGTTGGTTAGCTCTCCTGAGGTCGATATGGTCTCGTTTACTGGATCAACTAAAACCGGGGAAGCGGTGATGGCTTTAGCCGCTAAAGGAATTAAGAAATTGACACTTGAGCTTGGCGGAAAATCTCCGAATATTGTATTTGCTGATTGCGATATGGAAGCAGCTATTGGCGGAGCTTTGTCAGCCATCTTTATGAATCAAGGGCAGATGTGCACGGCTGGTTCCAGGCTTTTGGTTGAAGATAAAATTTATAATGAGTTCGTTGAGAAATTGGTTGCCCGTGCCAAAAATTTAAAAATTGGCCCGGCCGAGAATTTTGAAACAGAATTTGGGCCTCTGGTCAGTGTCGGACATCGCGACTCGGTGCTTAAATATATTGAAAAAGGGAAACAAGAAGGGGCTAAGCTTGTTTGCGGCGGTCAGATCCCGGAGATAAGTCCCAAGGGAGCTTATTTAGAGCCAACGATTTTTATCAACGTGCGCAATACCATGAGCATTGCCCAGGAAGAAATTTTTGGGCCGGTCTTATGTGTCATGCCTTTTCGGAGCGTTGATGAAGTGATCAATATTGCCAATGATACTAAATACGGATTAGCGGCCATGATCTGGACTAATGATTTAGAAAAAGCGAATAAGGTGGCTCGTCGTTTACGTTGCGGTACGGTGTGGATTAATACTTATGGTGCTTTTTTAAATGAAGTGCCTTTTGGCGGGTATAAACATAGTGGCTTCGGGCGTGAATTAGGCTTGGCTGGCCTTTTAGAGTATACCCAATTAAAACATATCGCGACCGACCAGACGCCCGGTGGTAAATCTTTAGTAACATCTTGGTTTTAATTTAGAATATGGAACAATCCAGGGAAAGAAATTTAGCAGTCATTTCACACTTAGGGGGATTAGTGCCCTTCCTTTTCTTTCCGATTGTTATTCCTTTTTTAATTTGGTTGCTCAAAGGCGATGAAAGTACTTTTGTCAATCAGCAGGCCAGGGAAGCTTTAAATTTTCAAATATCTTTGTTTATCTACGGTATTGTTTCCGTGATGTTGATTTTTACGATCATCGGCATTCCCGTTGCTATCGTGGCGTTTTTTATTTTTGTTATCACCAATGTTGTTTGCAGCATTAAGGGCGCAGTCAGGACTTCAAAAGGGCTCGAGTATAAATATCCAATGAATTTGAGATTAATTAATTAATTAAACCAGGGAGGCGTTCATGAAAGTCTTATTTTTAACCCCACCATTAAAAGCTTGGGATTCGCATGGTCTTCATAAGGCAGCTAATCAGATGCACGCGCAGGTGGCGGCTTATATCCGTTCCAAGGGCATTGCCAACGTCGAAGCTTTGGATTGTCGTGCTTTAGATCTTGATTGGGATGCCATGCTTAATAAAATAGCTGAAAGTAAGCCGGATATGATCTTTGTAGGCGATCAGTTATTTTCAACGCTGGGTGCTGCTGTCATTTGGTATTTCAATGAAGCCTTGCGTATGGTTAAAAATAGATTCCCCAATATTATTACCGTAGCTTCAGGTCTTTGGTATTCCGCAGATTATGATCGTCAAATGCGTCTTAATCCGACCATCGATTATATCTTGATCGGTGAAGGTGAATTGACCTTGGAAGATCTGATCAATAATTTAACGACTAAGACCAAGGATATGCGTGATATTCACGGATTGGTTTCCCGTCGTGATAAGAACACTATCATTGTTGGCCCACATCGTGGCTTGATCCCTGATCTAAATATTCTTCCAATGCCAGCTTATGATCTCTTTCCGATGACGACCTATATCGGGCATACTTATTGGAAGCCGTTTGCAGAATTAATGACTTCTCGTGGTTGTCCGGGCAAATGCCATTTCTGTTATGAGTGGGCCTTGTATGATAGCCGTTCCGCTGCCAAAGATTTTTCTTCCTGGCGCGGTCTTTCGGGCAAGCGCATCGTCGATGAGTTAGATATCCTTGAGAAACAATACGGGATTACTACCGTTGTTATGCAAGATGATGCTTTTAACAGCGATACCAAGGCGATGATCGAGTTTTGTGAAGAGAAGATCAAGCGCGGCAATAAGGTTGGCTGGGTGTGTTTAGGCCGGGCTGATCAATGGATTTCCCAGACTGATATTCTGCCTTTGATGCGCAGGGCTGGTTTGTTCATGGCCTTAACTGGTGTTGAAGTGGAGAGTGATTCACAATTGGTTAAAACTGGTAAGGGTGTGACCATAGATCAAATTAAAAAGACGATCGAGATCCTGCGCGCCCAGAACATTGGTACCGTCGGAACAGTATTGATCGGTTTGCGTGAGGATACAGAAGAAAAGATCAAGCAGCGTTTGGAAACAGCTAATGAGATTGATCCGGATGTTTTTGCGCTTGATTATTTGACCCCCGTTCCTAATTCACCGGATTGGCGCTATGGCATTCAAAAGGGTTGGTTTGATCCTGAGACGATCAATTTGAAAGATTGGGATTTCCAGCATCCGGTTATTCCGACGGATTTCTTATCCATCGAAGATGTTGGCCGTCTGGGAGCCTGGTGTATGCGTGAATATTATTCCAAGCCAGAACGTATTCACCGCATCATGGAAAGCGATTATGATATGCGCGTTAAATTATGCGTGAAGGATTTTATGAACAATATTTCTAAGTTCGAGGCTAATTCTCGAGTACAGGCGGCAGGGTAAGTATGGTCAGCATTCAAACAAACATGAACTGGGATGCGGTTGCTTTGAGCAAGTACAATAAAATGCTCAATTTAATCCCTATTTTTCATCGCAGATTAGCCCAAGAGGTGGTTAATAAAATAGCTGAACAAGGGGCTCAGGATCGGGGTTCTTTGATCGTTGAAGAATCAGATATTGTTCATGCTTTTTTGACCGAAGTCCCTAAGGCTTTTTATAGTTTAATGATTCGTACCATGGATGAAGTAGGTTTCGATTATAAGAAATATATATGAAAAAAAGGCCCTGTTTCTTCGGACGCATAAGGTGATTTTATGAAGATTGCTGTAATCGGTTCAGGAGCAATTGGCGGGGTGGTGGCAGCCTATTTGAAAAAGGCAGGTGAGGATGTTGTTCTCATCGGCCGCACAGATCAGGTGGATGTCATCAATGCCAATGGCTTGACGATCAAAGGTGTGCGCGGTGATGAGAATATCAAGGTCGCGGCGCAAACCTGCCTGGATCAACCCTATGACCTTGTTATTTTTGCGGTCAAGACCCAGGACATTGAAGAAGCCTTTGCACATAACAGTGAATTCTTAGAGAACGGTGGTTTGATATTGACCACTCAAAATGGCGTTCAGGCCGACAATATTTTAAGTGCTCATTTTGAACGGGATCAGCAGTTATCCAGCATTGTGATGTTTGGAGCGACCTATACGAAGCCCGGCGAGATCACTTTTAATTTTGAAGGTGATTGGATTATTGGTCGTCCTTTGATGCCTTTGGATCCGGCGGCTCATGCTATTGCAGAAGTTTTGGGCAAGGCTTTTAAGATGGTGCCGAGCACCAATATCATGGGGCAGAAATATTTAAAGCTCTTTGTGAATTTTAATAATTGCATTCCGGCGCTGATTGGTAAAAGCATGCAAGAGACTTTTGCCGATATTGATTTATGCCGGCTTAGCATCATGCTTTTAAAAGAGGGTGTTGATATCATCAATCTTGCCAATATTGAATTGGTATCGTTGCCGAATTTTCCTAAGGAGCGGATCGAGGGGCTTGTTAAAATGCCCGTTGATCAGGCCGCGGGGATTATCAATAAAACATTAACGACATTAAGCAAAGAGCCTTTATATGGATCAATCTTGCAAAGTATTATGCGAGGCAAGATTAGTGAGATTGATTTTATCAACGGCGAGATAGCTCAATTGGCTAATCATTTTAAATTGCCAACGACGTTAAACAGTAAGATCGTTGACATGGTGCATGAGGTTGAACGTACGGGGAAATATTTTACTATTGATGAAGTTAAAGAAGCATTCAACTTAAAAACGGAGAGCAAGGTATGAGTTTAACGCCTAAAACAGCCGAATCGCTTGGATTAAAACGTACTTCCTGGATCTCTGAATATTGGAATGAGGCCCAGATTGAAGTGTGGCGTTGCATTGATGAGCATTGGGATTTATTGATTAAAAAGCAGGTCGATGAGTTCATTAAATATATTCATCCGGATATGATGGGTTATGGCCATGAAAGTCCAATTCCGGTTGATCGTCCTTGGTTATATAAATGGGTTGGTTTCTGGACTGCGAGCACTAATATCGCGATCTGTGAATTGCGTCCAACACAGATCAAGATTCACGGGGATATTGCTATTTTGCAGTATTTGATTTTTACCGTTGAAGTCAATGCCGAAGGCGGAAAACGTGTCATCCGTCGCTATACCATGACCTGGAAGAAAAACCCTTCAATGGGAATTTGGCAGGTCATTGGCAGTCATAATAATTTGATGGATGAAACCTTAAGACATTGAAAATGTCTCAAGGTTCCCTCGAGCGAAGCGAGAGGCAACGCTCAGGCATTAATGAACTTCCCTAGCCCCTCTTTATAATAAAGAGGGGAATGATTAGGGGGTTAGGGGGAGTTAAAAGTGCAAAAGAAACGTCGTGTAGTCGTCACCGGAGTTGGCATCGTTTCTCCTAATGGTATTGGTAATGAAAATTGTTACCGTGCCATGATTAATGGGGTTTCTGCTGTCCGTCGGGTGACAGAATTTGATGTGTCCATTTTTAATACCAAGATTGCGGCTCAGGTGACTGACTTTGATCCTATTGCCTTGGGCTTAAGTTTTTCAGATGCCATTCGCATGGATCGTTATGTGCAGTTTGCCTGTGTGGCAGCCCGCATGGCCTTGGAAGATTCTCGTCTAGATTTATCTAAAGTTGATCTCGAGCGTATGGGAGTTTCTTTAGCCAACGCGATCTGTGGAACAAAATACATGGAAGAGGAATTTGCGCTGGTGACGGATAGTGGCAAGAAGCCTATTAATCCAGCGATCGTTCGTCCTGATCTATATGATGCCGCGATGTTCAATACGCCTTCCAGTGAGATTTCTGCTAAATACGGACTTAAGGGTGTTTGCAATACGATTTCAACAGGTTGTACGGCGGGAACTGATTCTATCGGATTTTCTTATGAAGCGATCAGCGACGGGGATATTGATATCATGATCACTGGCGCGTCGGAGGCGCCAATCACTCCGATTACTTTCGGGGCTTTTGATACAGTTAATGTTTTGTCTGTTCACAATGATGAGCCAGAAAAAGCAAGTCGGCCTTTTGATAATAAGCGTAATGGTTTTGTTATCTCTGAGGGGGCTGGTTTATTGGTTGTTGAAGAATTGAATCACGCACTCAAGCGTGGGGCGCGTATTTATTGCGAGATCACAGGGTTTGGAACAACCTGCAATGCCTATCACATGACAGATTTACCACCGGAAGGCGATGCGATGGCGGATTGCATTACCTTGGCCATGGAAGACGCTGGCATTAAGCCTGAGACTATTGATTATCTTAATGCGCACGGTTCATCGACCCGTCAGAATGATGTGTTTGAAACCAGTGCTTATAAAATGGCTTTAGGAAAATATGCGTACGATTTGCCGATATCGTCGGTCAAATCGATGATTGGTCATCCCTTGGCTGGTGCTAACGGCATAGAGATCGCGTTAAGCTCCATGATTTTTGAACGTCATATCTTACCGCCGACGATCAATCAGGAAGAGCGTGATCCGGGTTGTGATTTGTACTACATCCCGAATAAAGCTATAGAGAAGAAAGTAAATTGCATCCTGAAAACATCTAGTGGTTTTTCTGGCATACATTCTGCCATGGTTTTGCAACGGTATCTTGGATAATTTGTGTAGGGGCCGAGCTGGTCTCGGCCCGGTTTATTGGGCGGACACAAGGTCCGCCCCTACGGATATTTTAATGACGCAAAAATTAATAATAATTTTTAAATTCATCGAACCCATATTTTGGTTAGCCCAAGTGTGGATGGCGGCGATTTTAATAAAGCCCAGGTTTTTCTTTGAAGGTAATTTGAAGCTGATTAATCGTCTTTTGATTTTGCAAGGATTTGATACCCAATTGCCATCGTCAGATAAAGCTTTTAAGATTTGGCATCGGGACATTGGAATTTTGTTTATCTTAAATATCGTTGTGATTATTTTGATTCGATTAATTTAATATTCCCCCTCTTTTTCACAAAGAGGGGGCAGGGGGAGTTTAAATTGGAAAAGATAGCTATCACGGGTCTCGGGTTGATTTCACCCAGCGGGATTGATAAGAGAACATTCTGGTCAAACATCAAAGCCGGGCGTAGTGCTGTCAAAAAAATTGAACGCTTTGATGCTTCTTTATATGCCTCGAGGATTGCCGGGCATGTTGAGGAGCTTGAGGCTTACAGTAATGTTTCTTCCCGTCTTTTGAAAAAGATCGATTTGTTTTCTCATATGGCTCTCGTGGCTTCAGATCTTTGTTTGACAGATGCTAAGATTAATTTAACTGACGAGAATCTCAAGCGGGTCGGAATTTTTATGGGCAATGCTATCGGTGGCTGGCTTTATGCTGAGACCGAATTGCGTGATATGTATATGGAAGGCCGCGAAGGGGTGAGTCCTTTCATGGCATCGGCCTGGTTTCCGGCGGCACCTCAGGGGCAGATTTCAATTAATTATGGTATTAAGGGATTTAGTAAGACGATCGTTGCTGATCGCGCTTCGTCTTTGATGGCGATTGGATATGCCGCGCGCACCATTATCCGTGGCAAATGTGATTTTATTTTGGCAGGCGGCATGGAAGCGCCGGTGACGCCGTATGCTTTATTATGCTGTAACACGTCGGGTATGCTGACGGAAAGTAATGATAATCCATCGACGGCGTATAGGCCTTTTGATCGGAATCGTAATGGGTTAGCCATTGCCGAAGGCGCTGGGGTTTTGACATTAGAGCCGCAGTCAAGGGTCATCAAGCGTGGTGCCCATGTTTATGCCAATATCATTGGTTATGGAACGACGACAGACGCGGTGAATCGTATTGAGCCAAGTAATGATGCCAAGCAATTAGCCAGGGCTATCAAGATGGCCTTAGATGATGCTGGTTTAAGCCCCAAAGATATTGATTATATTTGTGCGGATGGGGCAGGGTCTCAAATCGGGGACGCGACTGAGGCGAAGGCGATCAAGGATGCTTTTGGGGAATATGGCCGCAAGGTGATTGTGTCAGCGCCAAAATCAATTTATGGAAATATGCTAGGCGCCAGTGGCGTCTTAGATGTGATTACAACTGTTTTGGCCATGGAACACAATATGGTTCCACCAACGATAAATTATGTAACACCAGATCCAGATTGTGATTTGAACTATTGCTTCAAAGCTCAGGAAAAGAATATCAAAAATGCCATGATCATCAATCGCGGTCGTGGCGGCATCAATTGCGTCTTAATTTTACAGAAACAATAGGAGTTAATCATGAACACCCAAACCGACATCGAAACAAAACTCAAAGCTATTTTTAAGAAAGTCTTGGATATCAAGGAAGACGAAATCGTTCCTGGCGCCAAGCTCGACGAATCCTTAGGCATCGATTCGACCGAAATGGTAGAAATATTCGTCGTTATCAAAAAAGAATTGGGTGTTCCTCTGAAAGATAACGAACTCAAGAAAACACATTCCTTTAACGAGATTGTTGAGATTATAAAATCAAAATGAAAATCATAGATTTATCCTTACCCATCGATGACAGTCTTCAAGAAACTCACGCGGCAACTATTGAGCGCATCACTCATAAAGCGGGTGTTGAGCATTTTAATTGGGTGGTGATGAAAAATCAGCCTAATGGCCAGGAGCGATTTGACAAGGGCGAGCGTGTGGCGAGCGCTGATGAGATTCCTGATGGTGAAATGCTTTCCCTTGAGATTGTTAATGCATCTGTCCATATGGGTTCGCATGTGGATGCGCCTTTCCATTATGGGTCGATGTCTGAAGGAAAACCTGCTAAGCAAATCATGGATGTTCCTCTTGAGTGGTGCTATGGGCCGGGTGTGATGCTTGATTTGACCCATTTGAAATTCCCTGATGCTATTGGTAAGAAGGAAGTTGTCGCAGCTCTTGAAAAAATCAATTACCAATTAAAGCCGATGGATATTGTGCTTCTTTATACTGGCGGAGACAAAATGTTGGGAACGGATGATTACGTTAACAAATACGTCGGCTGCACACCTGATGCGATTGAATATTTGCTGGATCAGGGTGTGAAAATGATTGGTATCGACACTATCGGCCTTGACCGCCCATGTTTCTTGATGTTTAAAGAATTTTTAAGTACAAAAGATAAATCCAAAATTTGGCCATGCCATTTCTTGGGCCGCAAACGTGAATATTGCCAAATGGAACGTATTGGCAATTTGGGAGCTATTTCAAAGCCCTTTGGGTTTACTGTTAGTTGTTTGCCGGTGAAAGTGAAAAACGCTGGTGCGGGTTGGAGTAGGGTGGTAGCTATCCTATAAA
>Ga0302280_1003957_pt1 | contig 10392 bp, 8 predicted proteins | sample III_Fen_E1_1_FD_198771 | JGI IMG/M metagenome (GOLD analysis project Ga0302280, IMG submission 198771) | Peat permafrost microbial communities from Stordalen Mire near Abisko, Sweden - III_Fen_E1_1 | ecosystem: Environmental > Terrestrial > Soil > Wetlands > Permafrost | place: Sweden: Abisko...
ACAGTGCCGGTTACATTTGCTGCTGTACCTGTTGTATTTTGATTTAAAGTTGGTATATCTGCTGCTACAATAGCTCTAAAAGTTGGTGTACCGTTAGAACCATTTGGGGCTGCTAAAATATAATTTGCCGTTTGGCTGGCTAAAGTTGCTGTTAAAGTTCCTGATGCAGTTACAGGTGAATTGGTTACTGTAAACATTGAAGGCATAGATAAACCAATACTGGTAACCGTACCTGAATTTGTAGAAGCTGCTGCCCAGGTTAAAGCACCACCAGTGCCTGCTGTAAGTACCTGTCCTGATGTAGGCGCTACTGTTGGCCATGAATAGGTTAATCCTTTAATAGAAACCATATCACCTGAAGAATTTACCTGGAATTGAGAACTGGAACCAACAGAAAGTAATGAGGTTGGAGATGCTGTGCCTATACCTACTGAACCACTACCATTAATTATCATTCGCTCATTAGTGGTTGTAGAGCCACCACCTGTCATAAAAATAAGCGACTTACCTGTGGCCTGTGTACCTACTAACAGGTTATTGGCATAGGTATACAGATAGCCGTCATTAGCATTACCAAAATTATTAGATGCTGTGTATTTTGAGCCGTTAATTCCCAAATCAATAAAAACACTGGTATCAGTTCCATTATCTGCTGTAGCTACAAAATCGGATGATGCTGTATTTCCGCTGGATGTATTTTGAACACCAACCTGGAAATAATTATTAATAGCACCTTTAAACGATGCTACATTAGACGATGTGGTGGTTCCGACATTAATTAACAATCTTTCAGGATTTGAAGGATCAAATGCCGTAGAAGTACCATAAGAGATGCCTCCATTAGCCATTACACGCATACGTTCTATACCGTGCGTTTTTAATACAAAATCTGTAGAATCAGCGGTACCTATATAATTAGTGTTTGCGTTTGTGCCGCTATTGCCGGTTAAATTCCATCCGCTTCCGCCTGAAGAAAAATTTGTGGTCCAGGTAAGATTACCTGATCCGTCATTTTGCAAAACATTAGCTACGCCGGATGTGGGGCCTACTGAAGGCCATGAATAACTAACCCCGTTAATTGAAACAATATTACCTGATGAGTTTACCTGGAATTGAGAACTGGAACCAACAGATAGCATGGATGTTGGCGAAGAAGTACCTATGCCAACATTGCCCTGAATGATTGCTCCGTTTGTAGGTGCAGCAGTTCCGCTAAACGTAGAACCAATGGTTAGGTTTCCTTTTACATCCAGCTTACTAGCCGGTGTATTTTGTCCTATTCCTACATTTTGTGAGTAACCCGTTGCTGTTATCATTGACAACCCAACTAATAAAATTACCGGCAGTACGCGTTTGTTCATATAAGTAAGTATTTATATTATTTCAGTTCTACTCTAAAATTGTTGATAGTACAATTTGCAGCTTATGGAAAGAGGTGTGCTGCTGAGTATTTTACACTTATATTGATCGGTTTCAAACCAGTGTAAAAAGAGGCACAAATTTCAATAGGCGTATTACAAAAATCCGATACACCCAAAATTTCTCTATAACAGGTAATGAAGATTTGTGACCTGGTTATTTTTCAGGCTTTATAATCATTAACCAAGAACAATTGAGATAATAAAATAAATAATATCCTAAACACTCATTTATCTTAAAAACTTACAAAAGCAAAGTTTTTAAATTCGTAGTTTTGCAGCAGGTTATGGAAAAAATACTTATCGTCGATTTCGGTTCTCAATACACACAGCTTATTGCCCGACGGATCAGGGAATTGAATATTTTTTGTGAGATATTTCCTTTTAACAATCTACCCTCAATTACAGATGATATGAAGGGCATTATCCTTTCAGGCAGTCCTGGTTCGGTACATGATAAGAACTATTTTAATGTTGACCTCAAAGCTCTTTTCAATAAAAAACCTGTATTAGGTGTTTGCTATGGAGCACAATTAATAGCCCAGGAAATGGGTGGTAAAGTAGAGAAATCTAATAAGAGAGAGTATGGCCGGTCTATGCTTAAAACCTTGGTAAATGAAGATATATTTGTATCAGTTAGCTCACCTTTTCAAGCCTGGATGTCTCATTCAGATACAATAACACAATTACCTGATAATTTTGAACTTATAGGAAATACAGAAAGTGTTAAAAATGCTGCTTTTAGGTCAAAACCCGGTGATTATAAGTATCCTGTTTTCGGTATTCAATTTCATCCTGAGGTAACCCATACTAAAGAAGGGGTAGCTGTTTTAAAAAACTTCTGCGTTAACATTTGCAACTGTCAGCAAAGCTGGACCCCTGCCCTTTTTGTTGATACCAAAATTGCTGAACTTAAAGAACAGCTTGGCGAGGACCGGGTTATTATGGCATTATCCGGAGGCGTTGATTCTACAGTTGCTGCCACATTAATAAATAATGCTATTGGCGAACGCCTGTATTGCATTTTTGTAAACAATGCCCTGTTGCGCAAAGACGAATTTGCTGCGGTACTTCATTCCTACAAAAAAATGGGGTTAAATGTAAAAGGGATTGATGCCAGCGCTTTATTTTTTAAAGAACTGAATGGCGTTGAAGACCCGGAGAAGAAACGCAAAATAATAGGTAAGTTATTTATAGATGTTTTTCAAAGTGAAGCGGAGCAGATAAAGAATGTAAAATGGCTCGGGCAGGGCACTATTTATCCCGATGTAATAGAATCCATATCAGTTCACGGCCCCTCGCAAACCATTAAATCGCATCACAACGTAGGCGGATTACCAGAAAAAATGCACATGAAAGTGGTAGAACCACTGCGCATGTTATTTAAAGATGAAGTACGCCGTGTAGGTAAAGAATTAAATATCGCCCCGCTTATTTTAAGCCGTCACCCATTTCCGGGCCCGGGGCTTGCTATAAGAATCATAGGCCCTGTTACTGAAGAGCGTGTTAAGCTACTACAAGAGGCCGATGCTATTTTTATCAATGCCTTAAAAAAAGAAAACTTATACGATAAGGTTTGGCAAGCGGGCGTAATTTTATTAAACACCCGGTCAGTTGGGGTGATGGGCGACGAACGTACCTATGAAAATGTAGCTGCTTTAAGAGCTGTGGAATCAACAGATGGAATGACAGCAGACTGGAGTCATTTACCTTATGAGTTTTTAGCCAATGTATCTAACGACATTATTAATAACGTAAAGGGTATAAACCGCGTTGTGTATGACATTAGTTCTAAACCTCCGGCAACCATTGAGTGGGAATAATTTAAAGCTGGGCAGCGCTGTGCTGTTAGCATTATGTATCTCCATTTTGGGAACTACCTATATTTATGCCCAGCAAACTCAAGAAAACAACAAGGTAGTATACTCCGTACCCATTGTAATACCCAATCCGGGTGAACCTGTATATGTAGGCAACCCAACTAACAAGTCTAATCAATATAACATAGCCCTTCTATTGCCTTTTAATGTTATGCAATCAATGGATGTAGATTCCTCGGGAGCAACCCACTATGATTTTACACCCGAAACTTCTTTGGCTATACAATATTACCATGGCGCATTGTTGGCCCTGGACTCTTTAAAAAAAACAGGAATCAAGTTAAATGTTTATGCATTAGATGGAGGCTCTGACAGCAATACCCTACGTAAAATTTTCAGATCAGGTATTATTGATTCTATGAACATAATTCTGGGGCCGGTTTATAATAGTTCCCTGCGTGTAGCTGCCTCATTAGCTAAACAAAAACACAAACTACTTATTTCGCCTTTCTCCGCATCAGAATATATAACCCGTCAAAATTCCTATTATATATCCGCTAACCCTACCCTTAGCAGGCATTGCTACGAAATGCTTTCATACCTGCATAATAATTATTCAACCAGAAAAATAACACTGCTTTATACTGCCAACAGCAGTGATAGCAATACAGTTAGAATCTTAAAAAATCAAGCTGCTAATTTCCCTGATCTGCAATTTGTGTCTTTTACCGACACCATTTACTCAAACCTAAAAAAAACGCTCTCTGCCACAGATACTAATCTGATCATAGTACCCTCCATGAATGAAGATTATGTGGGAATAATAACCAAACAACTTTATGATTACAGTGCCACTTACCCATTGGTAGTATTTGGAATGCCTACCTGGGGCGATTTTGCTACTGTGAGGCTTGATTACCTGACTGCCATTCATTGTATGATAACAGGTGCATTATGGTGCAACAAAACCAGCACAACTTATTTAAACTTTGAGCAGGCCTTTATAAACACTTATCACACCCGTCCTCTTGAGCGCAATATTACCGGCTATGATCAAATGATGCTGGCCGTTAAATTACTTACTGCCGACACATCCTCTAACACCGGAGAGCATGTATTGTCATTATCCTACAAAGGATTAGGTCAAAATTTCAATTTTACACCCTATTACAGTATCTATAACCATTCAGGCGACCCGGACTTTATTGAAAACTCCAATGTGCACGTTTTTCAGTTCAAAGATAATTCCCTGATCAGGCGCTTTTAATGAACTTTTGATAGTATATTTGCGTATATTAGGTACTAAATCATCCTATAATGAAAAAGACACTTATTTTGCTTGTAGCCATTATTGGCTCTTCAATCCTGTCAAAAGCACAAACCACTGTAAGCGGTTCATCAACTTCCGGCCCATCTATTCATTGGATGAGCATACAGGAAGCTGAAAAGCAAAATAAAAAACACCCTAAAAAAATACTTATAGATACTTATACCGACTGGTGTGGTTGGTGCAAACGCCTTGATGCTACAACCTGGACAGATGCACGCATTGTTGATTACGTGAACAAAAATTATTATGCCGTTAAACTTAATGCAGAAACTCACGATACCATTAAGTACCAGGGAAGAGTTTATACCTTTAATCCTGCACAACGTACAAATGACATAATGGCTTATTTGACCGATGGAAAATTGTCGGGGTACCCTACTATCATTTTCCTGGATGAATCATTAAATGATCTTACTATTATACCCGGTTACCAGGCTGCTGACCCAATGAATAATATTGTTCATTATTTTGGCGACAACATTTACAAAACTGTTGACTGGACCGCTTATAGTTCCGATCCATCAAAGTATCTTAAAAACTAATTTATATTTTTTGAGCACCACCACCTCAGTTGCTCCTGTGATTGAAACAACCTCATCGCTGACTCCGGGCAAAGCGAAAGAGTGCGATTTAAAATTAGTAGTAAGCGATGCTCAAATAGCCTCTGCTATTTATCATTTGCCATCGCAAACATTTTTTCAGATCATATCCCCTGCCTTTGCCGGTAAAACTGACGAGAAAACAATTGGCACCAGGTTTATTGATCTGATAAAGAAGAACCCAATACTTGAGTATAACTATAATTCAGTTAATGTGGCGTTCCTTTCTCAAGATGTCACCTTAGTACCTAACATACTATTCGATTCGGCGCATAAGGATGATTATATAAAATTAATTGAGCCGCCAACTGAGCGCAAACTTATTATTGCCAGCTCTAAAGAAGGCAATGAGTTCACCACTGTTTTTTCAGAAGAAGAAAAACTGGTACATACTGTAAAGGTTAAGTTTCCTAATTGCACACTCTCCCACTCTGCTACTTATTTGATCGACCGTTTACAAAAGGATTATGCCAATGATGGTGTTGAGCGTGTATTTGCATATGTACTGCCCGATAAACTTCAACTTATCATAATTGGCAAGAACAAGCCTGTGTTTTATAATATTTTTTCTTACACAACTCCCGAAGATTTTATTTACTACATACTACTCGTATATAAAAAATTAGGATTTGATCCTGAGAAAACCCAGCTTATATTTTTAGGTGAAATTTTATCGCAATCAAAATTATTTGAGTTAACACTCAAGTATATTCGCAACATAGCATTTGGCAAACGTCAAACCAGTGTAAACTATTCTGAGGAATTGAAGCAATTACCACCCCATTTTTATTACAGCCTTTTTAGCATGGTATGAGAATAATTAGCGGCACCCTGGGTGGAAGGCGATTTGACCCACCAAACAATCCTCTTACACGCCCCACAACTGATGTTGCCAAAACAGGTTTGTTTAACATTCTTAATCACAATTTTGATTTTAACGGGTTAGCTGTACTTGACCTCTTTTGTGGCACAGGTAATATTAGTTATGAATTTATCTCCCGTGGCGCCGGTGAAGTAATTGCCGTTGATGCTGATTTGGCCTGTATAAATTTTATTAAAAAAACCTGCGAGAAATTTAAAATAACTAAAATTGAAGCCATTAAAGGTGATGCCTTTTCATTTTTAGACCGCAATAAAAAAACGTTTGATATAATTTTTATTGACCCCCCGTATGCCATAGAAACCATTGACCAAATACCTGACCTGATCTTAGATAAGAAATTACTTAATGATGACGGTTGGTTAATATTAGAGCATGATGCCCACCACAAATTTGAGGAGCACCCTCACTTTTTACGCTCAAGAAATTACGGCACCACCATATTTAGTATATTTACCAACGAAATAAAAGCAAAATCTGATGCCTAAAATTGCCGTATTTCCAGGTTCTTTCGACCCTATTACCATCGGTCACACGGATATAGTGGAACGCTCATTACCTTTGTTTGACAGCATTATAATTGGCGTTGGTAATAACTCACAAAAAAAATATTTGTTCGATACCGAGACGAGAACCAGGTGGATAGAAAAAATATTTGCCCACGAAAAAAAAGTATCTGTTCAGGCATTTAGCGGCTTAACTGTTGAATTTTGTAAAAACGTTAACGCCAATTTCATACTACGCGGCCTTCGCTCTGCTGCCGATTTTGAATATGAAAGTTTAATAGCGCAAGCCAACCTGTCCATGTCGGGCATTGAAACAATATTTATGTTGTCAAAACCTGAGTATTCAGCCATTTCATCTACGGTTATTAGAGATATTGTTAGAAATAACGGTGATGCTTCTAAGTTTTTACCGGCTGCAATAAGCAAGGAAATAAATAAAAAATAAATTTATTTTTTTGCTGGGTTTAGAAATACCAAAAGCGCTCCACTAAAAAACAACTTAATAATAAATTATTTAACTTATTGTTTTTCAATAAATTGCTAAGGCTGGTCAGGAACTTGATGGCGTTTGCTTTTAATATTTACTGTCGTCTATATTTACGTTCCGGGCCACTGCCACAATCGTAGTATCCCTTTAGAGTTAGGGCATCGGAGCCTTTTTCAAAGAACAATTTCAACAATAACTCCGGTAAACATCGGAGTCCTTTTATGATTAATAAATTAGTAGCTCACCAGCACAAAATTAAACCGGTAACTAACCGGTTGTTGTAAGTTGGGACAGAAAGTTTCTATTCACACAAAATTTATATCAAAAGGCTTAGCAAAAACACATCTCTTCTCTCTTTCCCTCCCTTACCCACATTCACCTGTTAACTCAATTCAAACCAAATTTCCTATTTTTGATGACTCATTTTTTTGAATTAAATTAGTTACAACTTATGTTAATCGGTATTCTAAAAGAAACCGGCGATGAAAAACGCGTGGTAGTATTGCCGGAAATTGTTCAGCAATTAACAAAAATGGGTATAACGGTGCAGGTAGAAGCAGGGGCAGGTATTAGCGCATACGCTTCTGACGACGATTATAAAACCGCCGGTGCCGCCATTGCATCGCGCGATTCAATTATTACCTCTGCCGATTTGTTGTTAAAAATTCAACCGCTGTCATCTGATGAAGTAAAAAAAATGAAGCAGGGTGCAGTGTACGTATGTTTTATGCAAGCTTTATTCAATACTGATAAGGTGCTGGAAACTGTTAACCAAAAATTAACCCTGTTTAGTTTAGATATGATACCGCGCACCACCCGTGCGCAAAGCATGGATATTTTATCATCGCAGGCAACTGTGGCGGGTTATAAAGCTGTATTAGAAGCTGCTAACCAATTGCCCCGCTTTTTCCCGTTGTTTATGACGGCGGCAGGTAGTATTACGCCTGCTAAGGTACTTATTATTGGTGCAGGTGTAGCAGGTTTACAAGCCATTGCTACTGCCAAACGTTTAGGTGCTGTTGTTGAAGCATTTGATACCCGTTCTGCCGTAAAAGAAGAAGTGCAAAGTTTGGGTGCTAAGTTTGTAGAAGTTGAAGGCGCCGCTGATTCTAAAGCTGCCGGTGGTTATGCTGTTGAACAATCAAAAGAATATTTAGATAAGCAGAAACAACGCATTCATGAATCTGCCGCTAAATCTGATGTTATTATTACCACAGCACAAATACCTGGTAGAAAAGCTCCCCTGCTCATCACTAAGGAAACGGTAGGTGCTATGCGTGCCGGTTCCGTTATTGTTGACCTGGCAGCATCAACAGGTGGCAATTGCGAGTTGACCAAAAACAATGAAGTGACCATAACCGCCAATGGTGTTAAAATAGTGGGCAATTCAAATTTCCCCTCGCAAATGCCAAGTGATGCCAGTAAAATGTTTGGCAAAAATGTATTCAACTTCATCAAATTAATACTAACCAAAGAAGGACAGATCAATTTAAATTTTGAAGACGACATCGTTAAAGGCACTTGTGTGGCCCATAATGGCGATGTAGTTAACGACCGCGTAAAACAATCATTAGCTCAGCCAACCGCATAAAACATTAACCGATATGGATTCAATTTTAAGTTTCATCAGCGTCTATCATGAAATGATATTTATTATCATTCTCTCTATTTTTTTGGGAATAGAAGTTATATCACACGTACCCTCTGTATTGCATACCCCGCTTATGTCAGGTGCCAATGCCATTCACGGTGTGGTTATCGTGGGTTCTATTATTGTGATGGGAGAAGCTGCTCCTGATAATTATTTTGCATTAACGCTGGGTTTTATTGCTGTTATATTAGGCACACTTAACGTAGTGGGTGGTTTTGTGGTTACTGACAGAATGTTGGAATTATTTAACAATAAGAAGAAGAAAAAATAAAAAATTGCCCCAATATATATTTCAATAATTTAAGTATATAGCTCATATCGAACAATAAACTTTACTATGGCCGAAAATGCAATTCTTATCATTATTTACTTACTGGGTTCAGTATCATTTATTCTTGGATTGAAAATGTTGAGCCATCCTGAATCTGCCCGCCGTGGTAATCTGGTGGCCGCCACAGGCATGACACTGGCTATTTTAGGAACAATTTTTCTATATATAAATCCCGATACCGGCGAACATTTGCATAATTTCTTATGGATAGTTGGCGGCATAATAATCGGTTCTATTGTAGGCACAATTTCAGCCCGTAAAGTTCAAATGACGGCCATGCCACAAATGGTATCGTTGTTTAATGGAATGGGTGGCGCTTGCGCGGCAATAATTTCTGTCATCGAATACAACCATCGTTTCGCACCGGGTTCTTTTGGTATGAACGGAACTATACTGGCAGGTTTATTAATTGGCAGTGTGTCTTTCTCAGGTAGTATGATAGCTTTTGGAAAACTGAATGGCAATGTAAAAGATTTTTCTCTACCCTATCATTCTGTTTTTAATCTTATTTTATTGGCCGTATTAATTTGCCTTGGTGTGTATTTATCAGTTACTGACACCCCAAACATGGTAGCACTTGGTATTATGGCCCTACTGTGTTTAGGTTATGGGGTGTTTTTTGTTATGCCCATTGGTGGTGCAGATATGCCGGTGGTAATATCATTGCTTAATTCATTTACAGGTGTTGCTGCTGCCTGTGCAGGGTTTATATATGGCAACCAGGTTATGCTCACGGGTGGTATTTTAGTGGGCTCGGCGGGCACCATTCTTACTTTATTAATGACCAAAGCAATGAACCGCTCATTGCTAAATGTTATTGTAGGCAACTTTGGCGGCGGAGGTAGTGCTGCAACCGGTGAAGGTTCTACCACACAAGGTACTATAAAAGAAATTTCACTTAATGATGCGGCAGTGCTATTAAGCTATTCTAAAAAAGTATATATAGTGCCGGGTTATGGTTTGGCTGTAGCACAAGCACAACACGTTTGCCATGACTTAGAAAAGACTTTGGAGGAAAAAGGCGTTGATGTTGAATATGCCATTCACCCGGTAGCAGGGCGTATGCCCGGACATATGAATGTATTGCTGGCTGAGGCTGATGTGTCTTATGACAAGCTTAAGGAAATGGAACCTGCTAATGAAGAAATGCCAAGCACTGATGTGGTATTGGTAATAGGTGCCAATGATGTAGTTAACCCGGCAGCTAAAAACAACCCCAGCTCACCTATTTACGGTATGCCAATTATTGAAGTAGATAAGGCGCAGAATGTTATTGTAATGAAACGTAGTATGGCTGCCGGTTATGCAGGTATAGAAAATGAATTATTCTATGAACCTAAAACGCGTATGCTATTTGGCGACGCCAAAAA
>Ga0302280_1003961_pt1 | contig 10379 bp, 10 predicted proteins | sample III_Fen_E1_1_FD_198771 | JGI IMG/M metagenome (GOLD analysis project Ga0302280, IMG submission 198771) | Peat permafrost microbial communities from Stordalen Mire near Abisko, Sweden - III_Fen_E1_1 | ecosystem: Environmental > Terrestrial > Soil > Wetlands > Permafrost | place: Sweden: Abisko...
CACTTTAACAGGTAATATTCAAATAATATTTAAGCTGATTGAAATTGCTTCAAAAACCGCACATCATTTTCGAAGAACAAGCGTATATCCGTAATCTTATATTTAAGCATAGCAATGCGCTCTATACCCATACCAAAGGCAAACCCCGTATATTTAGTAGCATCTATACCACAATTGGTAAGCACCTGTGGGTCAACCATACCACAACCTAAAATTTCTAACCAACCACTATGCTTGCAAATATTACAACCTTCTCCTTTACAAATAGTGCAGGATATATCAACCTCGGCGCTTGGCTCGGTAAAAGGAAAAAAACTGGGTCGCAAACGTATTTTAGTTTCTTCACCAAAAAAGCGTTGGGCAAAATATAAAATGGTTTGTTTTAAATCGGCAAAAGAAACTTTGGTGTCAATGTACAAACCCTCTACTTGATGAAACTGACAATGGCTACGGGCAGAAACGGTTTCATTACGATACACGCGTCCGGGAGAAATAGTGCGTATAGGTGGTTTGTTGTTTTCCATTAAATGCACCTGTGCTGATGAAGTTTGTGTGCGAAGAACAATCTCCGGGTTTGTTTGTATGTAAAAAGTATCCTGCATATCACGCGCTGGATGATCTTCAGGGGTATTAAGTGCAGTAAAATTATGCCAATCATCTTCTATTTCTCTTCCTTCGCTTAATGTAAAACCAATGTCTTCAAATATTTTAATGAGTTCTCTTTTTACAATATGTATAGGATGTAAAGAGCCTGTTTCGCTTCCATGCTCAGCAGGTAAACTTAAATCAATATCCTGAAAAGAAGTTTGACCTTGTGATTCGAACGCTTCTTTAAAGTGGTTTATTTTTTCCTGAGCTTTGTTTTTAAGTTCATTCAGCTTAGCGCCAAATTCACGTTTTAATTCGGGGGCAACTGTTTTAAAATCGTCGAACAGAACAGTTATCTCTCCTTTTTTACTAAGCCACTTAATTCGGTATTCTTCTATTTGTTCTTTACTCTTTGCCGAAAAGCTTTCTACTTCTTCTAATATGGCTTCAATTTTCTCTTTCATAGAACACTAATACCCCTCTGTTATTCTTTAATAATTTTTGTTTGATAAATCAGCTCGTTCCCACTTAAAATACGCACTTGGTAAACACCCGAATTTACATCTAAATTAATATTGGTAAGCGCATTAGTTAATTGCTTTTTCAATGCTATTTGTCCCAATTGGTTGTAGATAGTCAGTTGGGTATTATCCAGCAGGTTATCTGTTTTAAGCGTAATGTTTCCATTACTTGGATTAGGATAAACCATAAATTGATATTTATTATTAGCTATTTGTTTTATCCCTGTAGTTTGAGGGCAAATACTAAGGGTTGAAACACCACTTTTAATGATAGTATGGGTGTTATTGGCGGTTATGGTTGCCGGATTACCTGAAATAGTTGCCGGATTAGTTATGATAGCTACTCCTTTTATTATTGTAGGCGTTGGGGTTGTTTGATTACAGGTATCACTTTTACCTTGTTTAGTAGTTTTTACTACATAAAAACTACTGTCTGCACCATAACTATCTGTATATCCAATTAAAACAAAACCACTATCCTGTGTTTGACTAATAGAATAAGGCCAGTCATTTCCACTTCCGCCAAAAGTAGAGTTAAAAAGCATATTCCCGCTTTTATTGGTTTTAAGTAAATAATAATCGCTTTCACCATATCCAAAGCTATAGGTAGAACCGCTAATAGCAAGCCCGCTATCAGTCGTTTGCACAATAGCTAACCCCTTATCAAAATCCCCCCCACTAAAAGATTTTGTAAATAAAGTATCTCCCATCGAGTCAGTTTTAAGTAGACATAATTCACTAGAACCATCTAAACTATCTGTTTGTGTATGACCGGTAATTGCATACCCTTTATCATACGTTTGAACTATTCCATATCCCCAATCATCACCATATTTTCCATATGTTTTACTCCAGGTAAGTGTTCCTGTAGCGTTTGTTTTAAGCAAATAAATATCATTTAAATTACCGTATGGGGTAACTCCAAAGCTACTGGTTATGCCTGCTATAATATATCCCCCATCTTTAGTTTGTTTAACGGCAAAAGCATAATCACCATATATACCTCCGTATGTTTTGCTCCAGGTAAGTGTCCCGTTAGCGCTGGTTTTTATAAGATAAACATCAGGATTGCCTGCTCCAAAACTATTGGTATACCCTGCAACAATATAACCTCCATCGGCGGTTTGCTGAACAGCCTGTCCAAAATCATAACTACTTCCACCATACGATTTAGTCCATAAGGTATCTCCATTAGCATCTGTTTTTACTAAATAAACATTGTAATTTCCTAAACCGGATGAGCTGTCTATTCCGGCAAAAATATAACCTCCATCTGTAGTTTGCTGTAAAGCATAAGATTCATTATCACCAATACCGCCATACGTTTTAGACCAAGTAGTATCGCCGTTGGCATTTGTTTTCACTACTAAGTAGTCATAATTAGTACTGGTTACTATAGTTAAACCCGACGTTATATATCCACCATCACTTGTTTGTTGACCAGCGTACCCCATGGAGGAGTTTCTTTGGCAAACCTGTTGGAACATAGTTTGACTATAGCCCGAAATACTTATTGCAATAACCGATAGAAACGTAAATAAATATTTATTCATAAGGTAGTATAAGTTTATTCTACAAAAATAAGCATAATTTAATGTCTTACATGTTGAATTTAGTTACAAAAAAACGCTTTGCAACAGGCAAAAGCGTTTCGTTAAAAGGTATCTCTACATTGTTTTTTATAACATAAACAGCAGGATTAGGTAGGTCTTTGCGGGTAGAAATTAAATCGTGTTTTATCTTCTCGAAAGTGTTGTTTATGGTATATGTATAAGTACTTACATATTCGGTATATAATTGCCTTACATTTTCCTGTACATCTTTTATAATTGAAAAACCATATTGATATACATAAGCTTCTGTATGATTAGCTGTATTAATAATGAGATAACCCTCCTCTTTTCTTAATGGAGTAATACCCACGGTAGAGATAGATAAGTTATGTTCTACCGTATCATATATCTCTTTACCGGTGTTTATTTTTTCGGCAAACAAGGGCATAGAGAAATCAATAATCAGTTCCAACTCATTAAACAAACTATCCGAAATGTTTTCCTGTTTATGAATCAACTCCATCTTTTCCCAATCAATGCCGCTAACATCTTTACTAAAACCCTTCTTTATATTAGTAGCATTATCTTTTATCTGTTTCAGGTTTTTGTAGTGTTCAATAACCTCTGCCAAAGTAGGATACAGTTCGCTACGGTCGTAGTGGCTTTTTATATCCTGCATATAACCCAACACCATATACTTTTTGTATTCAAAATCTATATGATCTTCGGTAAGCCAATTGTTTTTTAGTGTACTCATAATCGCTTTAGTTTATACGCTATTTGATGTTCAAAAGTTTCAAAAAAAACAGATTTTATACACTAAGGTAAGCATATTTTTGCTAACAACAAAGTGTTTACTATGATAAAAAAGATGTGTTATGTGGCTATTGCAGCCATCATGTTCGTTTCTTGTGTTCCACAACGCAAGTTAGAAGAGTCTCAGAATAGAGAAAAGGCCTGTCAGGATGAACTTGCTGCGCTTAAAACCTCTTCGCAAGTTAATGAAGCAAAGGTAAAAGATATGACGGAGCAACTTGCCAATAATAAAAAGGACTTAGATGGAATTCGTCGTGATACAGGTGTGATGGGTAACAATTACCGCATACTTACGGCTAAGTATGAAAAACTGAATCAGCTAAACGACCAGTTGATGGATAAATACAGTAAACAAATTTCAAACAATGAAAAAGATAATGCCAAACTAAGCGGCGATTTACAATCAACACAGGCAGCTTTGCTTAAAAAACAAGATGAATTAAACGCATTGTCTGTGCAACTTAATAAACAAAAAGAAAGCTTAGATGCTCTATCAGCCCAATTGCAACTGCGCGAAAAACGTGTGAACGAACTAGAAGCTGTGTTAAAACAAAAAGATGATGCAGCAGCTGCTTTAAAGAAGAAATTGAGCGATGCACTATATAATTTTGAAGGAAAAGGTTTAACCATCACGCAGAAGAACGGAAAGATTTATGTGAGTATGGATGAGTCTCTTTTATTTGCAAGCGGCAAAACAGCTGTAGAACCTAAGGGTGTAGAAGCTCTTAAAAACTTAGCGAAGGTATTAGACCAAAACCCCGATATTAATATTATGGTAGAGGGGCATACCGATGATGTGCCTATGCATGGCAACGGAGATATAAAAGATAATTGGGATTTAAGCGTGATGCGAGCTACATCGGTTACCAAAATCATCTTGCAAAGCAGCCCTAATATAGACCAGAAGCGTATAAGCGCAGCGGGCAGAGGAGAGTTCTTTCCTTTAGATGGTGCCAAAACACCTGAAGCACGTAAGAAGAATCGCCGTACCGAAATTATCTTAACGCCTAAGTTAGATGAACTTTTGAAGGTTTTGGGTTCTAATTAATTCTATTAAATTTGCCGCCTTTTAATTAAAATTTAAACCAACGTATGGGAGCAGTAAAAGAATTTAAAGATTTTGCCATGAAGGGCAATGTAGTAGATTTAGCAATAGGTGTGGTTATAGGCGGTGCGTTTGCTAAAATAGTATCCTCGTTAATAGAAGATGTGATTACCCCTTTAATTTTAAAACCTGCACTTGATGCAGCACACCTAAGCAACATTGCCGATTTAAAAGTAGGCGCCGTAAAATATGGTAGCTTCCTATCAAACATTATCTCTTTTATTATTGTGGCTATAGCTTTGTTTATGATAGTTAAAGGCATCAATGCTTCTAAAAAGAAAGAAGTTGCAGCACCTGCTGCTCCGGCAGAACCTTCTTCTACCGATAAACTATTGGTTGAGATTAGAGATTTACTGAAGAAGTAAACTATTTGTCATTGTGAGGATAATCCCGAAGCAATCTCAACTATAGAACAGATTGCTGCGCTTCGCTCGCAATGACAACAAATTACCTAACAATAACAAGCCTTTTATTTACAACACCTTCACTGCTTATAATACTAATATTATAAACTCCCTCATTTAAGCTGCTGGCGTCTATAGTTGTTTTACCATTTATAGTTTGGCTTAAAACCATTTTACCATTTACATCATAAACCTGCATGGTTTGTTTGGTTGCATTGCTTGACTCTATAACAAAACTGCCGTTGTTGGGGTTGGGGTAGATGGTTATTTGCTCATTACTATTAATTATTTGTTTTACCCCTAATGTATTTGTTATTAAAGGGCAGGATGATCCAGTTGGGTAAATGTCTGAATCATGTTTAAAACACACGAATCCCCATGAGTTAAATTCAGCAAGAGGGCCGGATAAAAAAAGGTCTACATTTGGCACTCCGCCAACAGCTCCAACTCCTTCAATAATTTGAAGTCCACTAAAGTTAAATCTTCTCCTATAAGTAATATTTATTAGAACAGAATCAATACTTGTAAGAACTAAAGGGACAAAATTTGTTATACCACTTCGCATTGTGTCTCCGACAGCTAAGCTAAAATCATATAGCAGCGTATCTTTATTGTCGGAGTATCCGCTACGAGAAAACACCTTCTTGTGCAATGTATCATTTCTAATTCCAGCAAAATATCCGTAAGAAAAGACAGGCGGTAGACAAGAGAAAATCATTTCGCCGCTACTTTGAATTACAGTATCTAATTGAGGACTTGAAACTAAGGCTTGCCTATATACTTTATTATATATAATACCCGATATAATAGTATCTCCCTTAATAAGGTACTGATAGCTATAAGGACAGTATTCTATATTGCACATACCTGTACAGCAATTACCCTCTGCGCAGAAATAGTTTATTTGAGAATTACTCCAAACAACATTGGAATCAGGAAAAGGATGATACATATTTGTTTGACCTTGCCCTGCTTTAAAGACAAACAATAAAGTAATTATAAATAGAAAATGCTTTTTCATTGCTTATTTACTTACAATTACTTTTTTTATGCTTGTTTCTGTACCGCTTGTTAGTGTTATAAAGTAAACACCTACATCATTTAAAGTTAAAGTAGTATTTGTTGTATTTGGTTTTGCTTCGTAAACTGTTTGCCCAAGCATATCGGTTACTTTAAGCTCATCTATAATAATGTTGCCTGCAATACTAATAGCGCCACTACTTGGGTTGGGAGAAACACTAAACCCTGCATTTTGCTTGCTTAATTTTTGAATACCGGCGGAAGCGGGTATCTGGCAATAAGGATAATTTGAATTTGTATCTAATAAATAGCAATCAATAGCATAGTAATATGAGTCGGATTGATCAAGAACAGGCCCAACGCCAACTATATACAGCTTACTAATACTCCCACCACCTGAATTAAGCGTGTCATTATAACGTTTATGGTATTTTCCTTGTATTAATACAGAGTCTATATTGGTTAAAATGCCATTACCTGTAAAACACGGAAATGTGTCTCCAACTGCTAAATGCTGGTTATTAAACACTTCATATTCCGAGCCACTTGTTCCAATCTGATAAAGTTTTTCATTGGGAATATCCTGCCGTACACCACCGGTATAAGTATATGAACTAAGGGTAGTCCCTAAGGGAAAGCCATTATATATATATGTTTTAGTATAAGTTTTTGTGTTTATAACCGTATCCCCAAGCAATAGAGTTGCATTCCAATATTCAGTAGGATTGAGACTAGATATATTAGGATAATATTCCAACAACCATAAAGAGCTATCAGATGGCCACGGTTGGTATACATTCGTTTGCCCAAGTCCTGTTTTAAAGAGAGAAAAGAAAATAATAAAGATGAATAGATGTCTTTTCATACCACTAAGATAGTATATTTCTTTACCCAAACAAAAAAGAGGCTATTGCCTCTCTGTTTGTTGCTTGTATTAGGATTGTTTAGGGTTTTATAGTGCCTATACCCATTCTTTTTATGAGTCATAGAATAGCAACCAAAACTTCTCTCGTACTTCCCCCATACTTCCTTTATGTCTCCTCCCTACTTCCTTCCTACTTCCCTTATGTAACGGTGCCACATAGTACCAATCGGTGCCAAATAATACTCTTCTCTTTTTTACCTCAAAAACTTTGCTTTCTGTAAATCAATCACTCGTCTGTTTTACTAAAATAATAGTAAATATAGGCTAAATATTTTATACTTTTAGTTAAAAAATAAACAATGGTATTACCAAAATATCATGCCAAACACATAAAAACACCACTCCTAAATTTTCTTAAATCAATAAGTAAACAAGTAGCAGCAAGCAGTCTTTTGTTATTTTATAGGGACTAAAGGTTTTGAGTATATTTGCTTTGAAATAAAAATCATGCCACGAATAGTTATACTTGCTTCTTTACTTATACTTCTTGGTTCGTGTAGTCAACGGGCAGAAGAAGAGTATTATAAAAAAGGAGATGCATCGGGCAAATTAAAAGATTATAAAGATGCCATATTACAGTACGATAAAGCCATTGCACTAAACCCCAAGATGACTAAGGCTTATAACGGCAGAGGTATTTGTAAAAATGAATTGGAAGACTTTAAAGGTGCTATAGAAGATTATAACAAAGCCATTGAACTGGAACCTAATCACGATTGGATGTATAATAACAGAGGGATAGCTAAATACAGAGCCGGAGATAACAAAGGAGCGTTAGCAGATTATTACAAAGCCATTGAACTGAACCCAAAATATACAGATACCTATTTTAATGTAGGGCTTTGCAAATATGATATGAAAGATTATGCGGGTGCTGTTGGGGACTTTACCAAATCTATTGACTTAGATTCCAGTTTCGGAGAGACCTATTATTACAGAGGGCTTTCCAGAAAAGGTGTAGAAGATTATGTAGGCGCCTGCGCAGATTGGATGAAAGCAAAAAAAATGGGCAGCAAGCTTGCTGATAGTTTAATAAACATACACTGTAAATAATATATGACATTTAAACAACGATTACGATTTTATTTCATTGGCTTTGGTATGGGCTTGCTTGTACTGGCTATAGTTTTAAACAGAAGAGGTTGCAAAGGACTAAATGTAAATGCGCAAAAAATAGAACAACTATCGTATCAAAAGTGGCAAATAAGCGATGCCATGCACTGCAAACTAAAATGCGCAGGCTTTGCTACCGACAGTTTGTTTTTTAAAGATGTACTAACCTGCAAAGTAAATTATGGCGAAAGTGATGTGCGCGAAGAGCCTTGCGGAAAATATGTTTTAGAATCTTCTGCAAAAAGTGCCGGCACTTATACCTTGTTGGTTGCCGATTGCAACCGTACAAGTAAACTCTTAGATGTTCTTATAAAGAATCCTTGCACTTGTAAGTAAGTAGCTTCTATGAAGTTTAATTAGTTTTTAGTGCCTGCTTTATAAGGCTTAGAAAAAACATAACAATTAAATAACATTGCAAACCATAGTAAATAAGTAAATTTAACCCATAAACAAAAAACAAAATATGAAAAAAACAATTACAAAATTAGTAACAGGAATTGCCCTTATGGGTACAAGTATGATTGCACAAACATCTTCATGGCAATGGGCTGATGGTGCAGGTGGAACAGCTAATGAAGCAGGCAACGGGGTGGCAGTAGATGCAGCTGGAAATACATACGTAACGGGGTCTTACCTAAGTTCTTCTATTACCTTTGGTACTACTACACTTACCAATAGTGGTGGTATTGATTTTTATCTGGTAAAATATGATGCATCGGGCAACGTGGTTTGGGCTAAGGGGGCCACAGGTGCTTCTAACGATGTGGGATATAACTTAACTGTAGATGCTACAGGAAACGCTTATGTGGTGGGTACAACCAATAGTGCTTCACTTACTATTGGCACTTTTGGATTAGCATCTAGTGGATCTGATGATGTTTTTATGACAAAGTTTGATGCGTCGGGTAATGTAGTTTGGGCAAAACGTACTGGTGGAAGTGGTAATGATATAGGACAAAGCATTAGCATAGATGCCAGCGGCAACTCCTACATAACAGGATATTTTGCAAGCCCTAGCATTACTTTTGGCGCCACTACACTAACAAATGTAGGGGGTAATGATTTTTATTTGGTTAAATATGATGCATCGGGTAATGTAGTTTGGGCAGAAACTGCCGGAGGAAGTGCTAATGATGCCGGTATGGGTGTTGCTACAGATGTTACTGGAAATATTTATGCAACCGGATCGTTCTCGAGTTCAAGCATCACTTTTGGCACGACCACTTTTACCAATGGCGGCGGTATTGATTACTTTACTGTAAAATATAATGCAGCAGGTGCTGTAGTTTGGGCTAAAACCGCGAGCGGAGCGTCTAATGATGTGGGATATAATATAAAAGTAGATGCTAATAAGAACCCAATTGTAGTAGGTAGCTTTAATAGTTCTACACTTACGTTTGGTGCTACAGCTTTAACACTTAATGCAGGAGATGATATTTTTATTGTAAAGTACGATTCTTTAGGCAATGTATCGTGGGCTAAAAGTGCAGGTGGAAATGCCAATGATGTTGGAGAAAGTATAAGTATTGATGCTGCCGGAAATTCGTATATAACTGGTTATTACGGAAGCCCTTCGCTTGTTTTTGGTGCTACTACGTTAACTAATGCCGGTACTAATAACATTTATTTGGCAGAATATAATTCTTCAGGTACAGCAATTTGGGCTAAAAATGCAGGTGGAACATCTGATGACAGGGGCGCTGCCATAGCTGTAGATGCCAATGGAAGCTCTTATATAACTGGATATTACACCAGCACTACTATTTCTTTTGGAACAAATACCTTAACCAACGGTGGCACTGAAGATATGTATGTAGCAAAATATGGCACTCCTTTTTCTACAGATATAGATAAAGTAAAAGCTAATAATATGGATGCTAACGTATACCCTAATCCTAACAATGGTAGTTTTATTTTTGAAATGCCAGGTATTGCAACTAATGCATATTGTATGGTTTATGATGTTACTGGTAAATTGGTATTAAGCCAAACTATAACTGGTAAAACCATTGTAGATGCAAGTACTTTAAACGAAGGTGTTTATAACATAAGCCTGCAAAGCAATGAGGGTGTTGTAAATAAGAAATTGGTTATCGTTAAGTAATAGATATAAACCTAATTGAAGCCCTGCAAGTAGTGCGGGGCTTTTTTGTTTCTGTATAATAAGCAGATGCCTACTTCGTTAAATTCTTAAAGTAATCAAATATCAATCGGATACCCACACCCGTTCCGCCTTTGGTGCGGTATGCGTCTCGCGCTGCAAGAAAAGCAGGAGCTGCAATATCAAAGTGCATATACGGGTAGTCGGTGTATTTTACCAAGAACCTACCTGCA
>Ga0302280_1003974_pt1 | contig 10365 bp, 11 predicted proteins | sample III_Fen_E1_1_FD_198771 | JGI IMG/M metagenome (GOLD analysis project Ga0302280, IMG submission 198771) | Peat permafrost microbial communities from Stordalen Mire near Abisko, Sweden - III_Fen_E1_1 | ecosystem: Environmental > Terrestrial > Soil > Wetlands > Permafrost | place: Sweden: Abisko...
ATGGTGCTGAAGCAGGTAATCTTGCTTTAAAAATTTTAGCTCGAGGTGGGGTTTATTTAGGCGGCGGGATTGCACCCAAGATTCTTCATAAACTTCAGGACGGGACATTCAAAAAGGCTTTTCGCAACAAAGGTCGTTTTTCTAAATTTTTATCTAAAATTCCTGTTCACGTGATTTTAGAAGAAAAAACAGCGCTTTATGGGGCTGCAATGTATGCGTTACAGCTTACAGCATCCAAAGAGTCTTTACATATTCAGATTGGAAAATAGATATGTCTGATTCCCAGATAGTTTTGCCAAGAACGTTGAAACGTATTGGCATCGCTGCCGATCATGAGGGTTACCAATTGAAGGAAGAACTGACTAAACTGTTGCGTGAAACTGATTATGAAGTCATAGATTTTGGCGATTATCAGCTAAACCCAGATGATGATTATCCTGATTTTGTCATCCCCCTTGCTCGTGCGGTTTCAAACATTGAGGTAGATCGTGGCGTAGCCATCTGTGGTAGTGGTGTCGGTGCATGCATCGCCGCCAACAAGGTGGCTGGTGTACGTGCCTGTCTGATTCACGAAAGATTTTCTGCACGTCAAGGGGTGGAGGATGACGATATGAATGTGATTTGCCTAGGCAGTAGAGTGATTGATCAGGCGCTTGCCTGGGAACTGGTAACAATATTTCTTGCGTCCCACTTCAGCGGTGCCCAACGCCATTGTCGCCGCCTCGCCAAGGTGGCAGCATTGGAAAATACCTCCCAATAATCACTCATAATCGTATTTTATTATACTTTGGTACAATTGTTATTTTTTGTCCCTTCCCTAGAATAAAATTGATATTTATCCGTGGTTTAAACAAAATGTTCGATTGAGGAGAACATGATGACCAAAAATGGAAATAAGTCTTTGGTTCGAAGCCCAAAAAATGGTAGAAGCTGAAATGAACACCGTGGATCGTGATTGCATCAGATCTGAAATATTATATAAGGTATCCCATCGGTCCAATCTTTTACAACAGAGTAAGTAAATAAGAGGAGGAAAAATGACTAAACATCTTCAAGCTAAAAAAAATCAAGTAAATGAAGCAGTTACTGTAGAAGATAGTTCTATTCAGACGTTGGCTTATCAGATTCATTTAAGACACGGGGGATCTGAGTTAGATAACTGGCTGGAAGCAGAACAAGTTTTAAGGAATCCTACAAACGTATTGGTAACTTCTGATAGGGACGGATCGGGTGGAGGAGGGTAATTGATAGATGTATTTGACTCTGAATTTAGGGTACGCAAATTAACTTAGAGTAAAATTAATGGAAAATGAAGCAATCGTAGCCACTGATTTGACAAAATACTTTGGTGAAGGCGAAACCAAGATGACTGCTGTAAATAAAGTCGGGTTTGTCGCTCATTTTGGTGAGATGCTGTTTATCATAGGTCCATCCGGAAGCGGTAAGACGACATTGCTTAGCATGATCTCCGGTATCCTTCGCCCTAATGAAGGCAAGGTATCTGTTAAAGGTGCTGATATCTGGCGTCTTAGCAATGATCAGTTAGCTGATTTTCGTCTTCACACCATTGGTTTCGTCTTTCAAGACTATCATCTGTTCCCACGACTAACCACAGCCGAGAATGTCGCGATCCCCTTGATCCTTAAGCAACAGAATTGGAATGAATCAGTCACCGAGGCAAAAAAATACCTGGAGATTGTTGGTCTGAAAGATAAAGGTGAGATTTTGCCAGTGAAGCTTTCAGGAGGAGAGCAACAACGTGTGGCGATTGCGCGTGCGATCATCAGTAAACCAGAGATTTTGATTCTCGACGAACCAACAGCCTCTCTTGATGGTGATACGGGCAAGATGATCATTGCCTTCGTCAAAGAGAAAATTCTTAATAAAAGCCGCTGCATTCTGATTGTCACCCATGATGCGCGCATTAATGAGTATGCGGACAGGATTCTTCATATGGAAGACGGAGTTCTTACCGCAACGACCAAGGGGACCGAATGAATCCAGATGAATCTAAACCTGAAGTCAAAGCAGCTGATGCTAAGCTCGAAGCTAAAAAAGATGAGCCTAAACTTGAAGCCAAAGCAGACGAGCCTAAATCTGAAACCAAAATATCCAAATCAAAGCCGGATGTCAGAAATACCTTAATTTTTACCTTGTCCATAATAGGCGTCCTAGCCGGACTTATTGGTGCCTACATCTTTGGTATCCAGAGGAAGGCCCAGCCTCCTGTCTTTACTCCGGTTACCAACCCTTATTCATCGGGAATCTATGCCAATGGCATTGTTGAGAGCTATCAGCCAAGCGGTGAAAATATTAATATTTTTCCTGAAGTTTCCGGTCCGATTGTTAAGGTGCTGGTGAAAGAGGGTCAGCAAGTATCAGCCGGCACGGTACTGTTTACCATCGATGATTCTATTCAGAAAGCAACTGTGGAGTTGGCTGAAGCTAACTTAAAAGTAGCCCGCGATCAGTACGACAAGGATCTCGTTTCCTACGATATTGATCCAAAATCGATCAGCAAGGACGTGCTGGATACCGCGAAAGACACCGTCGATCAGACGGTAGCTGCATTGAAGGCCGCCCGTGCATTGCTGAAAAAATATACGCTCAAAGCACCTATCAACGGAGTCGTGTTGGCCGTCAACGCGGCGGTCGGCAGCTATGTATCATCGCAGGGAAACTACGATACTTACACGGAATTATTTAATCCTCTAGTGGTCATGGGAGCTTCTCAAGATTATCTGGCCGTACGTTGTTATGTCGACGAGATATTGATCTCACGTCTACCATCTGCGTATCATATTAAAGCAGAGATGTCGATTACCGGCACTAATATTAAGGTACCGTTGGAGTTTGTTCGGGTCCAGCCTTATGTATCGCCTAAGATTGAGTTATCTAATGAGAAGCAAGAGCAAGTGGACTTACGAGTATTACCTGTGATTTTTCGATTCGAAAAAGGGGACGCCCCAGTCTATCCCGGACAGATGGTGGATGTATACATAGGGAGTAATAGCACAATAACTGATAGCAATAACACCGCAACTAATTAGAAAAATTTTAGAGAGAATGTGATGTATAAATTTCGATTATTAGTCCAGCGAGGAACATGCCTCACTATAATCTTGGCGATGCTTGGCGGCTGTGAGGTAGGCCCTAATTTCGATCGTCCAGCAGCTCCTGATACAGATCGTTACACGCACGAACTGCAATCTGAAGCAACGGTCGAGGCGGATGGCCAATCGCAATATTTTACGTCTAGCAACACGCTTATTGCTGACTGGTGGAAGCTTTTTGGGTCTGCAGTACTAAACGCTATACTTAACAAGGCCATCGCCAACAATCCAACACTCCAGGCCTCCGAGGCTAGCTTGCGTCAAAGTCAGGACAGTATGCGCGCAGGTTATGGCGTGTTTTTTCCGCAGATTCAGGCAGGAGTAGGTGTTAGCCGACAACGCGCAGCATCTCAGAGCCAAGGTTTACAGACTGGTTCCAAGATCTTTAATTTGATTACTCTCAGCAGTACTGTCAGTTATGCGATTGACGTATTTGGAGGTGCCCGCCGCTCAGTGGAAAGTTTACGGGCCCAGGCTGACTATCAGCGTTACGAAAATGTGGCCGCCTATCTTATTTTATCCGCAAATGTCGTTAACACCAGCATTGCGCGTGCTGCCTACGTTGCAGAGATTCGTAGTACAAAGCAGCTTATCAAGTTGGAAAAAGAGCAGCTTCGCTTGACCCAAGCACAGGTTCGCGCAGGTACAACTTCATATTCGAATGTGCTGAGCGTACAGAGCCTGATTGCCGCTAATCAAGTCTCATTAGCACCTCTTGAACAAAATGTCAGTCAGTCTGAGCATTTGCTGGCAACGTTGGAAGGTGAATTTCCATCCAAGGCTAACTTACCTGATATCGATTTGATTGGACTCTCGTTGCCAGTTGATTTACCAGTGAGTCTGCCGTCTGATCTGGTAAATCAGCGTCCTGATATTCTCGCAGCCGAGGCACAAATGCATGTTGCCAGTGCTAAGATTGGTGTTGCGACTGCGCTTATGTTTCCTAGTTTCAGTTTGAACGGAACCTTCGGCACTTCCGGATCTAATTTCGGCGATCTTACAGCAGCCAGCGGCAAGTTCTGGAGTATTGGTCCATCGGCAACTATTCCTTTATTTCAGGGCACTACTTTATGGTTTGGCCGACGCGCAGCCATTGATGCTTATCAGCAGTCACGGGCAAATTATCGTCAGACCGTGCTTGGTGCCTTCGAGCAAGTCGCGGATTCTTTGAAGGCGTTGGAGCATGACGCAGAGGCGTTGAAGGCACAGGTTGAAGCAAAGAATGCTGCTGGTGAAGCGCTCAAGCTTTTGCAGGCCAATTACCATGCGGGCTTAGTTGATTACTTGGCTGTGTTAACGGCTGACGTACAATTCCATGAAACGACTATCGCATATTTACAGGCAGTGGCACAGCGTTATCAGGACACCGTCGCATTGTTTGTGGCGCTGGGAGGGGGCTGGTGGAACGCTCAGGATCCGACCGTCAAAGGAGAGGTATCATGAAGTACAGTGGTATCTTACGGATAGGATTCAAGCTGTTAGTCAATGACAAGTCGAAGTTCTACGCGCTATTGATGGGGATTACCTTCGCCGTGTTTTTGATGATGCAAATGACCTCGATATTTTCCGGCATTCTTAACCGTGCTTATTCAACAGTCACTAATATCGGTGCATCAATGTGGATCATGGATCCGGGAGTCAATACGCCGACCTCAGCCATCCCTTTACCCAATTACGTACTGGATGCGGTACGTAGCATGGATGGAGTCAGCTACGCAGTACCGATTTTTATCGGTGGTACATTAGCCAAACTTAATGACGGTACATACCAATCTGTAACAGTCGTCGGTTTGGACGATGAAAGCCTGTTTGGCCGTCCTGAACTTGAAGAGGGGAATATTAAAGATATCTATGCTGACAATACGTTCATAGTAGTCCATGATGCTGAATTTTCGAAGTTGGAACATCCGAAGATCGGTACTTCCTTTGAACTCAATGATCACCGTGCTACGATTGTAGGTATTGCTAGGGTTGCTGCGAACGGACTAAACGGTATCCCGACGCTCTATACAACCTACAACCGTGCTATCGAATACCTTCCGACGACGCGTTTCACCATTTCTTATATACTGGTACAGCCCAAGAATATTGCTGCCATTGCAAACATCAAAGAGCAAGTTACTAAGCTGGGCTATTTAGCTTTGACTAAGGATGAATTTAACAAAAGAACAAGCAATTATTATACCTACCAGACTGGTATTGGCACTAACATCTTGATAATGACAGTGATCAGCTTTATCGTTGGACTATCGATTGCAGGCCAGACCTTTTATACCTTTATCCTTGAAAACCTGGAGAAATTCGGTGCGCTCAAAGCTATCGGAGCAAAAAACCGTGAGTTAGTTTACATGATTCTGTTCATGGCGACTATCACTGCACTGATCGGCTATGGCCTGGGCATCGGTCTGGTGACGCTGATGATCACCATTGCCAGAACCAACCCCAATTACGCGTCGATAACCACATTCGGGAACCTATTATTAGCCTTTGGTATGGTTGTGCTGATCGCCGGAATATCAAGCTATATCGGAATACGCAAGGTCCTTAAAATCGAGCCATTTGATATATTCAGGGGTTAGAGTACTGGCATCATTTACAAAATACATTCAAAGAATTATATGTCTAAAACTATCGAAGTATCTGCAAGTATATTAGCTGGGGATTTCGCGAATCTAGCCTATGAGATTACGCGTTCTCAAATAGCTGGGGTAGATCATTTTCATATTGATGTGATGGATGGTCATTTTGTACCAAATTTGACAATTGGGCCTGTTATCATAGAAGCTATCCGTCCTTTTACAAAACTTCCCATAGAAGCGCACCTTATGATCGAACACCCCTGGGATTATATTGAAAGCCATGCTAAGGCAGGGGCGGATATTATTCAAATACACGTGGAATGTTATGGGAAGCTCCGAAAAGCGTGCAATCAATACGGCCAATGGCCTAAAGAAGTAGATACAATCGATAAAGAATTGCTCCTTCGAGATTTGAAAAGAATTCGTGCGTTAGGTAAAAAGGCATTTATTGCGATCAATCCAGGTACTCCTTTATTTAAAGAGATTTTACCTGACTGTGATGGTGTTCTTGTGATGTCGGTTAACCCAGGCTTTGCAGGTCAAAAATTTATTCCTTCCGTGTTATCAAAGATTAAAGAGCTCAGGGCAAGTTTTAAGGGTGTAATCGCCATCGATGGAGGCATTAACGCACAAACAGCTCCAGAAGCTATCAATGCTGGAGCCCGGCTGCTTATTACAGGCAGTTATTTTTATAGTGCAGTAAATCCTAAAGAAACAGTAGACTCGCTCAAGCATTCTAAACATTAATATCCTTGATCAAGCGGCTTTAAAGGCTGTCAGGCATTGAAAATTACAGCCAGGCAAAATGGGCGATATAACAATTGAGTCTGAAGTGAAAGTTCCTATAAGATTTCAATTAAAAAGACAAGATTAGAAATCTAACAGTTTGGAAGGAGTCATTTTGAAGGCTTTGGCTAATCTTTCTAGTGTAACAAGTGTTGCCGCAGGCGGATCTTTGCTCTCAAGAAGCTGGATATGCTTGTATTCTATCCCAGAAAGTTCTGCTAATTTTTCCTGAGTATAGCCAAACTTCTCCCGTAATTCTCTTAAGCGTTTCGACATCTTTACATTTATAACCGTATTCATAAGGTGTATTATCCTTCATTATGTGTTTCTTGACACCTTATATATAAGGTGTTATCTTTAATGTATGATTGGTTTTGCTAGAGATTGGTAAATGACGATGTGTGAAGATATCAAAGAAATACAACTTAGGCTTAAAGCACCAATGATTGCACTCGAACGGCTTTCTAATGGAAGGTATTTACCGCAGGTTTTTGCTGAAGCATCCTTCAATGAATTATGGGAAATTCAAAGATTGACCGAGAAAATGATAGGGAGACGGAAACAGAGGAAAAAGAATGTTTAAATATTGGTGGCAAAAGATTATGAATACCAGAGAAATTGATCCCTCCATTAAGGTATTGATTATCGAGGACAATCACGTTGATGCCAGAATGTTTGAGAAGGCGGTGGATATTTGCGGCTTTATCTCTCTGGTAGCCTATGATGGTCGTTCTGAAATAGAAATGGCCCAGAACCATGCTCCACGTTTAATCATTCTGGATTATCAACTACCCGATATGAACGGTGCCGAGGTCTTAAAAGGGTTGCGTTGAAAAACAGAGACAGCCGAAGAACAAGTGATTGTCATATCTGTCTTAGAGAGCTCTGACGTGATTATAAATTCATTTGAAAATGGTGCTGACCAGTATTTCAAGAAGCCGATTGATTTAAAGACACTGGTGCGCCAGATAACTTTGATGGTTCATAAGGCACACTATTAAGGTTAAAAATAATGTTTAAGCCGTACATACATAGTGGCAGGGATTGGGGACTTGCGATACTCAACATGTTCATCATCTGCTTTTGTATAGTGATACCGCCGTTAATCTTTCTTTACCTCATCGTCGTATTGAATTTGTGTTCAAATAGACCCAGGTATAAGTAGACCACGCTTATTTTGACCAGCCCGTGAGGCGTCATTGGCTGGTTCTATTTTTTGTGTTATTATTTCATTTGTAAATGTCAAAATCGCTTAAAAATATTTTAGGGAATGATAGAAATTTCAAACGAATTTTAGGTTCGAGAATTTGTGGGAGAGAAATTCTTAATGGGATATGTGGTTGCTGGAATAATAGTAATTGTGATTATACAGGCTGTGGCTATTTTAATGGTCACTTTTTGGAAATGGATTCTATTGATTGCTGTATTATATTTTGCAGCTAGATACTTTTCAAAGAATAAAATTATATGGTTAAAGCTAAAGGTGAGATTAGAAAAATTACGAGTGACCCTATTTAATCAAATCAGGTCAACCAGAAAGAAGCTATATTATTATTTTTCACCAGAAGTTAAGAAAAATCATTGGGAGTTCATTTGTTCTGAAATCAAGAAAGTTGAAATAGCAGTACAAGCCTTTCGTGAATTTCAGTCATTCAAAACATATTTTGACCGTTATCAGCTTGAAGGGTGGAACAAGACATACCGTCCTATTATCTTAGGATTTACCCGCGACATAGGGTTTCTTTTAAAGCAACATCCTTCCTACAGTTCATTTCAGGAGTTTTCAAGATATTTAGAACATGGGGAGGGTATGAGGGTCGAGTATAACCATCGATATGTACAAAAATCAGTCGAGCAAAATAAAGAGTTTTTTGATGTTATTGAAAAGCAACCCTTAACTTTACGTCAGCGCGAGGCTGTCGTTATTGATGATCACCGGAATCTTGTTATAGCAGGTGCGGGAACGGGCAAGACCAGTACCTTGGTAGCCAAGTTTGCCTTTTTAGTTGAAAAGCTTAATGCACATCCAGAAAAGATATTAATGTTGGCATTCAACAAAGATGCCGCAGAAGAAATAAGGGTCAGGAGCAAATCAAGGATTAAAGAAATCCTTCATAAGGATGTTGATGTCAACGTCTCGACGTTCCATAGTTTTGGGTTTCAAATCATTAAAGAATTTGAAATTTTGGGTAAAGGTTCTATTGAGGTTGAAAGAGATGAATCTTTGAGGGAAATTTTTCGCCAAAGAAGCAATAAGGACGGTTACGTTTCAAAATTAGCGGAGTATTTCTTAAGGCATTATGTCTATACCAAGAGTTTTATTGATTTTGAGTCAATTGAAGAATACGAAAAATTCAAGCGGGAGAGTAAAGGGTTAGATACAATTCTTGGTGAGAGGGTCGATAGCTGTGAAGAAAGGCAGATTGCGGATTTTCTTTTTATGAATAGGATTAAATACGTCTGGAATAAAGAATATCCCATAAATACGGTAACGGATGTTTATAGGAAGCAGTACCAGCCAGATTTTTACCTTCCAGATTATGATATTTATATTGAGCATTGGGGCGTCGGGGAGCCAGACGAAACAGGAAACTATACAGTCCCAAGGTGGTTTAGGGGGCGCAATGGTCTATCTGGACGAGATACATATTTGGAAGGTATGGCATGGAAAAAAGCATTGCATGAAGAACATACAACTAAATTAATTGAAACATTCTCTTTTGAGAGCAAAAAAGAGATTCTATTTAAGAATCTGTCGCAGAAGCTTATGGACAATGGGGTAAAAGTTAATCCAATGTCTCCAAGGGAATTGCTTGATTATATTAAAGCCAATTTTCCCGAGAGATATGAGAATTTCTTTGAGCTGGTTGTGGCTTTCATGTCAATTGCAAAGGCAAATTTAATAGATATGCAGGAGGTTAGAAAGCGTTTTGACCTTAATCGTGCCAATGAAAGGATGAGGTTATTTCTTGATATTTATGAAGACCTGTATTTAGATTACGATGAATATTTGCGTCGGAACCAGAAGATTGATTTCGATGAAATGATTTCAAGTGCCGTTAAATATTTGGAAGATAATCCTACAATAAGATTGTACGATTATATTTTAGTTGATGAATTTCAGGATTTGTCTTATGGGCGGTATCAATTGTTAAGCGCATTATTAAAAAATAACCCATCCTGCAAGCTGTTTGCTGTAGGGGATGACTGGCAGTCCATTTATAGGTTTACGGGGAGCGATATTTCTTTCATTACAAAATTTGAGAAACATTTTGGTCCATGTGAGCAAATTTTACTCGATAAAACATTTAGGTATAACGACCAAATTCTTGATCTTTCTCGTAGGTTCGTACAAAAGAATCCTTTCCAAATAAAGAAAAATGAACTCTCAACTGATGCTAAAGCCACCAGCAGGGTCATTAATATTATTCCAAAGAGAACAAAGGGCGATGGGTTACTTCAGCATATATGTGAGACCTTAGACAAGGAATGCAAGGAAGCCAACAAAAAGAGTTCGATGTTTATCCTGAATAGAAGGAAAGAGGCATATAATTTTGATAAAAATGAGTTCAGGGATGCTTATAAAAACATTGATATTTCTTTTAAAACGGTTCACGCATCAAAAGGGTTAGAAGCAGATATTGTCGTTATTGATAATGTTGATGAATATATATTTCCATCAGAGGTGATCACGGATGAAATTTTAAGAGAGCTTTTGCCGACAAGTGAGAATTTTGAATTTGCTGAAGAAAGAAGATTGTTTTATGTAGCCCTTACACGCACTAAAGAAAAGGTGTACATATTAGGGCAAGAAAAGAAATTGTCTTGTTTTTTTAGAGAAATAAAGGAAAGCTTGTAGGTGTGATCAGGTCCAGTGCAGCAAAATT
>Ga0302280_1003979_pt1 | contig 10356 bp, 14 predicted proteins | sample III_Fen_E1_1_FD_198771 | JGI IMG/M metagenome (GOLD analysis project Ga0302280, IMG submission 198771) | Peat permafrost microbial communities from Stordalen Mire near Abisko, Sweden - III_Fen_E1_1 | ecosystem: Environmental > Terrestrial > Soil > Wetlands > Permafrost | place: Sweden: Abisko...
TGGATGAGAAGAGGGATAGTAAGACAGAGATTAAGAAAGATGATCCAGGTTCGGCTACTCCAGATTTAATTAAATAAAAAAATAACATCTAAAACAATCTACATGGCAACACTAAAATTAAGTTCAAATCAAGAGCAATACAAAAAAGCTCAAGAATCAGCAAAAAAAGAATATAACGAACAAAGGGTTAAATCTTTGTGTTATGTTTATTATCCAGTAGATAAAATTCATCCAGAGTTCGGTTCTTATCTAAAACGTGTTTTAATGTTTGCATCTGCAAAGAATATTGGATTGAATGAAATTTCTTGGTTGCGCATCTGCTCTTTAGAAAAACCTTTATTGATGCCAGAGATGCGCGTTTGTTTTGAAATTTTAGATAGATGCACACCACATGAACTTGGTTCTTTAGATTTGGATGATTTTAACAATGTTGGCCGCAAAAAAGTTGATGAAATTCTGTACGGAAATGTTCGCTTTAAACTGGATGAAGCAGGAGAAAAAATTAAAAAAGAAAACGGAGAATTTGAGATTGAAGGTGAAGTTGGAATGACGCATATTTACAACGCTGTTGATTTTGAAGTTTCTAAAAAAGTTGCTGATAAAATAAATGCAGAAAAGAAACTTGAGTGTAAGATGCCTATTGGTACTGATATTAAATTTGTTGTTCCTAATACTACGGAGTTTAAGGGATGGAAATATGAATAGTTTAAGTAAGATAAGTTAGTTTGTTTTGTATGATTTAAGATTTGTTTTTTTTACCTAACTTGATTTTATGACTCCAGAAAAAGCAACAAAAGAACTCGATGAACTTTTAGAAAGAGTTGGTAATGTGAATCTTCTACCTCCTAAGAAAAAATTTGAATTGGTACAAGAGATTAAACGTTTAAATGATATTCGCGCTCAAGCATATCAACACGGAAATAAATGGTTTGAAAGTGAGTAAACATGGGCAGCAAGTTAGGATTCGGAGAAGTAGCAATGAGGATAAAAAAAGTCGAGAGAGCTTTTTTGCAGCAAGGAATCAAACTCGCCCAACAAGAATTTAAATCAAACTTCGATTCAGAGTCAAATGCCGAAAGTAATGAGGCTTGGGAAGATTTAACTTACCGTGATGTTCCGCCACCAATTTTGGATTTAACTGGAGAACTCAAAAATCAGACAACAGAAGGAATACCTGAAATATCTGATGGAAAGGCTGTTTTAACCATTGACCCGATAGACCCAAAAAAAGGAAAAGGATACGCAGACTATCACGAAGATGGAATTGGTAGAAATAAAAAACGAGAGTTTGTAACACAAAGTAACCAGTTAACAGATAAACAAACGGAACTTTTAACAGAACTTATTGATAAGGCTTTTATAAAATAAAAACAACTTATATGAAAAACTTTAAACAAGGAGATGTAGTTTATTTGAAATCTGGTTCGCCGGCTATGACTATATCAAACGAAAGAAAAAATGATTCAAGAGATGAGAGATTGATTTTTTTTGATGGAAGCCAACTTAAAAATGCTGAAATCCCAAACGAATTACTTACTGACGAAAATCCAAATTTTAAAACTTTGGAAACTTTCGCCGAGCCACTAAAGAAATTAGACATTGAAGATGAAGTTGGAAAACAACTTTTTAAAATATTAACTTCTTGTATAAATGATTCAAAAATTGAAAGTAAATTAACATTAAAAAATATTTTCGATAGAATTGAATTATTAAATATTAAAATAAAAAATCATGGCGGATGTTCAAATGATGGAATATTGTTAGAGATAGATAGAAAAATTATAGATGAACATAGGTTTATAATAGATTATATTGAATCTCGTGGAATTTGTCATCTATTTGAATATTCAACTAAACAAAACGGTTCAAAAATTATAACAATACTTTAGATTTTCAAACTTTGGCAACCCGCACATTCTTCACCGAAATCCAAACAAAACTTGCTTCGATACAGGTTAAGAATCCTACGCCTTTACCGCCAAAATCCAACAACCTAAGCCAAACAAGCTCAAATCAAAACCAAGTTTTCAAGACAATAAATATTTGGGATGATCAAATAGACGACTTAATAAAATCTGCTACTGGATACGAAATTCAATTTCCTGCTCTTTTTCTTGAGTTAATATTAGGTGATGCAAAAATGGTTTTAGGAGATGTAACTCATTATCCAGATTCTAAAATATTCTTCCATATTTTTTCTTTTAACTTGAATCAGCAAGATACTGGAAAAATGGAGCAGAACTTAGTGATTTATGACTTGAGAGATACCGTTAAAGCAAACATACTCGGTCAAAGATTTCATGGAGCGAATGGATTTATGTCTTGTTATGACGCAATGGATTACAAGCACAAAAATATAACTAAGTATCTTTTAGGATTTAACTTTAATTATTCTGATGCCGTTGGTAGTATATATGATAGTGATTCTGTAAATGGCTTAACTTTCAAAACTAATACAAACCTAACTGCGATATTTAGTAATTTTCAAAGTTGGATTTCTGGCTTAACTTATACGCAGGATGTTTCGGTAGTTATAATAGCAACTGTTATATATGTGTGTATCGTTACTAACTCGGATTTGGTTTTTACTTTATCTAAATGGAGTGTTGTACCGTTTTGGATTTCAGGTACATCTTACTCTGTTGGCAACTACGTACTTGATTTAGGAACAGTGTTTAAGTGCCTTAACGCAAATTCAGATATTACTTTTACACCATCAAACTGGACTAAAATCTCATAACTTGGCAAGGTCAAATATCGAAATCCGCAACAGTTTAATAGATGGATTAGTTTCCGTAGCTGCAACCATTGGGATAACAATAGACCCAACAAAATGGAAGTCTGTTCCAGGTGATTTATCTCAAACAGACCAAAAGTTATTACTTCTTGATGCAGTTGCATCTGGACAGGCGATAGAGGAGCAAATTAACGATGCGTTTGTTTTAGACGTAGAAACACTTTTAAATATCATTCCGCCTCAAACTCCTGCATGGTTTCAAAATCGTGCTATCAATATTTTTCAGTTTAGCATCTCAAGCCCTCAACTCCCTTCAATATCGAATCAACAAGTAACGATTGGTGCGAGTGTTGTAGTAGTTAACGGAACTACATATCTTCAAGGCGGAAATACGTACTCGATTTTATATCAAGGATTTATCCCAATAATTCCAAGTTTAAGACCGATTAAATACTGCACTGTTAAATTCGGTTCATTTGGTAGATGCTTAATCAAAGTAGCAGGACAGGTAGCTGGATTGCCAGCAGATTTAGATACTGCTGCTGGAGCAGGATGCCTTAACGCATATAACGCATTTGTAATTTTCGATTCAGCTCCAGGTATTAATTATGTTGTTACAAGTGGGCCATCAGATAAGTTGTTTTTGCAGATTGATGTTTACTATAATGGAGTGTTTAGCTCGGTAATCTTCTCTGCCGTTCAAACAGCAATAACAAACTTTTTGAATAGTATCCCTTTTGACGGTAACATGAAATTATCTCTTTTAGAAGAAGCGATACTTGCAGTATCTGGAGTTACTGATGTTGTTTTTGTAAATGTTGGAGCGAGAGCAGATAGCGGAAGCATCTCAAATAACTTGGTTGGCGGAGGTACATTTGATTCGGGTGGAAATACACTAACAAACGGAACGGAGCTTGCAAGGAGTTGGGATACGATTTCTGGATATATGCAGTTGGAAGGAAACGCTGGTTTTACCTTATCAGATTTCAGAGTTGGTTCTTCTGGAAAATTAAATTTGAATTGTATAGCTAATTAAAAATACGATGTTTGTGATAAATAAGAGATGCTTATTCTTAGGCATATAATTTTAAAAAAAACAAAATGTTATCCGAAAATGATGATTATCAAATAGAATGTAATAGACCAATCTATTTCATGTATTGTGTAGTTGGATTTTGGAATCATCATATTAAATACATTGTTTCTTACAATGATATAATTGATAAATTAAGTTACGAAAATAAAATTATTCTCGATTTTAGCCTCAACTGATGCCAACTCCATTCATAGATTACAATAATGATGTAGTTCAAAAGATACCACAATTTCATAGAACTCCAAAAAATATTGCTTGGTTTCAAGGCATGATTAGTCAAGTATCATGGCTTGCCAAGAATTTCTATAATTATTGTTTTGGTGATGCTACAAGTCCGATTTGGAGTAATGCGGTTGTTTACGGAATAAACGATGTAGCAGTTGTTTATTCAGGAACTTACATATCTACAATTTCTAACAATTTTGGTAACAAACCTGATTCACAAACTACTTGGATTGCTGGAACTTATGTTTTTGGCAATGTAGTTTCTTACTTAAATCAGTTTTATCAGGTTCAGGTTTCAAGTACCTCGACAACTCCAGATACTACTTCGGACTGGTCATTAGTAAATTTTGATACAACAACAGGAACAACAACTTACGGATGGTATCAAATATCACCATCAAATATCGGAGCTTTTGAAAGAGGACAATATAATGCGCAGAAATTAAATATGGAATATGGATTAAATAGGTACTTTAGAACGGTATTTAGAAATCCAACAACTATTTTAATACATCCAGCTGCAGGATACTCTCCGCGTTCTGATATATTTATAGATACTATTCCAATAGTTTCAGTAAGTATGGTTAGATTTCCAACTGTATTAAGTCCTGTTTCTCATAGATATAGAACTCATTCTGATGGTTCTTATAGATATCCATCTCCAGTTTACGCATCTGCAACATCTTATATTTTTCAGATAAATGTACCAACAGCCTTAGCTACAGCTTTGGGATTAGAATACGATTCAATAATAAGAAATAAAGTTGATAAAGTTAATTTGGTTGGGATAACTTATAAAATCGTTCCTTACATTTAATAAACACATAAAAATGGCACGTCAAATACTAACTACCTTTGATTCATCTGGAGCACCGATACTAAGTGTGGATTTTGATTTTTTTCAAACTGCATATACGGAACAGTTTAATGCGATTGTTTCAAATATAATATTCCAAAAATATGGTGTTATATCTGGAAGCATTTATATTTTATATGGATGTGTTGATAATATATCTGGAGGAAATCATAATATATCATCTGGTGCAGTATATTGCTCTGGAGAGATATTTCAATGTCCATCTCAAGTATTTCCAGTTGTAGGCGGTACTGTTGTAGTAGCAAATCTATCTGTAACTTACGACCCTGCCGACCCGATAACCTATGACGATTTAAGCACACATAGTCCACACCAAATACGAACTATATCATTTCAAACAGGAGCGTCCGGAAGCGGTCAATTCGTAAATCAAATCGTTGGAGGTTCTGGGGGTTCGATAACTAATGATTTATCCAATTTCTTAACTTTAAATGGAATAACTCCAGGATGGATAAATACACCAGTATTAAGTATAGTAGCATCTGGAGGCGGTTCGTTTACTGGATACACTGTCTCTTATTCTAAATATAAAATAGATACGGATGGAAAAACATTTAGTTGGACAGCAAGAATATCTGGAGGAACAATAGCTGGCACGGTAAACTTTTTAGCAGTATCTTTTTCAACTCCACTTGGTAGAACTTATGCTAATGGACAAAGCGAACAATACAATTCATCCTGGGCAGCTTTTTTTCCAACTCTATGTTTATTGACAGCATCCGACATACAAATAGATATTTTTCAAATAAATCCAGGAGTTGGTTTAGTCCCTTTTAATCCTGGATCTGGAGATATAAATTTTATTATAACAGCAGAACTAAACTAAAATATATGAAATGTATATTGCTGATTTTCTTTCCATTTTTATCTTTTTCTCAAACAGAAGTAGGTAAAGGATTTAATTTAAATCCAATTAGATTTTTACCGCCATGCGGATGTACATTAGACCAAACTATAATAAATGGAAATCTTGCATTACATCCATTTGTTATTTCGGATGGAACTATACAAACCGCATACAGGGCATCAGAAGGAATTTTGGCTTTGGATTTATCTGGAAACATAAAATTCTCTTTTGGATTGCAAGGAGGATATACTCCGACTGTAACATTAGAAGATCCGGTATCAGGTCATTTTTTCTCTTTAATATCAGATAATTTAACTTCAAATAGATTGCATAAAGCACCAGATAATGATGGTACTTATATTGCAGCTATTCATGGAAATGGAAATCCAAACGGAATTGTTATTGGAAATCCAGGAACTATTTATATAAATGATTTAGGTGGAGCAAACTTAACTCTTTGGGTTAAAGAATCTGGAACAGGAAGTATTGGCTGGATTGCAAAATAAATACAAATTATGAAAGGTCGCCCAAAGACATTATCAGACGAAGAAAGAAAGCAAAACGAAAAGAATCGTCAGGCAAAATTACGCCTGAATCAAATTCTTTTGCTTCCTGATTCTGATTTCAAAAAAGCATTAACTGAATTTGCAGGAGAATCTTCTGTTAATGAAGTTGCGATAAAAGCTATTAACGCATATCCGCCGTTTAAGGAGTTTAAGAAGATGAGGTTTAAGCCTTCCTAATCCTTTACTTTTACTCCATATATTACACCTCATTAGCTCGCTTTTAGCGGGCTATTTTTTTGTTTATAAACTACTAAGCAAGCGCTGAATTAAATGCCACTTATGCACCTTACATTTGCCTTACCAACCATTATATGTACGTAATAGACCAACATGGACGGAATCCAATTTTTCAAGTTAACCTTCATATCGGAAACGACCCCGATACTTTAGGAGAAAATGGAGAAACGATACCTGGTGATGGTCAAGGAATAGATGGTAGAATTTTTAGCAGAGAGTTCTTTGAAACAGACGCATTAAATCCAGAACAAATCACAACCTATACAAATTCAATGGGTGGTGATGTTCAGCAAAGCCTTGATATGTTTACGGCTATTTCACGAGCCAAATCAAGGACGAAAGGAATAATAGCTGGATTTGCTTATTCTTGTTCTGGATGGATTCCATTAGCTTGCGATATAGTGGAAATGACAACAAATAGTAGGTGGATGTGCCACATGCCATTTAACCCACTAAATCCAGAAGAAAAGAATGATTGGTTAATGAGTGTAGTTGATATTATAGCTACAACCATTTCTGATAAAAGCGGTAGGCATGGAGTTGCTAAGAAAACAAAACAAGAGGTTATCCAGATGATGCAAAATCGGACGGAGTACACGGCAGAGGAGATGTGGAGAGAAGGTTTGATAGACAAGGTAGTCACTCCATCTGGTAAGCTCGTTCACATTTCACCAGTAAATTTTGATTCAAAAGAAGTAAAAGCATATTACCGCAAAAACCAAGTAGCTCTCAATCTTTACATAGAGGAACAAACAAAAATAACATCAACTTCAAAACAAAAACAAATTTTTATGTCATACGAAAAAGTTGTTAATCGCATAAACGCATTTAAGCCGATATCTTTTAATTTGGCTTCAGATTCCGGCGAACAGGATGTACTTCAGGCGGTTATCCGCATGGAAAACACGCTTACTGCCAAAAACGATGAAGCAACCGCTTTAATGGATAAAGTTAAGGCGATGGATGCTGAAAGCATGGACAGGCAGAAAAGACTAAAGGAAATGGAATCTAAAGCTGAAGATTCTGCAAAAAAGGCTGCCGAAGATAAAGTCGCTTATGACAAGATGTGCATGAACATCGAAAACATGGAAGCCGACAACAAAATCCTCAAAGAAAAACTTGCAAACTTTGAAAAGGGCGAAGCTGATGCACAACTTGCATCTAAGAAGCTGAAAGCAGAAAACCTGATTGCGGCAAACCTAAATAAGCTGAAAGCAGCAAATCGCGGAAAGACCGAAGAGGAGATGAAAGTTGTTGTTGAAAAATGGCAGAATCGCGCAGTATCAAACTTTGAAGATACCGAGTTTCTTTTGGATTCAATTCAGGTTGCAAATCGCATACCAGTTCCTGTTCCACATTTCGCCACCGGAAAGCAATCTGCTTTAAATTTGGACGAAAAAATAAAAGGTGATGACGGAGCAGTGTCAATCGCGAAAAACTACGCGATGAACAAGTACAATGACAATCAAAAGAAAGTAAAAATCCAGGAAGAAAATCGCGCTAAGGCAATAGCTGAAACTGCAACTACATAAATCACCGGAAACAAAAAAACTTAGCCCTGCAATCTAACAAGATGCGGGGTTTTTGGATGCAAATAACTAAAATTTATTTTATGGCATTTTTATCATTGGATACAACTTGGAGTGGAGAATACGCTCCATATCTTATAACAAAAGCCATGTTCTCAATGGACACAATGGAGAAATCCATTGTTGCCGTAGAAACAGGGATTAAGAAAATCAAAACAATAGACCGTATTGATTTTACTAATCCATTAAGCCCAAGTCAGGCAATTCCAACAAACAATCCTGCAATAGGATTTACGATTGACTCTCGTACATTGATTCCTGGAAATTTCCAATCTTACGTTGAGGTTAACCCTCGTGATTTGGAAGCTACGCAGTACAGCAAGCAGTTGGCAGATGCAATCCTGGAAGAAGTAATACCTGATGAAATCCAGTCTTATATGACAATGTTGCAACTCAATCGTTGCGGCGAGTCTATCGAAACCGGATTGTGGCAGGGTTCTTTGGCTTTTGCAGGACATTACGTTGAAGGTGATGCAAATTACCAACTACAATATTTCAACGGATTTATGCAGCGTGCAGTAAATGACCCAGCAATCAACCTAAGCTCAATTTCTCCTGTTACGATTACGGCTTCAATCATTTTTTCTATTTTAGACGATTTGATTCTGCAGGCTACTACAATCGAAAAAGCCCTTATAACAGATAAGGAATCATACAAGAGGATGAAGTTCCTCGTTTCAGCAGCAACTTGGTTTATCTACACACAGGCTTTGCGTAACAACGCTTACAAAGGATTGGCACTTGATGAAGGTGGCACTCCGATGTGGGGTGGATGGAAGGTTGAACGCCTTGCCGGTATGATGGATAACACAATATGGTTCTGCCGCGCAGATGGAGACCCTATAAAATCCAACCTTTGGGTTGGAATGAACTCCGAGGCGGATTGGCAAATCAAAATTGCTCCAAAAGAAGGAAATACGTTCTCTGAAATATGGGGAATGTTGCTGAAAATGAAATGGGATGTGAACTACGGATGGCCAAGCGAGATTTTCATGTACACAACTGCTACTAAAGCAAATTTCCTGCCGCCTGTAACTAATCCACAGTAAACAATCCTAAGTAAAAAGTAAAACTAAATTCTTAACTAACTTAAAAATCATAAAAATGAAACTTAAAATCAAATTCCTTATTCTTTTAACCATCTCTTGCTTTTCCGCCTTTGCGCAATATCCAAACGCACCGCTATATGGATTGGCAGCAAATACAGACACGCGATTCGCCAGTCTAAACATAACTCAGGTAAATATTTCGGATACACTCGGAGCGACACCAGATACGATACAGATAATTCCTGGCGGGATGGGCGCACTTGGCGGCGTAGCCTTTGATAAAACATATTTCTTCACCCTGAAAGATTCTGCATGCTTGGTTATATCCAAAACAAGCGCGTCTTATACAGGAAGCAGGATGAATATTATCATCTCAAACGGCGCGGTATCTGGTTGGGTACAATTTATAGGATTTTCTGGCCTTGCAAGCCAATGGAAGATGCCATCCGGAACTACTAAAATATCTCCTACCGCATCCCATTATTGGGTGGCAAGATTCTTATGTACAGGTACTGCATGGGTATGCACATCATACGAACAGGATTAAAAAAATTTCATTTGTGTTTTCCCCGCATCTTTCGAGATTGCGGGGTTTTTAGGTGCAAAGTGGCTAAGACTAAATCAAATATCAAAAAAGAGGAAGTTCAAAGCCAAGAACAAATCCAAAAACTTACAAATATGAGCTACCAACCTACAATTTCGGAATCTCTGCAAAAAACAGTTTCTCGTCAAGAGGATATCAAAATGGTTTACTTTGACGAAAATGGAAATCATTATTTCAACGTCCATTTACTTCCGCTTTCTTTGAAGGATTTAGACGACGAAGATTCTTGGAAACTGTACGGTTCTGGAAGAAAAATCGGTTCTCGTCCGATACCTGGCCGCCTAAACGTTCAGCCTACAATCAACGAAGCGATACACGGAGGAAATAAACACACTGAAATCGTTGCGCAGATGACGCGCGAAGAGGTTTTATCTGCTACTGTAAAACGCGAAGGTCAATCAGCAGCAGTTCAGATAGCTAACTCTACCGATGCAGAAAAAGCATTAATAGCAGAGCAGATAGGTTTGGATAAAAATGCTTACGCTTTTGTTAAGGGATTGACTGCCGAAAAGATTGAAAAGCTAAATGC
>Ga0302280_1003980_pt1 | contig 10356 bp, 6 predicted proteins | sample III_Fen_E1_1_FD_198771 | JGI IMG/M metagenome (GOLD analysis project Ga0302280, IMG submission 198771) | Peat permafrost microbial communities from Stordalen Mire near Abisko, Sweden - III_Fen_E1_1 | ecosystem: Environmental > Terrestrial > Soil > Wetlands > Permafrost | place: Sweden: Abisko...
CCCTACCAACTCGTGCGGAGGATGAGTTAGAACTGTCCATGCATTAATATTCGCCATCTGATTGCTATTAATATTCAATGCCAGATTATTTATATTATTTATATCAAAGATCATAAAACAATAGAGTTGTTGGTTACTTATCTTAGGACGATGAATTCATTACATTAAAATTTGATTAGTTTTATAAGTATTTCAGATTTCAGTTATTAATTTTAAATATAATTATAGCAAAGCTATAATCTTTGAAGATGGCTTGTTGCCAAGTCTAGTTTACTTCCATTTAAACTGCTTATGACTCAAGGAATTAATTTATAAAAGCACATAGTACAAAATAATCACAAACACTCAGTCAATTTTTTTGACTTTTAACTTTTATTCGTCACTGGAAATGATAACCCTGCTAACATATACCTTAAAATCATCGCATTTTAATGATGAATCGTACGAGTAAAGCAACTGCTATGATTCTTCTTATGAATGTGCAAATCTAGACTGGCTGCCCTTGAGTTGAAATTAACTTTTGAGTAAAATCTTAGATTGTTGTTGCACAGTTGTAGTTGACTGCTGAAAAGCTGAAACAAAAAATAAAACAACCCTTGAAAGCCAAGAGGTGGAGGGTACAATGTTAACTGTGGAAATTTATATTTCCTTGTTTTAATGTTTTAATTTTTTAATTTTTGATTTCTCTGGATTACTTAGGAAGAAATTTTCATATTTTTCTTGGTCGTCAATTTGCCTCCGACGTCTTTTAATCATTTATTTAACATCTTCTTTAGGACGTTCACCTGGAATTGCTTATAAATGATAAGCTTCTTCGACTGCTAGGTCTAATAAATCGATTTGCTCTCTATTAAGAAAACAAAACTGAACATTAAGTGTGAATTTAAGAAACTGAAATTTGGTTAGGTCATCAGCTTGACGCGTAATTTAGGAAGCTAATGGATAATCCATTATTATGCTATCTGTAAAATATAATTATAGAGATATCGTTGGTTATTTATCTAATTTACATTAATTTAATTCAAGATGAAAAGAGTAAATTATTTAAGTTAAAATTTACTCGTTTTATGATCAGTTATTAAGTTTCAGTTATTGATTGCGAATATAACTAAACTAAAGTTATAATTTTTAATGATGGCATGCTGCTCAGACTAAACTGTGGACATTGAAATGCGTTCGAAGTTCAAATAAAAAAGATAACCGTAACCCCTCAAATTCAGACTTCTCTCCATGCTGGGCCTCAAATAATACATGATCGATAAATATGTCTTTTCTCGTTCCTAGCCAAGTACTCCCCCCCCTATGAAGAATATCAACTCTTGGAAGAAAATGGGTACTATACTTTAAAAACATAAAAATAGATAGAATATCCCGAGGGATACAGGGTTGCAATTAATCTTATCTAACATCAAAATCACAGAATTCCTTTTGCTATGCTGTAACTCAAGAATAAATCTTTGTTGGAGGGGACCATCATTTATTCGCACGGTAACTCCTCAGATTTATCCTATGCGCTTCGTTTTATTACAAGATTGGCTTCAAATTAACCGAGATACAATTATGTTGCTTATGATTATACAGGATATGGGACAGAGACAAAAGGTGATAAAATTAATGAATAAACTATTTGCGAAGATTTATAGATTCTTATTACTTCGTTAAAATTGTCCAATGATCAGATTATTTTGTGGGGATTCAGTCTTGGCACATATCCAACAGTTCGGGTAGCTGCAAAGCGAAGGGTCAAAGGCGTTATTCTTCAATCTCCACTTGCATCAATATACTCCTTATATACTGAAGACCTCACTCCTAATTCTGTTTTTCAGAATGACTGTTTCAGTTTGTTAAACTGTATCTCCTAAATCTCATCGTTTCTTTTGCTGATCCACAGTAAATAAGATGAAATAATTCCTTTTCTGCATTCAAAGATTCTCTTTGAAAAATATCAAATTCTTAACAGTAATCCTTTCTGTTTTTTCCTTTCAGTTAGTAACATCAAACATAATGATTTGCACGTTCTCATCACTGATAACAATGATAATTAAATTCGTCAGGTCATTCATAAATATCTATTACTAATGAACGACTCAGGCAATATCCCCAAAGCTAAAATTTTTCAACTTTAAAAAGTTAAATATTTTTAAAATTTAGGCGATATGAAAAGCGCGGAATTTATTTAAATTAACGATAAAATCATGAGAATTAGTTAATAAAATCAAAACACTATAAATGCTCACGAATCAGCCGATTTTAGTCGATTGAAAGAGAAGCATGAGTTCGAATTAGACGAAGTTACAAATTAAATCGCAGTGGATACAAATTTTGCAATGTAACTTCAAGTCTATAGCCACAATTCCTATTTTATGGCAAGTGAGGAGGCGAAAGAGGAGACGGAAGTTAGTGAAATTCAAGTTTAGCAGAAGATATAATAATTATTAGATTGATGATATGTATAGATGTTATTTGGATAATTCATCACATGTTAATTTGGTGGATCTCTATATTCTAAAGAGCAATGTTCTCCTTCTCTTCGTTATTTCCCACAATGTCTGGCTTGCTGAAACTGAAATAACGATCTCCGTAAATTGTAGTAAAAACAGCTACATCGACGTTAGTTGGACTACTGCAGATCTTGATTTAATTATTTCCAAAGAATAGATATCTGCTTACGACAATCGTTGGAGGCTTTGAAAATTTCTAAACTGGCTGGAAGGCAATCATTCGAGTAAGATTAAAGGCGAAAGCTTTTTTTTACATTCCTTCAGAAACCACGCCAAATACTTCCCCACTTTTTTTGGATTTCATGAGTAGTACGAAAGAGAAGTTGTTTGTCTTTAATGGAAGGTAATTGATAAAATTACTATTGATTCTGTCATATTTATAGATAAAAGTTGAGCTGATGCTGTTGCATGATAAGAATTTGCGAATCTATCCAATTAAATAGGCTCTTTCTTTTGGCATTTTTTAAAGAATGGGGGAGATTGAGAGCGTTGTGTCAGATGAACTTGAGGTGTTGCTTTTAATGAAAGTAATAATATCGTCAAAGCTATTTCCATTTGGCTGCTTTTCAAAGACTTCACCGAAGGTCAGACATATTTTCCGGATTTGAAACTCAATATACTAATTATGTTAAAGTTATTTATCTCTTAGTTTAATACTTAGTTATTCTCTCATAGACTCCATCGATGCTTGACCAGCTTGAAGTTCTCTTTTCATGTTTTCCAATGATTCATTGAGTTTAGTTACTTCATTTAGTTTAGTCGACCCTTGATTTTCCAATAATTTGATGCGATTAGTTAATTGTTAATTAGCTGAATTGGATGCTTTAATTTTTTGGTCTTTTTATTGAATTATTTTTGATAATTTCAAAAGTTCGGAATCAAATTGTTTTTCGCCTATCGATTTTTAACTTTATAATGTTTTGATTAATTGCTTGCTTTTCATATTTTATTTATCTTTAGCAGCAATAGCTTATTGATTACTTTTCAGAGTTACTTAGTTATCCTAAATTCGTATATTTTGATCTGCTATGGTTGTCTTTAAACTTTAGTTTTCAAAATTTAAATTTGTAATGACAATTTCATTATCGAATTTAATTTTAATCAGCTGTTGTGTGAGGCTTTGAATTTAAATATCCATTTTTTGTTGTTTTTCAGTGAGTGATTTGTTAGTCAATATCAATATCCTTTCATTCTCTTGGCTTTTACTTAGTTATTTTTTTATATTTTCAGCCAATAATTTTTGCTTTTTTACCTCTTATTTACTTTCTGCTTCAATTTTAATAATTAGTTGGATAAACTTTAAAATTTCAGAAGTAGTTCCATAATTTTAAAGGTTTTTATTTTTGATTGAAATCAGATCGGAAAGTCTTTTAATTTTAGAAACTTCTTCATTCAATGATTTTATCAAAGATTTTGTCGCTTGTAACTCATTATTGGGTAGTTTAATTGAATTATTGAGATTATTGATACTTTACTATAAATTGGAAATAGTTTTAGCCTTTTACTATAAAAGAGCCGTTAGAAGAGAAGGAATTTGTTAATCTTGTTAAGATGGTTTTCTGTTTTTAAAAAGAACACTTCTCATTTAATCTATAATAGTTTTTGCGATGCCCAACCTCACCTAAATATTCTATTTTTATTATTTTAATGTCTTAATTTATTTTTATTTTGTCCCACTGAAAGAAATTCTTTCTGATTCAATTGTTAATATCTAATTTTAAAGCTTCGATATCTTTTTGGTATAATTATCCTTTATTGTCAGTTTCTCTTGCTAAATTGTTTTAATTCTATTTATATGCAGCTGTTATTTGTTAGCATAACTGATATTGAGGTCTTCAAATTTCGTTTTAAATTATGACCTTAATTCTTACAATTTGTTGTTGAAAAGATCTTATTTTTTAGTAGATAACTAATTGGATTTTTAGATGAGCAAATTTTGTAATCTTAACCTTTCATTTTGATATTTGTCAATTTATTTTTTATGTCGATTTATTTCGCTTTCTTTTATTACAATGGAATTTTCAATTGATTCTTTTATCTTAAGAAGTTATCCTTAACTTATAATTCGATTTTATAATTATGTTTTCGTCTCTTAGAGCTTTGCCTTGAGAGAGACTATTTATTGTTAGTTGATTTCTAGGGTTTTCTTAAATTTTTTTTATTTTTACTGGCATTGTACTGATAAATTTTAATAAGTGATTTAGAGATCCTTAATTAAATTTGCATATTTACTTTGTAAGGCACATTTTTCTAAATCAAATGCATTTTTCTTTTCAGTTATTTCTTTTTTCAATTAATTTATTGTCTGTTAAAATTATAGATTTCTTTTGCTGAGTGAAGAATTTGTTTATGAAGCAATCTTAAGATCTTTTTCCTGATTCTTAATTTTTTCTTCATCATAATTTAGGAATCGTTTTAATTCCTAAATTTATTTATCTTTTTTCCTAATCTATTAATTTTTGTTAAAATTGTATTTGTTGTTCTCCATTTAAGATCGTGTTTTCAATATTTTATCCATTGTTGATATCATAGCACTAAAATTTTATTTAATCTTAGTATTATGTTGCTAATTCAATTATTTTTCAGCTTTCATAGAGTTTTATATGTCTTAATATCTTTGTTGGAGGGCTTCAGCATCAATTCTTTAATTATTGAAATTGGTTCTTTCTATCAAATGTGATTTTGTCATCTCTCTATTTTTAGTTTCCAATTAATCTCTATTGTGTTTTAAACGATTAATTTATGAATTCAATGACTAAATTTTTAATGAAAGCATTTGGCTGTTCACCTCTTCTTTTATTCTCTCTATCATTTCAAGGCCCGGAGTTGAGGATTGAGGTGAATATTTTTAATTTTCTTCATTTCCCTGTAAATTAGGCAATCTTTCCTTTTAATCTTGATGCATGGGGATAAAAAGTACAATTAAAGATTATAAGTAATAAATATAAGACTATCTTATTATGTTATAAATACTTTTTATGAATGAATTTTAAATGAAGTTTAGGAAACAATTCTGCTAAATTTTATTTCTTTTTAAAATTATCTTATTTGTCAATTGATATTAATTTTGAATAGTTTTTCTTAAATAGAGTTAATTATTTTTGATTATAAATCACTTTTCTTTACAATAAGATATTGCAAATAACAAAATAGATAATGCCTAATAGCCTCTATTAGCTTAATTTCCTTAATTTATATGAATAAAAATTTGAACAAAGAAATTATTTTACCAAGCCATAGATCCATAATTCAACTATAAGCTCAAAATTACCTGTAATCATTAAAAAGAAAAGAATATAAATCTTTTCATCATCGTCGCTTATCCGATCCAGTCAATACCCAAATTTATGTTCACCATCTAGATCAATCTCATGCACTTCCTCTTATTAATTCAAGAACTCAAAGATCCAAAACCATCTTTCATGAGAAGAAGATTGTGCACAAAAAATAAGCCTAGTCATATAGTATCAATAAATACGAAACACTTCCATGCGATATGGAATGTTAATAAAAATTCCCTTTTTCTTTATCACAGAGAGTTAAACCTCAAAAATAGATCAAATCAGGAAAGAATAAATTCTTAGAAATAGACATTCTTACTCTTTAAACATGCTACGCTAAAAATCATACTGTAAATTTGAAATAGCCCAGTCAGCAAAAAAAAATTATTTTCAAGTAATTGACATCAATACCCAGTAAATAAAAGATTTCAGATTTTATCAAGATGTATAGAATGAGTAATTAATCGATAAATATTGATGAGTTGGTACGAAGTAAATATTTTGCTGTGAGATTGAATGATGCGGATTCTCTGTATTTCGGAGAGATTAGAGAATAATATATGGATGGAAAAGGGGTTATGGTTACTAAAAATTGGATCTTTGAAGGAGAATGGACCAAATCGCAAAAAGTCGAAGGAGTTGAAATTACAACAAAAGGTGTATATAAGGGAAAATTTGTGAATAATGAACGTTCGAAAGTCGGATAATTTTTTTGGAATAATGGAGAGTATTATTCTGGAGAGTGGCAAAATAGTAAAAAGAATGGAACTGGAATATGGAAATCCAAAAATGGAGATATTTATATGGGACAGTGGTCCAAAGGAAAAGTTGAAGGATATGGTATTCATTTAAACAAAAATGGACAAAAATACGAAGGACTTTTTCAAAATTTTCTTAAGCATGGCCATGGAAAATAATACTTTCCAAATGGTGATTATTTTTAGGGTAATTTTAAATAAGGAAAACCTCAGGGAATAGGCACTTATACATGGAAAAGTGGTTTAATTTATGAAGGTGAGTTTGAATAAGGTTTTAGGTCTGGAAAAGGAAAAATAAGAAAAAATGATATGGAATATTAAGGTTTTTTTCAAAAAGAGAAAGCTCATGGATAGGGAAAGTTAACTGTATGGAATCGCTATAGTTTTATCGGAAATTTTAAAAAAGGTAAAAAATAGGGTAAGGGGATTAAAAAATAAAGCAAAAGAGTTTTTGTGGGAGAGTGGCATAATAATCGTTTTATTGAATAGGTTTAATGATCTTGTAATATATAATTTTTTCAAAAATACTTTTATTGATGCATGGATAGGCTACTAATTAGTAGATGGTATATGAGTAATCAAGCAGATAAAAGATCAGTTTCATAGGATTATGTAATTTTCCTAGGCTTTGTCTCGAGAATGGCAATGTTTACCAATATTTGAGCATCTGAACGCTGCCTTGGGGTGAATGTCCTTTGCTATCTTACGCCAGACATTGCAGTGGTCACATTGTACCCAATTATCAATCTAATACTATTAGCCATGAAATTTAATCTTTTTGGGAATGCGCTTTTCCTTTTTAATTTTTTTGCTATAGACACTTTTCACTCCCTTTTACTATTACTCTCTTTCTTCCTGCTCTTCCTCCTTCTCGACTTCTTTATACACCATGTCTTTAAAGTTAAGAAATTATTTTGTCTTGGCGAATTTTGCTGAATAAACATAAATATACAATTCTAAAGGTTTTTATAGATTTGGAGATGGCTCGCTCGGACGTTATTGTGAGAACATCGACAGTATTTAGTATCTTTGAGTTGATCAAGCCAGTCCAGAGTGGCATAGTTGATCGCTTCAGCAATGTTGCACCCGAAGTTGAATCCACAATGATAGCTGCCTCCCAAAATTAGCATAAACTCACCTGCTTTATGTTCCATTTTAGAAATGTTTAGTTCTGGATATTTTTTCTTCAAAATGTAAGGATTGATAAGAGTAGTCTTATGTCGTAAATGCTCTCCACATTTGCTAAAGTGCTCAGGAAAATAATTCTTAGCTTATTTTTCTAAGATGTGAGATTGATTGGGAGGAATTGTGTACCAAAACTTTGATTTTCCCTCATGTAGATAGTTGATAGCTGCTAAATCTAGATCCTATTTATGCCAACAAAAGAGAGTTTTCCAAGAGCCAATATAGCAATATGAAGTAGTTACTCCTCTTACACTAACATCAATGGCATATTTTAATAGCGAGTCCAGATGATTCAAATTCCAAGGTCTGCAGTCATCATCCATAAGAGTATTTAATAAATCAGCGCCGTACAGGGGAGGAGAGAAGACAATATTTTTCCAAAACTATTATAGTTTCATGGTTACCATTGCCTAAACTTCATTGGCTGATAGTCCGTCAGTGATCTTGTCAAAGACTCCCATCTTTAATTTGTATTCTTTCAAACTCATTGACTTTTTTTGAATGTGGAGGCACTCATAGACCCCTCCTTTTCCAAAAATGTTCTGTTCGATGGGCCCAGAAATCATCAGATTCTAGAGCTTCTAATTATAGTTGGCACACTTAGATTTCCACTAAGGAGGAGGTACGACCTAAATTATAATTTTGGAAGCAAAAAAATAGACAGGAAGACCTGTCATAAAAAGTGTTTACCTTTACCATCCCATATCGAGACTTATACTTCCTATCGACTTTTTCTACAAACTAATGAAAATTTTGAAACTATTTCCATGAAGGGTATAGCACTGGGCACTCTTAGATTTCCATCTAGTATAAGAAATAGGGGATATAAAAAATGCAAAGCACGGAAAATCCCTGCTTTGTTTGCCAATGAAACTGTACTTGATTTGAGTGAGAGAACAAGCAATATAATATAATTAACTATAGGTGCTTTTATTAGAGTAAAAGAGGATTGTATATGCTTGCAGCTGCTTTAACGGTAAAAAAATAATTTTTAAGAAGGAAAACGCTTGGAGTCATTTTTTAACAAGGGACTATTTTTTGAGGTTTTTAGAGTACGTGGTTATGAATAACATTAATTTTTGTAAAAGGAAAAAGTATTGTATAAGCAAACTGGAGATGAAAGTAACTTAAAAAAGATAATTTACGAGCATAGGCATGCCCACTTAAATTGTGTAACATTTTATGGGTTGATTATTATTTATTGACATGAACCAGATAGACCTCATCAGTTCAGAACCAAAACAATCTTCTCTAGCTCATCAGCAGAAATCTATTTAAAAGAGGCCTCATAATATCAGTGTTTCCAAAGTATTTTCCAATAATCACAAATGGAAAGAGTGCAAAATAATTGGCAAAAACATATCCATCAGAAGCTACAGTGCAGCTTGCTGTTTCCAGAACAGGTAAATTTGGCATTAGATAGGCTCTATCTTTATGGGGGTTATCAAATTCTCAATGGATCGCTGCATGACTTCTATTCAATTTCCCTGGATTAGTCGGAACCAACTTTCATCTGGAAAGAAATTAATTCTAAAAGCACAGAAAATCCTGGGAGCAGAACCAAGCATGTTTTACTCAGCGGGAAAGATAAAATTTATTTAATAGGCGGACTAAAAGCAAATAATTAAGCGTCTAATGACATTTTTGAGTTTGATCCCGCGAAAGAAGAATGGAAAAAGCTCAAACCAGAGGGAGTGAGTCTACCTCCTATCTAATCATTCGGGGCTGTCCTAATCAGTGGATCTGAATAAAAAATTATAATAGCATTTGGTTTCAATGAAAGCACGGCTTCATATACCAATGCTGTTTATGAATATAATATCTCCAAAAATAAACTTAGTTTGCTATTAGAAGAATCGAAGAAAGAAACTCCTAGTAAATACTACCTTATTTAGATATGCCCAGTCCACGAGTTGGATGTGCTTTGGCTACAGATAATACCAATATTTATGTGTTTGGAGGAAAAGATGATAGCAACCGCCTCAATGATATTTGGAGTCTAAGTCTGACCGACTATAAGTTTAAACGGCTGAAAGATGAAGGAGAAATACCAGCTATTAGAAATGGGCATACTATGAGCTATTATTAAGGAAAGCTTTATGTTTTCGGTGGAATTCATGACATTACCTGGTAATTGGACGATCTGCATATCTATGATATCCACAGTAATAGATGGACAACACTTGAACAAGATTCTCCTCGTAAGATTTCACGTCACAATAAAAATATCTAATAATAATCAGAATCAAAGAATGAGGAGAAGGGTAGCAAAAAGAAAATTGGATTTGAGTCTGGATTTGGCAAACCTACTAACTCAAACTCTCCTCTTCATAGTTTTTCAATCACCTATAACGAAGACGCAGCAAATCGAGGGGAAAGTCCAGGCAAAATGCTCTAATAGCAGAGAAAGAAGGTATTTTATCTAAAAAAGGCTGAGATGCTTAAAAATTTTGAGATCCCTGCATAGCAAATATAAAAGTTAGTAATTCTCTAAACATCTTCTCAAGCAATGAAAAATTCTCTGGATGTAATTGGCAATCCAGACCCAAAAATTAGATTGTCACCGGATAAAATCACGGATTTTGGAAAATAAACGGTGTCCAAATTTTTAGAACCGCTTCAGAATAACTC
>Ga0302280_1003982_pt1 | contig 10352 bp, 3 predicted proteins | sample III_Fen_E1_1_FD_198771 | JGI IMG/M metagenome (GOLD analysis project Ga0302280, IMG submission 198771) | Peat permafrost microbial communities from Stordalen Mire near Abisko, Sweden - III_Fen_E1_1 | ecosystem: Environmental > Terrestrial > Soil > Wetlands > Permafrost | place: Sweden: Abisko...
CATTTGGCAATATGCGTAAACTATATCTTCCGCTATGAGCGCATATACTTGTTGTATCTGCCTTTGTATTGGAGCTGTTTGTTGATATGGTATCAATAAAGTTAAAATGATCACCCATACATGGGTTGTTACAGGAACTCTCGAATCCATAATCTTCAAAATTATCAAAAGCAAGGTCTTTATATTTTGTGTTAGAAGCAACAGCAGTAGGTAATGCATCAATATAACCATATAGTGCCGATGAATATCGTCCCAAGGCATCCTTATTTTCAATTTCAGACCCCTTGGAATTATACAAGGTAACTGAATTGTTCCAAACCCAGTTGGGATCGGTTAAAGTGTCAACTGTAAAACTATTTACCGATGAACTATATTTCCAGAAGGGATTAAATGTATTGAAATTACCATCTTTTGAAATATTGGTTACCGTACTGGTGTCAGCTGAAGCCGTTGCATATCTATCTCCGTAATAAACGTATCCTTTATATTGTCGCCAATTCCCCAACATTCCGTTAGCATAAGGATTAATTGTATCACCTGTTACAAATTGCCTGCAAAGTGGTAATATGGAACACTTAGTACAATTAAGTGTCGCTACAGCCAACGTGTCCCAATGTGCACAGGTTGTATCAGGATAATACCAAAAATATCCTTCACCGGGAAGAGGAATCCACACCGGCGGATTTGCCATCGAATAGACTGGATTATATTTAGAACGATTACATGTATCTCGTCCCAGGTAACAGGTTAATCCTTTAGGACCTTTTTTTATAGTGCCCGGAATAGTATAAAATGGCCACGGTATTTTTTTATTCTTTGTACTTTGAATAGTATAGGAACAATCACCAAAAACAGCTTTGTAATAAGGCCCTAAATAATTATTGTTTGAGTTAATATCACAATCTACGGGCCTATATGTAACAGTATCACTTTGTCCGAAGGGAAGTTTTACCGAATATCCGTATTGAGCAAAGTCATCAAACAAAACCCCGGCAGAAATTGAATTATTACCATAACCCTGTCCATGTAAGGCATAATTAAAGCAATCGAAAATCGAAAGATTTCTGATATAATTCTTTGAAAGCGGCGTATAAATAATTGGACTATCCTCACAATCATAATAATTTTCTTTACAAACAGTCTTCCATTGATCAGAGAAAAGTGTAGCATTTGCCTGGATAATCTTATTGCTAGATGATAATTTCACACTATCCCCACTGATCGGGCATTGCATCGATACAACAGAACCAATGGCCTCATCACCCATATTACGATGGCCTGATCGCATCACTTTCAAATAGCAATTACCGGTAAATGCCCGCAAACTCACTCCGCTGGTAACTACTTTGCCACTTGTATCAATAACTACCAAGGAATCCTGAGGTTCTATTATCCAATATTTCTTAATTGGAGCAATACAAGTATCATTTGGCAAAATTTCAACTTCGTCCCCCGGGGTAAAAATAGATTTGGCATTGGCAGGATACTTAATTATTCCTTTATGAAGCGTAGCCGCTATTTGAGCGTCTAAGTTGCTACAAGCAGGAGCCATTCCTGTATAGGCCCACAGCGCCGGATAAGTGAAATTATAAATAGGGGCATCATATTCATTAGAGGTTTTTGTTAGAAGAACCTCTCCTGTTTCACCATTATACAGTAAGTTTTGGGTAGTTACAGTTGAACCATTTTCCATTTTAGTTACAGAAGCCAATATTCCTGTACGATGGATATATTTTACAACTGCCGCCGAACGAAAACGTGTCGTTTCAGAACTAAATTGCGGAAAAAATGATAATAAGGGGAAAGACAAGATCCCGAATCCAATTCCGTCTGTTGTTGGGGAAAGGGTTATGCCATGGTTGTCTGTTTCTTGTTGACGCATATCTACCCACATATCTATATCCTTACCGACCGATGCCGAATCAATTTTACCGGATGGCTCTACTACTTTTACATTATTACTTAAATGATTGGGGTTAGATAAATCGGTCTGATAGGAATAAGTGGTGCTTGACAGGAGCGAACTATCAGCATTGTAAACATATTGACCCGAAGCTTTTCCTGGCATGTCATTTACCTCTACAACAAATCCCTGGGCAGCGGTAACGTAATCAAAAATATGCATACCAATAAGCTGAAATATCATTTTAGATTTAGCTTCGCTTTTTAACAAAGGGGTAAAATAGTTTAGGGTTGGGAAATCTTTAGCTGTATAGAAAGTATTGACATTGTAACCTGTTGATGTCCGTTGAATATGTTCATGCTGAATATTTTGAACGGTCACCCTGCTGTATATAATTTCGGGCCCCGGATATAAAGATTCACCCAAAGGATATTCTGTATACAATTGATTATTGGGAGCTAATTTCTCTTCCTCGGTATAAGGAAGCGGCTCTCTGAAAGGGTTTTCATCTCCTCCGATAGATGGCTCCCAGGTGGCAACACCACTACTAATAACTTGATTGCTATTATCTAGCGTTGTGGTGTAGTAGTAATTTTGTCCATAACTGGCAGAGTAGTATCCATTTTCCATTTCGGACCAGTTATCAGAAATTGAAATTTGTTTTACCCTTGCTCCGCCTCCAAATTTTCTGTAAGAAGGATTGTCTAATCTGATCCAGGAATGTGATGGCACAAATTTATTCCCATAATTATGATTTATTGCATGTTGAGAATAGGAGATAAATAGCTCACCCAGGCTGCTTATCATTCCTAATAATGAGAATAGAAAAGCTCCAACTCCGCTATTGTTATCCACTGAATAGGGATAAGCAAATTGAGGCAAATTAAGGCGCGCAAATTGCCAGGTAGCTTTTGCTATCGGATTCATTCCATCGTCTGGGTCGGGTTTTAATTCAATCCAAGCCGTTGTATGATTTGGAAATACACCCCAATCGCTTATGTCTGCGTAGCCAGGGACATATTCATAATGTCCTTTCCCGTCTATATCAACTTTAAACTTAAAATATAACTTGTTTTTTGTTGCATTCTGATCAGCCGTATCTATTCCGCTTAAATATTTATTATAAAAATCCTGACGGCCATAAGCTGCAATAGGAATTTTCAAACGCAAATAATAATTATCAGTTGAGGCTTTTAAAATATTTCCACTATAAAGCGTATTATCACTCGTTGTATCACTTAATGATGGAAATGTCCCCTGCACCAAACACATTTGTTGTGCACGCTGATTTTGAACATAGGCATAATCATTGGCTTCATAACAAACATTGATTTGGCCGCCTGAAGGAAGGATAATATTTGATAGTGTCCATGCCCGGGCAAAGGTATCAGCCAACGATTTGTTTTGAACAGTATAAGGAAAATCAGCAGGTAATGGCATTCCTGCAGACGAGGAATCATAATTTCCCCATCTGTCGTATTTCTTAGAATTGTAGAATGGATTATAGGCTCTATTATGACATGTTGTTGCAACGTTATCACAGCAATAATTAAATTGGTAGCTGTTTAATTTTCCCTCCGTATTCCGTTCATATGTAAAATATATGGATTTTAGAGTAAGTTTACCTCGAGTTGACGATACGATATTCGGATTAAAATTGTCAATTTTATTACATAGGGAATAATCGTATACAAAGTGAACTACTTTTATTGGCAAGGCATTCATACCATGTTGAAGCAGGTCCGCCTTTGAGAAAAGGGCAATACTATCTAATTTCAACAAAGGCCTGCTTAATGTGCTATCAAAACCTCCATTTTCATCTTGTACTCCATAACCATCATTACGCTTGCTCAGATAAAATTGAGCGACCATTGTTTTTGATTCGATAGAATGAACATACCAAACTTGTTTCTTACCGTATATGTAGCTTCCCTTATCATCCGTAGTATCATTAATAAAACCTTGCTCATAACTGGCAGTGTCTTTATTATATGGAATGCGCCACTGATAATCACTGTCAGCCATTGTATAATTAATCTTAACAGCCTGTCCAAGATCATCATCGCTTATCCCATCACCGGTCATATCAACATAATCTGGTGATAACACCCCCGTTAAAAGGAATGAATGAGCGTATTGTGGTGTTTCTTCCCCATCGTAATAATTACTTAAACCCCGTTTATTACCTACGGAGTTATCCGAGCCCGGTATATATTTTACTAATTGTTTAACAGTATCTCCATAGCCGTGGACAACAGAAAAAGTAACTTCTTTTTGATACGTGTTATAGGCAGGAATACCATATATATACCTTTTTCCATCAGAGTTCAAAACAGTAATTTCAGACATTTGATGCATCTGATTACTATTGGCCGTTCTGTTATATTGTTTAATTCGATTGGAATAACTACAGTTTGAAAAGACATTTGTATCTAACGGATAACTCAAAATATTTTTATCTAAACCGAATGTCTGCGCTTCAGCTCCTGTCATAAAACTAAAGGACTGGTTTCTTTTTTCGCGACGCGATTTTTTTAAACTAGCATAAATGCCGTCCGTTCCTAAATATGTAGAAGCATCCTGGCTATACGATAAAAAATTATTGTTAGCTACTTCATCTCTGCCATTACCGGTCAGTAAAATACTTACCGGTTTGGTATCTTTTATGGTACTATAATAACTAGTATCGTTTATAGTTTTCTCTCCAACATTCTTAAAATAATATGGCTCATATAAAGTTTTCCCGTCAAGTCCTTTAAATTGAATATATGGAGCTATAGAATTGTCAGAATTCCATTGTTGGGTGGTCGTATTTACGTTTGTATTATTAAAATCAATGCCAACATGCCAGGTAGGTACCGCTCCAACCTCAATCCCAAGGCTATTTGAAGTATTAGTGTTCTGAGCTATATGATCAAATAATTCCCCAACATCTCCCCTGTATGCTCTGTATTGGCCACCTGTTCCCTGGCCACTAGCCGAAAACAAATCATAGGTAAATATAGGTACGGCTATATTTTTTGTGCTTGGCTTGAAAGGCACATCTTTTTCCCGATTAAAATCCAATAGGCCATTAGGATCTCTTTCTCCAATATCACTGTACAAATAGCCGTAAGCCGGTTTGCTGATTACACTATTTGTAAGACGCTGATTTGAACCGTAACCGGTAAGTGTAAAATTAACATGAAGCCCCTCCATTGCAAGGCCCAAAGTGGCATGAAAAGTAAATGAATGATTTGTCATGGGCATTGTAATGGTTGGGGTATACGTTGGTGAGGCGAACGAAATAAAAGTGCTATTGGTCATTCCTCCACCCGCGTCATCGGTGCTTTTTCCAATAGTATGATCTGATTTTGTATACTCTGATGTAACAGGCTTTTCCTGGCTTAAACTTGCAGACATATTTAACCCCTTTAAACCCGATCTGGAGTTAAATGGGCATCCCACATTTATTCCAATTGAGGTTTCACAACCCGATTTACCATCATTGACAGATCCGCTTAGTCCTATAGTAGGTGATACGTCTGCTCCATCTTGACTATTTAGGCTTAAACCTAATCCGGCTGTAAGTGCCCCTTTTGAGGCTATACCTGCTGATATACTTGGACTGATACCAAATGATGTTCCAAATCCTTTATAGGTATTATTAAAAATGCCAAATGAAATTCCAAGATTAATTGGAATGCCAACTATTTTGAGACCAACATCTCCATTAATTCCATATGTATTATCTTGCTTAATGTTATACGTTTTTTTTATTTGTTCCTCGCCGTTAAAGTCATCAGGAATACCACGTAAATTTCTTTGAACTACACCGGGGTTAATATTCCATCCCAATCCTACCCAACTGGCTTCCTGATCCATTGTTATACCTGAATGATATGCAATATTAATCGGGTAACCGTCCACATCAAGCAATGGAATATTATAATTAAAAGCTCCGGTTGAAAGATCAACCATATCCGTTGTTCCTATTGGTGTAAAGCCCTGAACTTCGGGCTGGCTTGGCCCTCCGGTTAAAGCAAATGCAGTGATAGGATAAAAAATTTCATAAAGCATATTTAATGCAAGAAAAACTGAAACATACTTCATGTATTTTCTGTATCTAAGCATATCATTCTGTTTTAACTTCTGGCAAATTTTTAATTGAGCTATTTTTAATCACGAAATCAACCGCTCCGGTATTTAAAATTTTATCATCATACTTAAAAAGCATATCAACCTTGCTTTTATGGTTACCCTCAAATGCAAGAACAAAATCGGCATACGGGGTCAAGCCATAAGTACGGATACAATGACATAACCTGCAAGCCAGTGTATCTCCATCTTCAATTAGTTTTAAATCCCTTTGTATGTGGAAATCAAAATAGTTTTGCCTTTGTGAATATTCTTCATTAGTTGTCGTCCCCTCTTTAAGAATATCCTTAGTGCTATCTGACGAGGATATTCTGAAAGTGAAATATTGCATGTTGCCGAAGGATTTCTTTTCCTGTTGTAATTCACTTGCGGTTACCTGCTCTTGTCGTAATTCTTCAAGCGCCACATAATCCAATGGTTTGTATTGTAAAGAATAAATGAATTGTTGCCTGGTTTGTTTTAAATGCAGTCCATTTTTATTATCCTCAACATACTTCACATACTCAATTGGTTTTAAAGAATGGTGACAAGAGACCACAACTAAGCTGAAACAAATAAGGATATATGTTCTAATAGTCATTTTTAATTACTTTAGCGTTATTCATAAACTTCAATTAGTAATCTCCTGTGATTTATAAATAAATGATAAATAGTAATGCACTCTATTGGTATCTTCTAAATCCAATAAATAGAACTCACCATCTTTAAATAGATTACTTTCTCCAAGGGGTATCCGAATGCGATTTAAACCATATTGTAAATGGACAATTGCATTATACTTTATGGTATCTCTGCTTTTAGCATCATATATTTTATAGGATAGCACATGCTCATTCGTTTTGTTGGTATAAGCAAACCTTAAAATGCCTTTTGCTAAATAAAAATCACCCTTTACTTGTTTTGTTACAATCGGATAAGAGATTGAATCGGGGACAGGCGATTTTATGGTATCTTTCTTTTCTGTAGGTGTAAATGTCCACAACTGGGTAACTCCTAAATTATAACCTTGTTCCGTGGCTGAAACCTGCCAAACGTAAGTCTGTCCATAAACCAATGGTTGTGCATTTACCGGATACTGCAGGACATTTGCGTTGATATAATTTCCATCAATTAATGGATTATTGATGCTATACGCTAATTCAGGACTTTGACCGGACTGTATTTGAACTAACCTTAAATGATAGGTAACATTTGGGTTAGTTAAAATACCCGGCGCAGTCCAAGATAGTGCCGGATATAAATCAGGTATTTGCATACCATCACTCGGATAGGTCAATCGTGGCGGAAACAGCGTTTTTACTTCCCGCTCCTGACAATTCACGCCTAATATTTGCCCGCTGGTAGAATAAAATGTACAACAGAAAACATATTGCCCGGGTAATAACTGACCGGTCGTTTTAAGCTGCAAAGCATAGGACGTACCGGCATATGTCATTGTGCCGGACAACAATATTTTACTTGACGCCAGATTGTTAAATCCAGGCTGGATTTGAGTAACAGGGGTTTGTAGGGTGAAAATGGTTACTTGATTGCCGTCGGATATTGTAATAAGCAAATACCCTGATAAAGGAGATGATTTGGTATTAATTAAAATAATATTATTAAGATCATTTATAAAAAATTGCCCGTCGGGGGCTTGCGGTAAAGTAACAGTTACAACCTGCGAAAAACTTCTATTAGTTATTAATAGAAGAAAACAGAAAAGTAAAAGGTATATTTTCTTTGGCATAAATTACCAGTTTATAAACAAGGATGATAAAAGATACAATTGCCCTCTAAGCGATGATAATGTATCAATAGCGTTTCTATAATTAATGCTTAAACTTAAATGGCTGACTTTGAAAACCGGGAGTTGAATTGAGCCCAAACCACCTAATGCTAAAGGATTGTAAATTTGACGGGACAGATTCGTACCAAAGCTTAAGTTAACCTTCTTAAATGCTGTAAATGAATAACTGCTCTGTACTATATACTGTTGTACTTGTCCATCAACCCAGTTAGTATTACTCCAGTTTGCTAAAATGGTGTAATAATTACCGCTCTTGAGCATTAGGTTTTGATTCACGTAATAATAAATCAACCGATTAGTATATTGTGTTTGTGTTTCACCTAAATTGTTAGTTGAGTAATAATAATTGTTTGCATTTACTGTTGTAGTTAATTTTAGTTTACCAACATTAAAAGCAACATTATCTGTCATGGTTAACATATTTTGCTGGCTCACCTGGCCCGCTTCATTGGCCGAAGGGTTGGTGATAATACTGTTAGGCAAATACTGAAGTTGAAGGCTGCCATACTTACCAAGATTATAACTAAAACCACAGTCTAGGGAAGTGCGCGACATATTAAGCGGATATGCACTTGTTCCAAGGTTTGTGGTAACCTGCTCTACTCCTATTTTAAGTTTTAAGGCCGATTTAAAAATATTTTGCGTAAAAAAACCTCCATATGTAATAGCGCCATTTATTAAATAAGCATCACCGAGGGAAACAAACTGCCTACCTACATTTGAAATATGAAAGTCCAATGACGACTTGGTTTGTGGAATTGACGCGTTTATTTCCCCGGATACTGCTGAATTTGATGAAAGATTACTGCTTTTTGAAGAATCATCAGCTACCACCGGCGTATTTCCAATTGTTAGTTGCGAATGTGCCACTTCAGCTTTTACAAATATTGTTTTTGTTAAGTAGTCTTGTGCATCTAAATCATAAATTGAATTGTGCTCCGGAAATGCCGTACTGTTTGAATTACTATTAATACTACCATCTTTAATGTTGGTATAGGAAAACAGCAAATGCGTTTTGGTTGGCTCACCTACACCTACTCTTATAAAATCGATGTCTCTTTTAAAGGGTAATGTATTATTTGCATATGGATTAATTACCGGCACAGTATTGAGTTCATCACCTATCGAAAAAGCAACATAAAATCCATCGGGAGCTACTTCTGCACTAAGTCCATTAAATAATATTCCAGTTATAGTAAATGGCGAGTAATTGAGTGTTGATTCCCCTATCGTTACATTTTTTACTGCCAGCAATTCTTTTTGCCAACCACTTAGCATATTGCTATTTTGTAAATCTTTAACTACACTTTCCTCATTTAGGCTACTACTTGCATTGTTCGCTTTATTTAAAGAAGATTCATAGGGTTGCATTGCATCATTAAGTTGAGACTGGTAGTTTAATGACCGTGCTTTCATGCTAAGCAGCTTATAAAATTCATTCTCTAAAGCCTCATATTTATTTTGTGTTTTCTTAAGTGAATCTAATTTTGCGCTATCTATCGGTTGTCCGCTGGCTTTGGCTTTTTGAAGTGAGTCAATTATAAATTGATTTTTTTGTCTTTGTTGTATCGTTTCCTTATCGTTTATCAACGATTTGATTGCTTCAAACTTCTTGACGCTGTCTTCAATGGGTTTTAGCGTTTTATTATAAATGCTATCATATTTTTTCTTGGCTTCTTGTTTGATCTTATTAATAATTATTTGCTCCAACTGCTTAGCCAATTCTGCACTATTAAAATGTATATAATAGGTGTAATAAGTATTATTAACTGCACCTTCATTGTTTACACCTGTTATACCAAAGGTAACCGGCACATTATCAATACTAACTGTATTTTGAAGATTAATAGAATTATAAAGACCATTTAATCCAAATAGAATGTCGTTACCGGTAATGTAATTGGTAGTAAATTGTATTGACCCTTTATATGAAATAATATCCTTTTTATTTGAGGGAGTTTTTTTGCTGGTAGAATCTCCTGCACCTACAGCAGCTCCTCTATTGGCAGAGGTTGTATCTGCGCCCTGGAGCACTTGTCCATAACTATATGTAAGTGTAAATACATTCATAACTAATACTATGAGTATATTATAATTCATTAAATATCACTTCCTATTAATAATATTCATTCCGATAAATCTTAATTTAAGATGTCTCTCTTTATGTGTCTGCGAAAATTAGGGTCGTATTATTTTTTTTAGATTCAATAAACAAATCAAAATTGATTTCATCTAAACTTCTTGAGCACTGAGGGGAAATAGAATGCAATTGCGTCCAGCGGATGTTTATATCCGGGGAATTATTCCAAATAAATACATAAATTGAATCTGATATGGTACTACAGCCATTGGCAGGGTCAAATACTCTTACTTTATACCATCCCCTTCCTTTAACAACATGGGTTTGACTATCTGCATACATAATAGGAGTATTATTTTTATACCATTGATTATATGATGCAGCTGTCGACCTAAGAATGGTATCTAATCCAATTATTGTATCAGTTATACTAGGCCGATTAG
>Ga0302280_1003983_pt1 | contig 10350 bp, 5 predicted proteins | sample III_Fen_E1_1_FD_198771 | JGI IMG/M metagenome (GOLD analysis project Ga0302280, IMG submission 198771) | Peat permafrost microbial communities from Stordalen Mire near Abisko, Sweden - III_Fen_E1_1 | ecosystem: Environmental > Terrestrial > Soil > Wetlands > Permafrost | place: Sweden: Abisko...
GGATAAGGCGCAAAAAATAAATTGGTATCAAAAAAACACGAACTACGAGGATATATATTTACCTAAATAATAAATAATAGGATAATTTATTATATTTCTTGGAAAGCAGAGACGGAACATTTATCTATATTTGATTTTTAATTCAATCTCAAAATAAATAGCATTAAGCTATTTTGTTTTATCTAATTACTTTTGTTTTAGCATCAGAATGTAGTTTATTACAGATACACTAAAATCAATATATTCCATAAAATTAATCATTTTTTTAATCATTTTATGCTATTTTAAAACCTAATTATGAATTTATGAAAACTTCTATTTCTTAGATAACTTTTGTATTCTTATTTTGTGTATTTTAGGATGTAGACTGACTATTTCGCTAATTATTTAATTAAATACTTGCATTTTGATGGATTTAATTGAGATTTTATATTTTAATTCAATCTCAAAAATGCTATAGTCTTCTTTTATTTTATTCCATTGAAATAATAGAATTTAAGGAATTATCCGATCTTATAAAACTAATCATATTCCTTTAGTGGATAGGCCTTCAATATTATTTTAGTCTATACATTCGTTGTCGACAGCTTTTTAATTTTCTTTTGTAATTTTTTGAAAGTCAAATATTTTAAACTTGTGCTTCATTCTTCTTCTATAATAAATCAAATGGAAGAAAAAGCTGAGGGTCAATTTACCTTGTTACTAGAGCGCTATGATGGTGTTCAAGTCAACATGTAGGTCCGCCAAAAGCACCTGCATTCAAAGAAGAGACATGTAAAAACTTGGACAATGTAAGAGGATTAACAACTTATGAAACTTTATAATGCTTATCCTAAAAAGTGGGCTGTTATCGCTTCTCTTATGACAGAACGCAATTAAAATCAATGTTTACATCGCTATAGAAGACTCTCTCAGCTCGACGCACATCATAAGATATGGTCGGAGGAAGAGGATGAAACTATTCGGAAGTTGATGAAAAAAATTGGAAAAAATTGGAAATTATTGTCTGAAATGCTGGGATCGAAGACAGGTAAACAGATTAGAGAAAGGTTCATCAACAAGTTGGATCCAATGATTAAGAAAGAAGATTGGTCAGATGAATAAGATAGAAAAATAATTGAGCTCTACACAAAAATCGGTAGAAGGTGGTCGTAAATCAGCAAGAATCTACCTGGTCGACCTGAGAACAAAATCAAAAACAGATTTTATTCATATATTCAGAAAAACTATGATATTTGCTATCACCCACTAGAAGTAAAAAATGCTATTGTAGAGAAATAGCCAAATACATAATCAAGAAAGAGTTAAGTTAACTCAGATTTTAGTTCAAACAGACCAGTAGAATTCAGATAAATTACAAGTAAGATTCAAAATTGCAGTGGTTAGATAGAATAAATCGGCAAGGAAGAGAAGTGTTTTATGTTCAGCTTTCCATCCATCAACCAAATGGAACTTTAAATCAAAATCGAAGATTAGCAAGAAAATCGCGGCAACAAAATGATGGGAGGCTCAATGATGAAGGTGGAGGAGGAGTGGATTAGAAAGGAAAAGATGGATGACTTTGAACCCAATGTAGAGGCCCAGAATGACCTGTTTTACCTGTCCAACTGATTATTATTGACTGATAGTAAAGTAATAAATAATTATAAAGGTAAAGGTGAACTATATCCCTTATTAATTATCAATAAACAAAAAATCCGTTTCAATATTTTTTGTTCTTGTTCTGTATTAAAATAAATCAAAAAGCATTAAATATACTTATGATAGCAATAGAATAGCTTTAGGTGTGTTTTATTCCTAAGAGAATGAATAATGATTTAAATTATTCCTCTTCTTTATAATTTGCAAAAACGTCTTCAACTTTAGTCTTTAAAAAACAAAATGAGAAGATTCTCTGCAATATCAACATGTTTAATGTTTAATAAAGAAAAGTCTTCAATAAACTGCATGCAGATCATTTTTTGTATTTTACTATAAGCTTTCAGAACTTAATTGTATTTTTTAAAAGCTCATTTTTATGCAGAAGACATGTATAATCTAAAGCCACACCATTCAGTGTTTCATTATGATCTAAATTGACAAATAATTAACTTTCTACTATATCTTTTGCTTGGCCAGCCAACTGTTATTTTAACCAATCGATAAATTATAGGTATTGTTGTTCAGTATCAAAGGCATAAAAGATGTCAGTCTGTTCACAGTAGAAGCCATACACTAAGGAATTTTCATTAAAATTATTTTGCTAATTATTCATAAACTTATTATTAAATATTATAAAAAACAAGCAATCACTCCTACAAATAATCAATTTTTTTTATTGGATATTTTTGCCTATCCTTTTGATCATAAACAAAAAATGAGTTTAAGATTATAGTTAGCAATGCCATAATTATGGAAGAGTTTAAAACCAACAATATGTACCAGTTTCAGTACGCTCATCAACATTGATCAATTCAAGTCCCAAAGATGCTAAGTTACATGTTTATAGATAATGATATCATTTTTCTTTCTTGGTGTAAGAAACGTTATCAATTGTGCTGTTGATCTTTGTTTTTAGGATGTCAGCCAAACGAGTATACTCTTACTTGTATCGACGAGCTTCCATTTCGAGAGAGTAGCATCGCTAGGCGAGCTATCTCCTCTTTCTTTCAGAATCGCCTTACAATTACTTTATGGCCATTCGTAACTCTCGAATTGATACTTGCAGTTGATTGTTTTCTTGTTTCTTGCCTTCCAGTTGTTGCTTCAGTATCTTGATTTCAGAATCATTATCATTTACTGATCTACCAATCAAGTTATCCTTGTCAGTAAGTTAACTTTTCAATTTGGAGATGACGTAATTTAGCTGAGGAATTTGCTCCTGAATATCATTACGATCCTGAGTTACTCTGGCGATTTCGTCTTCATATCCCCTCTCAACCTCCATCAACTTGCTGTCCTTGTCTTGGACAATTCGCATCAACTCTTGAATTTTTCGATTAAGACCCTCCTTGCTATCTTCAACAACCTTTAACTTCTGTTCATAAGACTTGGTAAGATATTGAGCCTTCTTAATCTCTTCATCCCGGGCTTTATTTTTAATATCCCTGATTTGTTCTTCGAACTGTAATCGATTTGAAATCAGTAAATCGTTCAACTTTTTATTCTCAACAGTAAAATCCTAAATTATCTTTTAGATACCCTCTTCAGCATTTCAGAAGCTTTCCCTTTTTACTCCAATCCCTTAATTTTTCTCTCCATCTCGAAGGTTAATTGCTCCACATAATCCTGCCCCTCCTTCTTGAATTTATCAAACTCCTAGTTGTATTGCAAGGTGGTGTCTTCAAAGTTTTTGGTCTCCAACTGCAACTGGGTTTCCAGTTATTGAATCTTTCCTCCATAAAGTTCCTCGATCCGACCAAGTTAGTTCTTGAGTCGATCGTTTTCAATGGACAAATCTTGATTTTGATGAAGAAGATTATTGATTTTGAAATCACTCTCGGAAAGAAGGACCTACTTGCGACTATATTCATCTTTAAGTTTGATCAATTTATTTTAGAATTAGATCCTCTTCTTACGTTAGTTGTCCAGATCCATCTAAAAACGGTCCTTGGCCTATCTGAACTTCTTTCGCTAGTTCTAGAGCATAAATTCAACTTCACCAAACCCTCCCCCATGCTCATCGAGTCCATCTGAAATGGCAAAACATATTACTTCTGACAGGAGAAATGCCTCGATTATAGCCTCTGGAGACGTTACTGTATCCCAGGTTTTTCTGAGAGGCGTAATAGTCTTGAGTATTTCCGAAATTTGATTTGTAGTTCATCTTATTGTAAATATAGATATTAATTTGAAGGCGATTAAAATTTAAAAAAAGGACCAACTATTATTCAAAAAGATATGATAATAGCAATTTAAAATAAACAAAAACTTAAAAAGCTGAGATTGAATACAGGTTGGGAGCAAACAATTTGATACAATATTTTAAGAGTAATCAGCATTATTATCGATTTATATGAAGGTAGTCGAGTTGGCTCCGATTGATCAATCACAATTAAGAAGATAAGCATCAAGAAAATAATTTTTATTAAATAAATCATTAAGAATTGGTGAACAGGATCAAGATAAAACAAAATATAAAATTGTATACAAAATTAATTAAATTAATTTTCTTCTTTTCCCTTTGCAAAAATTATTTTAATGGCTGGAACCCACACTTTGTTAATTTGCAAAATCCTTTCCATTATTATTAATTATTATATGGTATGATTTATAAGTTCATATTTTACTCGTTGTACTAATAGAATAAAGAGAAATGAATGAATCGGGTCCACACACTGGTAAAAAAATATAGAACTACGTGTTTAACTACTCAGATTTCCTAGGCAAAGGCAATTTTTCAAAATGTTTTAAGGCATGCAATACAGTCACCAGTACAATTTTTTCCATCCAGACGAGTAAGTAGCCATCAAAATTGTCGAACTTAATTCTATAAAATCGGAGAAACTATAACAATTACTCTTCTCTGAAATTGAAGTCCTTAAAGAAATGAATCACCCGAATGTCCTGCGATGCTTTGAAGTTTTTACCAGTCATAGAAACTGTTATATCATCACTTAGCTCTGTAACGAAGGGGATCTGTAAAGCAAGTTTAAGAAAAAACAGAGGATGGAGGACAGCGAAATTAGGACCATTGTCGCGGACATCTATAAGGGACTTCAGTACATTTCTGCTAAGAATATTGTACATCGAGATTTGAAAATTGCCAACATCTTCATGCACAATGGAGTGGCTAAAATTGCAGATTTCGGATTTGCATTGCATTCCACGTATGTTAGTTCATAAGGCAGGAAAAACTTTAAAGATTTAAATATTGGGTCTCCTCTATATATGGCTCCTTAAGGCGTTATTGATAATATATACGGGCTGAAGACTGATGTGTGGTCGTTTGGAGTTATTGTTTACGAGCTGTATCATGGACATACTCCTTTTAGTTATTGTAAAAGCCAATAATAGCTTCGGCAATCTATAGTTAGACCATTACAGCGAAATCAGCTCCAGCTTGATCTTCCTAATGATGCAAAAGACTTAATTTTATCCTGTCTCTCAGTGCGATAAGATAAACGACCAACAGTTGTTTAGTTAATGAATATTCCTTATCTTCAACATGCGCTGCAATACAACAAGGGTGGAAATATTGGTATCCAACTTAGCTCTCCAATAAAATCCTATGGAAATAAAGTGATTACCACCAATTCTGATGAAAATAGTCGAGGTAGAAACAAAATAAAGTTAAAATCAGCTTTTACGCCTCAATATGAGTCGATTCCTAGCAGCAGTTCGCTAAATAAAAATGAAAATTTAAATAAAATTTGTTTTAACAAAACTTCTCATCCATTCCATCAATATAATAACTTCATTCAAGTCCTCCCAAATCAAAATATTCCATCTCCAACTAAAAATATTTCTCCAACTAAAAATATATATATAAATACATCAATAGTACCGACATCATCTTATAGCCCACCAAAGAGAAGCAATTCAGTCAGTAATCGGATGAATAATAATGCTTTGACTACTCGCTCTCCTCTAGCTATTGTGAATGAAACTCTTAATACACAATCAATCCAAATTTTTCACTCCAGAAGAAAACAATATCTGATTTCAAATCAGATTACTTTTAAGGAATGTGTTAGTTTGCTCCATTACTGTAGATTAATTTTCAAGTACTTGCAATGTTTTAAAGAATTAACTTGTCTTAAGGAGCAGAATGACAAGCTTCACTATGCAATCCTTGGAAAATTTCTCGTACTGATTCTACACTAAGTATATGATGAAGTTAAAACTCAGAAAATTCGTTATGAAGGATAAAACACTGAGATGAGAGTAATAAAATTGCATGAAGTGACTTAAGAGTATGCCAGAAAATACGATACATAATTAAGCAAAGACATCATTCAGAATTATCTTCCACAGCAAATATAGTATGAGCTATCTTTGGCTTCAATTATCAATGCAACTGCTAGTTTCTCGCAATCTATGTGGATTAATGAGAAGAGTAGCCTTTAAAATTTTATTGTGGGAGAACTCCTGCTTACGATATACAGCAGCAGTGCATTACTGCAAGAGTGTTACTTTAAGAAAAGTTATGAATCTTTCTAAAAAAATAAACAAATATAAGACATCCTTAATAAGAAAAAAGATCAATTTACCCATACCAGCTATATGAAATACAAAAGCCAACTATTTGGAACTCAAAATATTAGCCCTCGATGATTTAATAATATCAAATCAAAGGATGTTTTATAAACAATATAACAAGCAGAGTCTCTAAATTGAGAAAATATATTTACTTATTTTATAAATTAATAAGATTATGACCAGTTCATCATGACATCATTCGCTGCGTTTTGATTCCGCGAAGGCCTCGAGTTTAAATCTTGAAGCAAAGATAGCTACCAATAATAGGGCGAGGATAATCACAAACAGACTGATTGGTTTTTGATACACGCCGCTTGGTGAATAATCATAGAGCACTTGCACTTCCCTATCCTTGATGATTCCATGATAGTTGCTAATAATATAGGTGGGTCTTCCATTGAAATCAAGATATCCCTCGCTGGTAGAAACTTCCACAAGATTCATGTCGTAGTCCTTGCCTCCAATACGTATCCTGACATTTTCAGAGCCAGAAGGTAAAATTAGTTTAACAATAAAATCTTCAGCAATTATTTCTTAAAGTGCATATTCCAACTTTACATTGAGTTCAAATTTATTTCCATCATGGAAAAGCACACCGTCCCCTGTTTTTATATTGTAACCCATCTACCAGTTAGATTTCCATCCTCCTAAGAGACTAAAACGGGGCTGCAGAGCTACGTGAACTTTTCGAGATGAATCGTCTCTGTAGGCTTTTGAGGTTGAGATATTACCTACCTCATCCAAATAGTATAGACCCCAAATTTCATAGGGGAGATCGAATTAGATACCTCTAAAAGCATTTTTTGCATCAGCTTGGCTTCTAGAACCATATGTTACTCTTGAAAATTCTCCTTTAAGGGAGGGGCCAGTATTAACCATCTTATAGTTTTCTATGATTCCAACATTTCCCCAGTGCGAGACATCAATAGTCCTTTGAACTTCAGTAAACACAACTTGTGGATTGTTGTTAACTCCGAAGACAATGTGCTTTGTTACGCTGAAAGGAGAAGTCCTCTTCTCGGAGAAGGTGACTTGCCCCAAACCTTTCTTCTCTCCATCACTATCATGCTCACTATATTATCAATTTTAGTACAGAATTTTAGCAAAGCGATATGTACTCTCTTGAGATTATATTTAGTAGGGTGACACTAAAAATTTCGTATCTGCATATTGTAGACGCTGATCCTCACTCAGTGATATACTGGAAGGCAAATTGACATAGCGGTTGATGAACAAAATATTGATAAGAAGTTCTCCTTCCTCCCCGATCTGGTAGTTACTGGGCAAAGTCACTTCATAATGCGCAAAGGTAGTTCCTTCCTGAATGACTCGAATAATACATAGATATAAACGCTCCGAGAAAATGCAAGCATTCTTTTGTCTTTTGTGTTTTTCGTGAAGCCTATTATGGATATTTTTGAGTCATATTCCAAAGGGATCAGATAGGAAAAGCGAGAAACTTCATCTTCATTAGCTTTGAAATGGATTTTGACCGCCTCAGTGGGGTAAAGTCCAGCAAGGTTGACTGTCCTCTCAACTGAGACAATGGATAGTTGTTGAAAGTGAGCGCTGCAAGCCAAAACAATAAGAACGCCTATAACAGCGATTGAGTTGATGTTGCCACGTATCATTATTAAATTATTAATTAGCTAATAAAGATTGAATTTATTAGCACATAATAGGCCATTATCCTCGAGCCTAATGATAATTTATCCAGTTTATATATATTTGTCGTGAAAGATTTATGAAAGATATGATTCGAAAATATTAATTACTTATTTAAAGTTATGAGAATCATGAGTTCCTTGAATCTACTTAATTCACTAAGGGCATAATTTTACAAATGCGTAACTGATTAGCAAGGTCAACAGTAAAACTGTATAGAAACATTGCCGTTTTTGATAATAGCTTTTGGTTTGTTCATACTTTAATAAGATTTAGCCATGACTGAGAACTTTTTGTGAATCTTGTTTTGCGGCCTGTTCGTACACGTGCTTAATATAGTCCTCTTAGGTTTATGGTTCCACTGACATCCTTAATTTAAATAGAATACACAATTATTTGAATTATAAAGAAGGGTAAGAATATGTAAAAATAAATAGTGCACCATCCATTTTATTAAGAATAAATCTATAAGTAAATCAATTATATTGAGTGCTATCATAATCAGGATCATTTTTTGTTAACAACTTTGTTCTTTGGCTATTTGCCTCCTTTTGAAGAATCTTTTTTAATATGTTTTGTCTTTTCAGAACCTGTAGGAACTTCTCTTTTATCTTTATCATCACGTTCTTCATTAATGTGCTTGACTAATTTCTGCCTCAACGATCTTATTTTATTGGAACAGTGTGGTACAGACTTTAGAGTGGTTTTTCCCTTTCCCTTTTTTTGATAAATAAGATGCCCTAAGAAAAAGGATTGCTCTGCTCTTTCCACATAATAGTTTTTTTTATTGCGATGCACAATGAAAACGCTATCAGTGATGGCCGGTATTCCTCCACTGATGCTGCCATTCTCATCAACAATTTGAATTAAATTATCGCTGTTATCTTCAACACCTTCAGGTAGTTTTATAATGAATACGTCCAGAACTGATTCATCGAGACTGTTAATTGGATCATTCAGTAAAATGTAGTCGCCTATTTCGAACTTGAGGAAATCAGCGCTAAAGAGTGAATAGCCTTTCAGATCAAATACCACATTATTTTTGAGAATAAGGCGAGTTGCCTTTCTCTCATAGAAAGGACCAGCAACACTAGTAGATTATGCCTCAAAGGGGTACTCAATCTGAGGAAAGTGATAGTATTACTCATCTTACAAATTTTATTACAAAGGAAATTTAGTCATTTATTTGGGCACTATAGTCTGAAAAGACGATGCAGTCTTTACAACTCTGTCTTTTCCCAGCCCTTTAACATTTAACCATCCAGTGACTGCTTTTCTACCACTTGATTTGGCACAGGCAACTTCATGATGAGAGACATTCGATACTTAGAAGATGGCAAGAGTATTTTTAGTGACTTTAATGTGTTTGGCTTCTTTTGTTGCAGTTTCATCGTACAAAATGAGATCTGCGGTGGGATGGTCTTCGAGGTAGTAAGAAAAAGCGAATTTCCTGTCTTCAATCACATCATCGTGGCACAAAAGATAATCTCCCTCAAAGTAATAGGATGCGAATATATTGTAACTTGTATCCTTCAGGTCGATCAGTTTGGCAAATTGCTTGCTGAGTTCTTCCTTAAAAAAGGAAATAGAAGGCTCATCAACCAACTCATATGTTTGAAAGAAGTGAAAGAGATCACTTTCTTTTTAATAGAATTTTAATTTGCTGTAGGCCTCCACCAGCTGTGCATATTTTTGAGCATCCAGGAAATTAGGTATTGCGCAATGCTTAAAGGGGGCTTCAACCATTTCAATCATTGTATTTTAGTTTATATAAGTGAATAATCAACAATATCTTAGGAATGAAATTACTAAGTTATTTTCATTCGACTAGATAGAACATTTGTTTCAGTGAACATTATTTTATAGAATCAATCCTCACTTTCACTATCTTCTCCGGAAGTTTCATAAAAAACCTTACGCTTATTAAGGATCGACTTAATCCGTTCTGAAAATACACTTCCTGAATGATTTCTAATAAGTTATTTTGCAACAATGAAGTTATGCCTGTTGTAGTTATTGAGCTCAGTAAAATTAGTAATAACTGAACTATAAAATATTTACATGCACAAAGATTGATCCTTAGTGATTTGAATGAGGGGAAGGTCAATTTACGAAATGCTTTCATTTCTGCAATTTAATTGTTTTTAAGGTTAATCCACCTCAAACTGGGAGCATCGATGTAGATGATTGGTTCGCAATTGGTAATCCAATTATTTTACAGATTAATATACTGCAAATCGGTGAACTTGATATGCTGAATATCTTTGATAATATTCTTTTAATAGTTCTTCACTGAAATAATATCAAGGGTACTCATCTATAGTTTAAATATTTTGGTCTATTCCACAAAAGAAAGAAAGTCTTTCATTTTCCATGTTTTGTACTTTCCCTTGTTGACAATCCAATTAATACGCTTCGTTTTTTTAACTTGATGTACAAGAATTTCCTTAAGATCAGGGTCCAAATGTTATAGATTAATAGTCGCGCCCCTTTTTAGTCTTGCAA
>Ga0302280_1003988_pt1 | contig 10345 bp, 8 predicted proteins | sample III_Fen_E1_1_FD_198771 | JGI IMG/M metagenome (GOLD analysis project Ga0302280, IMG submission 198771) | Peat permafrost microbial communities from Stordalen Mire near Abisko, Sweden - III_Fen_E1_1 | ecosystem: Environmental > Terrestrial > Soil > Wetlands > Permafrost | place: Sweden: Abisko...
AGGCGGCTTATCTTCTGTCGGGTTGACAAGGATAGCGATCTCATAACCCTGAGGTTGTTGTTTTTTTATGCTGAATTTGCCCATGCTGAAGTATTCAGTGGCTGACGATACCATGAAGGCGTTTTCTTCAGGGGTTAAGGTTTTAGCTGATTCAGCATCCACATCCTGTAGTTTCCATTTTTGCTTTTTGTTCTCAAAATAGGCGAATATAATAGGCGCCTGGAACTGGTAAAAAAGCTGTTGCGCGAGTTGTTGCATTTCCGGGTCAATTGTTTTCCCGAAAAAGATCTTCATTACATATTCCCCGGCTGGAATTTTGGCAAGTGACTTTTGGATCAATTCATAAAACTCTTCAGATTTGATGCGTATGATAGAAAGGGTTTTCGTGTCCTGTATCGTGGTAATGTCGGGTATCACTTTATGCCCGCGGGCGGCGGCGAGCAGGGAAATATAATAGCCCGTGCTCTGGTAACTATACGAGCGGCACAGGTTGATTATTTTGGCATTTCTTACCTCGGCATATTTAGGCTCGCTGAGATAAGTTTTGGCAGTGATTATTTCTACGTCAGGTATTTCGGCTGTGAAATCTTTTAATTTGTTTACGACTACAATTATTGCCACTTTGTGGGGTTGTTTATTTTTTTAATATTTGTGTTTTACGAAGAGATTCTGACTTTCGTCAGAATGACGGTCATTACTATGGAGGGGAGGTAGCGCGCCGTAGGCGCGCAACCTCCCCTGAAAACCATCATGGGGCGTCATTGCGGGCTTGACCCGCAATCTAAATCCATTTAAAGTCATTTCCACTTTTCCAAGATTTTTATCTTTTTTCTTCAGATTCATTATGCGGATATTCACTTAAACAGCAGGATATTTTTTTTGTTCGTTAACTTTAAAATAAGTTAATTGAGTACTTCATTCAGGAATTTTCTTTTCTATCACCAGGAAATTGGCATCATAAGTAAGTATGCCGAGCATGATGGAATTTATTAGCCTGTCAATATCTACCTTATATTGCTGGTTAAAGAACGGGTTCTGTAGCAGCGGATCGGCGATCAATACTTTTTTGTCTTCCCGGTCATACCCATACAGCACTACAAAATGCCCCATAGACATGCCCCGCAGGTCGTCATATTCATTTTCAAACTCCCTGCTCCAGCGGTACAGGTAAGTTGCATTCAATCCGGTTAGGATGGGTATTTCACGGTCGAGGTACCTTAGTAGCAAATCCCTGTTCAGTTCCTCAAATTTTATCTCGCCCCCTTTTTCCAGGAATTTCAAATAAGCATTGCTGGCATACTGCACTTTCGCTTTTTTCTTGTATTTAAGCTGTTCTTTTATTTTTTCTCTAAGATTCACCCCTTCATTGAACCATGTCGGGTCAAAAACATGTAGGTTGTATGTATATATGGTGGCTTTATATCCTTTATCGAGGGCATGGGTACCAAGGCTCACTGCCAAAGTACCGCCGGTTTCAAGGGTAGGCACTTCATTGATAAGCTGGCTAAGGTCAATGCTTTCTTTATAAAACCTGTAAATGGCATGCAGGCAGGTTACCCCGCAGGTTTCCTCGTTAGGCTGGGGCAATATTTTTAGATCAACGTAAGACATACTTCAGCTATCGCATTTCATCGTCGAAATTAATAAAAAATCATCTTGCTATCAGCATTTTTTTCACATAAGCCTGTCCCGCAACATTTATATTCACGATATATTCACCATCCTGCAAATTGACCGTTGAGAGCCGGATATCACCATTATTTAATGTTTTGCCGGGGTAACTTTCAACTAGTTTTCCCGACAGGTTATATATTTCAATATCCGCCTGCTTTGCATTTGTCCCACTTATCCGCAGGTTTACAAAATCACCGGCAGGGTTTGGAGATAAGGATACCTGGCCTGCGAGCAATCTGCGTGTATTTATCCCGGTGTTGGCTGAGCCTGCAAGCGGTATAGTAAAAACCCCATGCCCGTAAGTAAAAGCAAGCAGGTTGCGGTTTGAGGGCGAAATTACAAGGTCGAACACCATCACTGCGTCCGGGAAACCTGTATTCAATGCAGACCAGGTATTGCCTGTATCTGTTGACATAAAAACTGTAAAATCGCAGCCCGCATAAATCGTATTCGGGTTTTGCGGGTCTATCACGATACTATGGAATGGCAGATCAGGCAAGGCAGTGCTTATATCTTTCCAGTGCGCCCCGGCGTCTTTTGATTTGAATATGTGCCCGCCCCCAAAGCCGGCATACACTATATATACTTCATTGCTATTGTAGGGGTTTACGAATATCCGGCGCGGATACCGGTTAGGCAGGTTGCCGGTAATGTCGGTATAGGTGTTGCCGCTATCCGTGGACCTGTAAACCCGTGAACGGTGCGCATCAGACGGGCCGGTGGCGCAATAAAGAGAATCAGCAGAGGTAGAAGAAACTCCTATGGTTAAAATATAATTGCCGCTGTCAATACTTGCAGGGCCTGCTGTATGCCAGGTGTTCATTGCGTCAGTTGTCAACTGCATATTATTCTGGCCGGCATATATTACCTGTGTATTTGATGGGCAAAGTATATAGGGCGCCAGGAAAGCTGCGGGGTTATAGCCGTTAGTATTGTCGGTACCAACATATCCGTATGTATTGAAATTAAATCCCTGGTCATTTGATATAAGAATATTCAGGTATTGCCATGCGCCATATTGCGTATAGTCATCAGTGGGGTCGATAGCATTATAGCAGCCATCCCCGCCAATCACACCGAACCAGTTATTATAAAAGAGGCGTTTCTGCACATAATTATCCTGGAGGCCGCCGAGCATCACCGTAGAATCGGTTTGTGAAACAGAACCAATATAAAACTGGGTTGTAACCAGTCCCTGGTTGCAATCATAAAAAGTTCTGCCAAAATCATTGGACCGGAACAGCCCTCCGTCCGTGATTGCATATATTTTTTCAGGGTCTTTTGGGTTTGCAATTATTCCATGATTATCAGAGTGGGAATTATTTGCTGAATCATACCCAAAAGAAGATATTTGTGAAAAATCCTGCCCGGAATCATTCGAACGGAAAATATATACGCCTCCTGCCAATATTTTGGAAGGGCTATCCGGTTTAATCAGTAGCCCCTGGGCATAAAACCCCTGGTAAGAAGTAATATCTGCGGTACTGGTATTGCGCCAATGTAATCCTTTGTCTGTAGATACATAAGTACCAACCGACTGAAAAGTATCGCTGATATGCGCGTAAACTATGTTGGTATTTTTTTCATACACAGAAACCATTGTCCTGCCACGGTTCGTGCCGGGGGGCAGGCCATTAGTCAGCCTTGCCCATGTATTACCGCCATCCGTACTTTTATACACGCCATGGTTGCCCGCATTTACATCCCCTACGCCGGCATAGTAAACAGTTGAATCGCTTTCATCCACTGCCATATCCATCACCATTTTTTCGGCAAGCACGTTATTCCAGGTATGGCCTGAATCATTGCTCTTATATATCCCTTCGGTGGTAGCTGCAAGTATTGTATTAGGATTTTGTGGATTAAAAACAATTTTCCATACACTCCTGTTTTCCTGGTAAGTCCAGTTGAGCGCCGGGTACCAGGTAGCGCCCCCGTTGGTAGTTTTTAAGATCCCGATGCCGAATGTTCCGCGAGTAGGGCGGTAGATTATCCCATTTCCGCTGGCTGCATACTGGTATGTTTCTCCTGTGCCTATATACATCACTTTATTGTTTCCGGGGTCTATGGCTATGGCCGCCACGCCCAACGCCGGATAGCCGGTAGGTATATAAGTCCATGCGCTATCGCCACGTCCTCCATTAATAGATTTCCATAAGCCACCACTGGCGGAGCCGAGGTAAATGATACTTGTATCATTAGGGTCTAAGGCTATGCCAATAGTACGCCCCCCGGTATTTACAGGCCCCATAGTGGACCAGCGTGCCGGCGCGGTTTTATAGCTTACTGATAAGTAATGAGTAGTATAAAATGCCCACGCTTTTGCATAGCCGTCCGGCGGTATATCGGCATTTGGGAAAGCCGCTGCCGCAGATAAAAACTTTAAAGCATCCCATGCCTGTTTTTCATTTTCCTTTTGGGTCACTTTCCCTTTGACAGGATTGCTTTTCCCGAGAAAGAAGAAACCTGAACAAAGGCAGGCAGCAGCCAAAAAAATGAGCGCAGCGCCGGATATTTTTTGCAGTATTTTCATATAGTTAGACTTATAAAATTCAAATAAACTATAAAATTATATAATTAAAAGATATAAAGTTAAAAAGAGGGGAAATATTATCAATAACTCAATAACCCAATAACTTAATATCTCTTTACCTTTGCCCTGATGTCCATCCGAATCAGCATAGTCACCATTTGCTTCAATAACCCTGAAGAATTGAAGGAAACCATATCAGCTATTGATGCGCAATTAGAAAAACCGTTTGAACACCTTATAATTGACGGGTCTACCAATACGGAGATAAAAGATTACCTTGAGAATACCCCCCAACCAACCTACCGCTCATGGCTTTGCGAACGTGACAAGGGTATCAGCGATGCTTTTAATAAGGGCATTTTGAGGAGTACGGGAGATGTTATCCATTTACAGAATTCAGGTGATTATTATTATGATAACGAAGTTTTAAAACTTGTAAAAAAGGAATTTGAAACTAAACCTGAAATAAAATGGCTGCATGGCAAATATGTGCAGTACAGAGGTGGCGTTTGGGTTGTTTCAGGCAAACCCTTCGACCGGAAAAAGCTATACCGGGGCATGCGTACCATTGGCCACCCGGCGATGTTCGTAAAAAAAGAACTGTATGATAAATACGGTCTTTTCGATATCAATAAAAAGATAGCGATGGATTATGATTTCCTTGTGCGTATAGCGGATGAGCCTTTTAGTTTTATTGAACGCCCGCTCATAAAATTCCTCCCAGGCGGGGTAAGCGACAAAAAAATGAAGGAAGGCCTACAGGAAGCCCGGGAAAGTTATTTCAAATACAAAGGCTTTGACGCAAAACTGGTATTGTGGCAGTGGCGGATCATCCTGCTGCATGAAATAACGAAATCAGGTATAGGGAAAATGCTTTTCAGGCTAAAGAACAGGAAAAAAATCACCTGAGATTTCTATTATTGCAATTATTTTTTGTATTTCCAATTATTCTTTTATATTCGCATCCAACAATTTAAAAAACAAAGAAATGAAAAAAGTATTTTTAGCCCTTTTTCTTGTGGCTATTTCTGTCACAGGAACTTTTGCTCAAGCATTTGATTTTGGATTAAACCTCGGCTACGGTGCACGCACGGCAGGTAGTGGTTATTTTTACAGCCAAAGTGGTAATACCACAACATACCGGCCAATAAGCTTAGGCGCAGGATTTAATATTGGCATCAACGGCGTAATGTGGTTTGGAGACCATGTTGGAGCCGGTCTTGACCTTACTTACGTAACCGGTTCAAGAACTATTGATACAGGCTCTAACGGCGTTGCTAACAAGATTAGTGGCAGTGTGTTTAATGTAACACCTATGGTGCTATTGAGCGCCCACAATGAAGGTGTTAATCCTTATGCAAAATTTGGTATAGCTTTTGGGTTTCCTTCTTCCGAAACAGATGCAACTGTTAGTTCTGTTGCCGTAACTGACAAGTTTAGTGGTGGGGTGGCTATCGGTTTTTTTGCTGCATTTGGCCTCGATTTCCCTATTTCCGATAATTTGATTTTTAATGCAGAAATTTTTGACCGGGCGATGGCCTGGGAGCCTACAAAAGAAGTATACAGCGTTGGAGGATTTAGCACAACCACTACTTGGGCTAATAGTATTAATACAAATTCACCCCCTGCAAATACAACGCTAACTACTTCTATGCCATTAAGCTCCGTAGGTATATTGGTAGGAATAAAATTCAGAATGGCCAATAAATAATAAGCTGGAAACAAAATATATTAAGTGTAAAACATGAAGAAGCCACCCATTTGGATGGCTTTTTTAATTTGTTTTACTTTGTGGCTGGGTACGTTTTACTGTTGCAGAAGCTACCTTCTTTTTTGGCAGCGCCTGGTATATCACATCCTGGATATCGGTTCTAATATTCAGGTCAGTTATTTTGTGGTTATCAGTATCAGGGTATATCCTGTTTGATAAGAAGACATAAACTAAGTTGTTTACCGGGTCTGCCCACACACAGGCGCCGGTAAAGCCCGTGTGTCCAAAGGACTGAGAAGGCGCATAAGTTGAGGTTGGCCCGTTTACATTGGGGACAGTTGGCTTGTCCCATCCCAGGCCACGGCGGTTGCCTGCAAAAGCCGCTCTTGTGAATTTATGGACAGTAGCTGTATCAAAATATTTCACACCTGCATACTGGCCGCCATTCACCAGCATCTGCATTAGTATACCAAGGTCATTGGCATTTGAAAATAAGCCGGCATTACCGCTTACACCGCCAAGTACGGCCGCGCTTTGGTCATGCACATAGCCAAGTATGAGCTGATGGCGGAAATAGGTATCTTTTTCAGTAGGCATCAAGCGATATATGGGGAATTCGTTTCGTGGATTAAAAGTCATGGTCCCCAATCCCAAAGGCTTATAAAAATTAGAATAAACAAAGGAATCAAGGCTAGTATGCGATACTTTTTCCACTACACGCTGCATATACATAAAACCGATGTCGCTATAGTCATATTTGCCCCTTTTGTTCAGTTCTACAGTATCCATCATTTTATAAATGGTATCTTTAAATGACCTGTCAAGGTACATACTGTCTGCTACGCGAAGGCTGTATTTATCGTTTTTGGTTTTGCGGTAATAATTGGTATCGGGCCGGTCATGTGCATCCAGCGTTTTTTTATAAAACCAAATATCGGCAGGCAGCCCACTTTGGTGGGCCATTATTTCTTTTATAGTTAAACCGGCTTTGTTTGTGCCTTTCAGTTCGGGTAAATAATCAGCGAGGGTTTTGTCAATGCTTATTTTTTTCTGTTCGTATAGCCTCATAACGGCCAGCGTAGTGGCTGCTACTTTGGTAACGGAAGCAATATCATACAGGTCTTGCCGGTCGACATAATTATTTGTATTGGTATAGGTAGCATCGCCAAAGGATTTATAGTAAATGACCTTCCCGTCTTTAGCTACAAGTATTTCGCAACCGGGAAAGGCTTTGAGGCGTATGGCGCTTTGTACGATCTGGTCAATATTATTTAATGTAGCCGAAGCCATTCCCACATCTTCCGGCAAAGTATATTTCATGCGTATGGGCGGAGAAGTAATGACGCCTGCGCCATAAGGGTAATCACTGCAAATAGTTACGGGCAAATGCCCGTGGGCGCGTACCCCTCCAAACACAACAGAAGCAGTTGCCTGCTGGAAACCGGCTTCATCCTGGTAAGAGCATACAATGTGGTCGAAATCAGGAAAGCGTGAAAGTGCATAAGGGCTGCCAAAACTTACCAGCACGCATTTATTGTGTTTATTCAGCGAATCAACAAAATTAATGGCCTTCTGACTTAGTCCATATGTCGTGGTATTCTTATTGCTCAGGTTATGCAGGCTGATAATGACCATATCAAAATGTGAAAGAGTGTCTGATATTTTTTCCCATACTGTACTATCAGCATTCATTGGAATAGTGAAGTCAGAAATTTGATCATACAAGTTCATCATTTCCTGGAAAGGCGGCGTTTCCTTTGCACCAATAGCGATAGATGCCATTTTCATGGATGCAAGATCTTTAAATGGAAGTAACTTGTCTTTGTTTTTAATTACTGTAATAGCGCTTTCAGCAAGTTGTTGTTTTAACAATAATGCATCAGGGCGGTTAAGGTCTTCGTACAGGTGGTCGGGGTTTACGTATTCACAACGATTAAGGCCAACCCATTGCTTTGTCTCAAGTATTTTCCGGACCCGGGAATTGATATATTCAATATCTATACAACCACTGTCAACAGCGTTTTTTATCAATTGTGTTGCTTTTGGAATATCTTCAGAATAAAGAAGAATGTCGTTGCCGGCCATCAGCGCTTTCAGGTCCACTTCACCGGCCGCGCAATATTTTGAAACGCCCTTCATGTTTAGTGCATCAGAAAATGCCAGTCCCTGGAAATTCATTTTATCGCGCAGCAATAAAGTAGATATTGCCGGTGAAAGAGAAGCGCCTGTATGGATGGTAGTATCATAAGACGGTATCTGCAAATGGGCTGTCATTACCCCGCCGCATCCCATCCCGAAAAGGCATTTGAAGGGTACCAGTTCCATTGTATCGAGTCTTTCCCTGCTTTGGTTCAATATTGGCAGGTCGAGGTGCGAATCGGTTTCAGTGTCACCATGGCCGGGAAAATGCTTTGCCACAGCCAACACATGCTCATCTTGCAGGCCGCGCATATATGCAAGGGCTTTACGGGATACGGCATCTTTATTCTCTCCAAACGATCGCAGGTTTATTACAGGGTTCAGGGGGTTATTATTTATATCCACTACCGGCGAAAAGCTCACATTGACGCCAAGCCTTTTGCATTCCCTGCCCATTTCCCTGCCCATTTTATAAATAAGTGAATCATTGTCTATGGCACCCATAGGCATCTGGTAGCCGAAATTAATGGTACTGTCCAGCCGCATAGCGAGGCCCCACTCTGCATCCATACCCACGAGAAGAGGTATTTTGCTTTTTTCATTCAGCCGGTTTAGGAAATTCGCTTGCCTGCCAGGGCCTCCTTTGAAAAATATCACCCCGCCGATATGGTAATCTTTGACAAGCTCCTCCACATCGTCATAATTGTATTTCTCCTTATCAGAAAAAGCGGCCAGCATGAATAACTGGCCTATTTTTTCTTCAAGGGTCATATTAGCCATAGCAGAGTCTACCCAGGAGGAAGGCTGAAAAATTTTATAATCCTTCTTCTGCGCAAATGCTCCGAAAGCTAGACTGATATTTAATAAAATAACTAAGAAATGCTTCATCTATAATCTCTGCCCGAAAGTGTTACAAAAATCAGGCTGTTTATCGGGAAAAATGATTTTTTGGAATAAAGATTTTGCAAAACTCAAAAAAAGCCTCCCTTAACTAATTATATAACAAAGTTCGGGTTATATTTGCTTCAAACAAAAACAATTTTATGGATAAATCTAATATCACCACTGCTTTTGAACTGGATGGCTTTAAGATCACGAAGAATATCGGTATCGTTCGCGGCATTACAGTACGGTCAAGAAGTGTTATCGGCAATATAGGTGCGGGAATACAAAGTTTTTTTGGCGGCAATATCACCATCTATGTGGAGCTATGCGAAAGGGCGCGTGAAGACGCATTCGACATTATGGTGCAGCATGCCCAGGCGCTGGGCGCCAATGCCGTAATAGGTATGCGCTATGACGCCAATGAAATAGGCCCCGGCATCACGGAAGTGCTGGCTTATGGTACGGCGGTGTTTGTGGAAAGAGGATAATTAGGCCGTCTGCACGCCCTCAAATTTAGGGCGTTTCCGGCTGAAAGGGTTTTTGGTTTTTTCTTTAAATTCAGCTCTTTCATTTACGTGCGGGAAAGGTATCCCTTGCGGTACCGGTACACCGAGGAATTTGCAAAGAGGTTCCCAGCCCTCCTTTACTTCAAAGACTAGAAGTTTTTCCGGCGGTACTGTCTTTTTTACTTCTTCATTCCACGCTTTAAATTTAGCAATAGTATATTCTTTGTCTTTCAGGCGTCCATCGAAATGGTTTTTTAGTGAACTACCTGCCATCTTTAGGACACCTAGTATTTGCCTTACCCTTGCCGAAGCAAGGGCCATAAAAGGGATAGTGAGCATTTGCAATGGTTTTGGCCCTACGCTGAATATAGTTTCGGAGCCGCTTTCATACCATTTTTCAGGGTCGCGGACGGTAAGTATCACTTTCGCATCGGGGTAATACGCCATTTGATCTTTGTAGTAAATGCATGAGGGATAATCTACCGTGGAATTATAGCCCTTGAAAACGGTATCCCAGTCAACCTTTTTGCCTTTGGAAAGGTCTATCCAGTTTTTCCCGTATTCAGGGTGGGTGAATATTTCCAGCATGTGATAGCACGGGCCGAAACCAAGATGTTCAAGCGCTGCTTTTAATGAAGTGGTGCCGGTGCGGCCGAGGCCTGCACCAATGATCTTTATTGACATACTATTGGGTTTTTAGTTATTTGGTACGCAAATGTATAAAAAACTAAAAATATAACAACCGAATAACGAACATTTGAATAATGAACTAAGAAGTGAGCCTTGCTTTTTTAATTTCAATATTCAAATACTCGTTTAGGAAATTAGCCCCTTACTTTTTCACCATCTCATAAACCACCGGGTAAATGATCTTTTCCCAAAGGGCGTATTCTTTTG
>Ga0302280_1003989_pt1 | contig 10344 bp, 8 predicted proteins | sample III_Fen_E1_1_FD_198771 | JGI IMG/M metagenome (GOLD analysis project Ga0302280, IMG submission 198771) | Peat permafrost microbial communities from Stordalen Mire near Abisko, Sweden - III_Fen_E1_1 | ecosystem: Environmental > Terrestrial > Soil > Wetlands > Permafrost | place: Sweden: Abisko...
TGGCCTTGCGGGCCAATTTGGCCGCCAGGTAGGCCGTTTCCTCGGCCAACTTTTGAGGCGGGTGGTAAATCGTCGTTAATTGGGCACCGGAAGCGATCCTCTGGCAGGTGGCCAGGTCGTCTCCCAAACCCGCGACCGCCACTTGGGAAAGATTCTTATTTTCCAGGATCCGGATGGCGCGCCCGGCAGTTTGGTCATCCGAAGCCAACACCGCGTCCACCTTGTTCGCCAGAATGGCGTCCAACCCATCCGGGTTTTTTCCCGCGTTGTTCCACTTTAATGCCACAATCTGGATGTCTCCTCGGTCAATGAAAGGTTGAAGCACCTTCATCTGACCTTTTCGAAGGTCCGCCGTGTCCATCGGGTTTCCGCCTAACAGCACATACCGGCCCCGTGGGACTTTTTTGATCAGGGCCCGGGCCTGTAAAGCCCCCGCTTTCTCGTTATCGAAGGCGATCAGATAATCCAGATCGCTGCCGGGAATAAGAGACTCTAGGGAAATTACTTTGATCCCAGCCTGGTGCGCCGCATTTACCAAAGCGGCGGCCTTTGAAGGATTGCAGGGAACCACCACCAGCACCTGAATGCCCTGCTGGATCAGGCCTTGAACTTCGCTTTGTTGGACAGCCGGATCACCCTTGGCGTCCTCCACGAGGAGTTCCGCGCGGTTATCATCCGCGGCTTCCTTCAATTTTTGAACCAGGGGTTCCCGGTCTTCAACAGTATCCAAGGCAAGACCGATTTTGACATCAGGCCCCCAGTTTCCCCAGCCGGTCAAAAACAGGAAGGCGATACATAGAAAAATAAAATTCATCAAGCGCATGGGTTCCTCGGCAAATGGATTGGCGGACGGAATCAATTATATACCGCTTGAATCCCCCCTTCGATGCGCTTCGCTGGCTCGGGGCCCTGATGCTCTTGAAGGGTTTGGTGGTTAAACAGGTTTGAGGTAGAATTATCGCATGACCCGACTTTCGGCCCGCTTAAGGAGTTTCTTCCTGTTTTTAACCGTTTGCGGGGCAATCCAGTTTCTCCTGCCTTCCCTTTTGCCCGCCCAGGAAAATGACCCCGGCATTATTCGAACCCTGGAAACCGATTCGCCGCAAATCGAAAATACCTATTATCTCGAGGCGACCTTCGATAACAATGCCGCGCCCTATCATTGGATTTACCTGTACGGCGAAGCTTTGTTCGCCCTTGGGACGGATTGGGGTTTAGAAGTCGATTTTCCGAACCTGACCACCCGGTATCCCCTGGGGCAGGAGCCGCTCATCCTGTCGCCCATCGGGCTGAACCTGCGTTACGAGTTTTATCATTTCGGAGGATGGACCAGCGAAACCGCCGGGGCTTTTTCCATCGAGGGCGGCGGGGCTTACGCTATTCCCAACACGGCTTTTCCCTGGATCAGAAGCAGTTGGTCCGTTGATCTTCTGGGCGGTTACCGATTGGGAAAATTTTACCTCGAGGGGAATTACGGTTACCAAGGGGGAATCGATCCTCAGGTTCCCAACCAGTGGCAGGCCAATACGAGCCTGGGCTATCACTTCAGCCGGGATTGGTATTTCCAAGTAGAAGCGGATCTCACCGCTATCACGGCGCCCAATAGTAATTCATCCTGGTCTTTCATCCCCCAGATCGCCTTTCAACCGGACGAATGGCTGTTCGAGCTAGGCGAATCCCTTAGCGGATCTCCGGCCAGCGTCACGGAATTGATGGTCGCCAGGACGTTCTGAAGGGATTTTTGACGCTTCGCCCGATCATTATTGGGGTGGTTTAGCCTAAATTCGCCTCTTAAATAAGTGGTTTTAACCGTAACATTTATAAGTCAGACACGATAGTCATAGGGTCAGGCTACAACCGTAATTAAAACAGGATTTTCTCAAAGGAGTCTTCATGAAAAGCTGGATAGGAATACTGGCCATTCTTCTGATGTCGATGGGAATCTCGAATCTTTGGGCCGAACCCTATCTGGCCGCTTGGGAAGGCGTCAATTGCAATGAATGCCACATGAATGAAACCGGCGGTTATATTCGGAATGATTTCGGCAGAAACTACGGAAATAACCTGAAAACTTTTGACTGGCAGGGCATTGCCGATGCAGCCCAGGCTTTTACCCATAAAACACCTACTTGGGTTTCCGCCGGAGTGGACTTTCACGAAAGCTTTGGAGCTCTTTTTAAACCTGGCGTACCAGGCGTTCCTACTCAATTTAATTCAGGTTCTCCTTTTGTCCCGCTTGGCCGTCAAAGTTTTTCGATTGCCATTAAAGCCAACGAAGTCATTTCAGGCGTATTTACCTACCGGTTAGACGAAAGTATTACGAAAGAAGTTTACGCTTTAATTTCCAATCTCCCCGATGACGCCTATTTCAAGCTGGGTAAATTTACCACTCCCTATGGTTTAGAACTGGCTGACGACAACAGTTTGGTTCGGGATGATTTGGTTAGTAACAATAGCGGTGGTTATATTTTTACTTTTGACAATCCTACCTACGATGGTGTGGAATTCGGCATATACCCGGGCAGTCTATTTTTAAATGCCGCCGCCTTTAATGACGGCGTCAATCCGGCTGAAAAAGACTTCTCCGCTAAAGGCGGCATCAGCTTACGCGAATTCACTTTGGGTGGATCGATTTACAGCCAAAATCTGGATAACACAGCCAACACAGGCGGAAAAATCCGATATGGCGCCTATGGTTGGACCAAACTAGGACCTGTGGTTCTTTTGGGTGAGTTTGATTCGGGACACGATAATCTCCTGACGGCCGGAGCAGTCACTGGACAGGACACCTACACCGCTTATCACGCCAGCGCCGAAATCGACCTAGGGCTGGATATGTATTTACGTTTTGTGAACGAATACCTGACCGATACAAACCTCGGCGCCGGTTTTGACGGTTTTCGGGATGTCGTCACCTTCCGCTTTTATCCCATCCGTAATTTAAAATGTCAGATGGATGCGCAAAGAATGGACCCCACTGCCGGATCGGCCAATTATGGTTCGGGGCCTTATTACGCCGCGATCTTCGACACTTACCTTTTTTATTAACCTAAAAACCTCTATTGGCTCTGGTAATAAAACCTTTGCCCATAGAGGTTTTTTATTTATACCGGGAAACTATTTTTCAAACCCGCGCTGCTCGTAGACATTAAATAATCCTTTGAGTAAACTACCTTCGCTCGTGGAAGATTTCATTCATTTCAGGAGGGTTTATGTCTCATCGTCCCAAAATTACTATCGTCGGTGCCGGAAACGTAGGCGCCTCATGCGCCGCCTGGATCGCCGAAAGAGACTTGGGCGATATCGTTCTCCTTGATATTCCCGCCGCCAAAGACATGCCCAAGGGAAAAGCCCTGGACTTGCTGCAAGTTGGCCCCATTTCGGGCTATAACACTCATCTCATCGGCACAACCGACTTCGCCGATACCGCCAAATCAGATATCTGCGTCATTACCGCCGGCGTTCCGCGCAAACCAGGCATGAGCCGTGAGGACTTAGTCGCGATTAACCAGGGTATTGTGGCGGACGTCACGAAAAAGCTCGTTTCCCTTTCACCCGATACCATCCTCATCGTGGTAACCAATCCCCTGGACACCATGTGCTACGTGGCTTATAAAGCCGCCGGATTGCCCAAACACCGCGTCATTGGACAGGCCGGTGTTTTGGATTCAGCCCGCATGAGAACCTTCTTGGCCCAGGCCACCGATGTGGCGGTGGAAAATGTTCACGCCGCGGTTATCGGCGGTCATGGCGACGAAATGGTGCCTTTAGTTCGCTATTCCACGATTGCCGGCATTCCCATTTCAAATATTCTCAAACCGGAACAGGTAACCTCCATTGTGGACCGCACCCGTAAGGGCGGCAGTGAACTGGTCAATTTGATCGGCGTCTCAGCCTGGTATGCGCCCGGCGCGGCCGCCGGTTCCATGGTCGAAGCCATATTAAAAGACAAAAACTTAATTGTTCCCTGTTCCGCTTATTTGGAAGGAGAGTATGATTTGAAAGATACCTATTTCGGCGTTTATTGTAAACTTAACCGAAAAGGCTTGGAAAATATAATTGAAATTCCTTTGAACAATGAAGAACGCGCTATGGTGGAAAAATCCGCGGATCTCATCCGTGAAACCATGAAAGCGCTTAAATAATCAGTATTCATTTTGTGCCTTCCCCAGCGGTTTTTAACTTAAAAATTAAAAACCGCTTTTTGTTGCGATGAACAATCGCCATAGCTTTGAACGTTATCTTGAGTCAGGGAACGGGCATGAGTGAACCCATAAAAAAAACCAACAGAAAAAACTGGCTGGCTTTTCTTTCTCTGGCGCTTCTCCTGGGTGTCATTCTTCGCCTTTCATTTCCCGGCGACATTGAATACAAAGATGACGAGAAATATATGTTTGAGGCTACCCAGAACATCGGCGTTACGGAATCCTGGCCTCTATTGGGAATGCCTTCGGGCGTAAAGGTCAATAACCCGGGTATGAGCATTTGGATTTTCGCGGTCCTGGCAAAAATCACCCATGCTTCCACCCCGCCCGAACTGGCCCGGGCAGTGCAATGGCTTAATATTCTTGCCCTGTTTGTGCTGGCTTTTTTCAGCCTTCGTTTATTGCCCGAGCCTGAAAAACCAGCCTGGTGCTGGGCCACCGCTTTCGCGGCGGTCAACCCCATCGCGGTCCTATATCAACGAAAAATCTGGGCCCAGTGTACCCTTCCCTTCTTTTGCGTTCTTCTGTGGATCGCCTGGCATTTCCGGCATAAACGAACAGGAGCCTTCTTTTGGGGGTTACTCGGAGTTTGCCTGGGACAGATTCATATGTCGGGGTTTTTTCTGGCCGCCGCTCTTTTTGTGTGGACCGTCATTCATGAGCGTGTGGCCCGATGGGGTTCCTGGCTGTTGGGCTCGATAGTAGGCGCCATTCCTCTCATTCCCTGGTTTCAATACATCCTTTCCAAACCCGCGAACGAATCGACCGGGCTGAATTTTTTGAATATTCTTCAACTCCGATTTTGGCGGTACTGGGTGTCCGATGCTTTAGGCATAGGGCTCAACACCAGCCTGGGCAATTCCCAGTATTGGGATTTCATGCGCTACCCCTTGATCGGGGGAATGGGAACTTACCTGGTGGGCATCGGCCATACCCTTATTATCGTGTCCGGGATTCTGATATTTATTTCAGCTTTAAAAAAATGGAAATTAGGCCAATGGATAAAAAATCCGTCGGATACCGGATTAACCGTCAATTCGGTATTCTTGGTCGCTGGTGTCCTGCTCACTCTGAGCGCGAAGGTTTTTCGGCATTATTTAATTATGAGTTTTCCCCTGGAATGGGTTTGGCTGTCCCGGATGAGTCTCGATATCCATTGGGGTAAAAAATATTTAATGGCAATCTGGATTGCCCAGCTTTTTATTTCAGCCGTCTTTTTGGTTTATATCCACCTCAATCACGGCGCTCCCCTGGCCGATTATGGGATTGCCTACCAATTTCAATCCCGATAAGTTTGTATTAAGCGGTGGTTTGTTCTTCCCGCCAGATCATCATGCCGCAGGCGATCAATACTAAAATCATTCCCGTCACAAAATGGGGCGTCAAGGGCTCTTTTAAAAAAGCACAGCCAAATAAAGCCGCCAAAACCGGAACGGATAAAGTCAGAAGGGTTCCCAAAGCCAAACTGATATGTCCGATGGCTTCGCTAAAAAGCATCTGTGCGATCATGGCCGACGCGCCAATCCCTAAAAGAACGGAGAATCCCTCAAAATCCGGCGAGGTCCATTGGTTTAAATGATTCATTGAAGAGCCGATAGAGCCGCCCCAAAGCAACGCCGCTCCCGAAAAGACAAATCCAAAAAGGGTAAAACTGGTAAAAACACTCAGCGCCGTGTCGGTGTGGCGGGATTGTTTAATAGCTAATACCGCCGCGCCGCCGGTGATCCCAGAAAAAAGCCCGGCTAGATCGCCAAAATTCAGATGATTCCACTGAACATCTAAAACCAGTTCAATACCGACAGCCGACAGGAGCAAATACCAAAAAAAATGTTTGGGTGGTTTTTGGGCGAAAAATAAAACGGCGAAAACATTGGTCCAAAGAATATAGGTGTAATTAAGAAGAGTTCCTTTGCCGGAAGAAGTGGTTTGAAGCGCGATAAAATAGCCGAAAATGGACAAAGCGCCGAAAAATCCCCGCCAGAAAAGGGCCTGAAGATTTATCAGCGAGAACGACTGTAAACCCGTCGCCCATAAAATCGCTATCCCCAAAACCGCGAAGGCAAAACGAAAAAAAGTCTCCTCAACGGCGGAATAATGCAGTCCATTCGCCAGCTTTACGATAACGGGTAAAAGACTATAAAAAATATTCGAAATAATCAGTAAATAAATATTTTTCGTTCGTGTCTTCATAGGTATTTTAAAATCTGGCGCATGTCTCTGCCTTTGACATCCACATGAGTAAGGCCTTTCAAAAATCCGTCCTGATTGACCGCTATTCGGAAGCCCGCAATTTTAAAAACTTCCCGGTCTGAACGACTGTCCCCTACCGCCGTGGTTTGGGAAAGAGGAAGTTTGAATTTTTTAGCCAATCGTTTCAAAAACATGGCCTTTTCATGTTCCTCAAAAATAACCATTTTTTTCCCTGTGATAATTCCCTTTTTGACTTCCAGTGTGGTTCCCCGAACTTCGTCAAAGCCGTAGCGCTTTTGAAAATAGCTGGCTGATAACTCATACCCCAAAGTAGCTAGGGCAGTGTAATAACCTTTTTTTTGAAGGGATCGAACCGTTTGAGCGATGCCGGTCATCTTGGGGATAAGATGAAGCGATCTTTCTAAATCTTCCACTTTCCATCCGGTCATCCGCTGGGTTACCTGGGCCGCTAACGTCGGATGATCCATCCGGTCTTTAAGCCATTCCTGCTCCAAATGCTCAAAAAAAGCTTCATCCCCAACGCGGCGAAAGAGAAAGCGGGTACTGGAAACGCCGTAAGTCAGGGTGCCGTCCAGATCGAATAAAACTACTTTTTGGGGTTTCAAAATATTCCTAAAAAAATAGGGAAGGCCCTTTTTCAAAAGCCTTCCCTAAAAATTTTAACAAAGACAAAAAAGAAGAATGAACCACCAAGGACACCAAGTTCACCAAGAAAGACAAATCAAAATTTTTGGTTTAAACATAAACGGGTTTTCTTGGTGCCCGGTTCCCTGATGAGGGGATTGTGTCTTGGTGGTTAAAAAGGTTTTCAGGCCATGTTTCCAATCATCGCCGTGGCGAATTCGGAACATTTCACTTCCGTCGCCCCTTCCATCTGACGGGCAAAGTCGTAAGTGACGACCTTTTGATCAATGGTTTTTTCCAACGATTTGATGATCATATCCGCCGCTTCCTGCCAGCCCAAATGTTCCAGCATCATGACGCCCGACAAGACCACCGAACCCGGATTGACTTTATCCAGATTGGCGTATTTGGGCGCCGTTCCGTGGGTCGCCTCAAAAATGGCGTGGCCGGTTACGTAGTTAATATTACCGCCGGGAGCAATTCCGATACCACCCACTTGGGCGGCCAAGGCGTCCGACAGATAGTCGCCGTTCAAGTTGAGTGTAGCGATCACATCAAAATCCTCGGGACGGGTTAACACTTGCTGCAGAGTAATGTCAGCGATAGCGTCTTTCACGAGCACCTGGCCCGTGGGAGGCTTGCCGCCGCAGTCATCCCAACCAATCGCTTTGCCTTGAAATTCCTTTTTCACCAAAGCGTAGCCCCAGTCGCGAAAGGCGCCTTCGGTGTATTTCATGATATTACCTTTATGCACAAAGGTGACGCTCTTGCGCTTGTGTTTAATGGCGTACTCGACCGCCGCGCGCACCAGCCGTTCCGTTCCCTCTTCGGAGACGGGCTTAATGCCGATACCCGAAGTTTTCGGAAAACGAATTTTTTTAACGCCCATCTCATTTTGTAAAAAGTCGATAACCTTAATGGCTTCGGGCGATTGGGCCTGCCATTCGATACCCGCGTAGATGTCTTCAGTATTTTCACGGAAGATGACCATGTCGATTTTTTCGGGATGCTTGACCGGCGAAGGAACGCCGGCAAAATATTCGATAGGCCGTAAGCAAACATAAAGATCCAGCATTTGACGGAGCGCCACATTAAGCGAGCGGATACCTTTGCCCACCGGCGTGGTTAAGGGACCCTTAATACCCACCAGATATTCACGGAAAGCTTCCACCGTATCGTCCGGAAGCCAGTTTTGAAATTTGTCAAAGGCGGTCTGGCCGGCGTAAACCTCAAACCAGGAGATTTTCTTTTTTCCGCCGTAAGCTTTTTCAACCGCCGCGTCAAAAACCCGAACCGAAGCCTTCCAGATGTCCGGTCCCGTACCGTCGCCCTCAATAAAAGGAATCACCGGGTGATCGGGCACTTTCAGCACTCCATTTTGGATGCTGATTTTGTCGCCCTGAGGCGGTTTGATGTTCTGGTAGTTGTAAGACACGAGAAACTCCTCTTAAACAAATTTAAATTATGAATTCTTAATTATGAGCTGTGGTTGATTGTTTTAATTATTCAAATTGAAACAATCTTCAATAATTCAACGTTCAAAATTGTAAATTCAAAATTATCTTTTCACGCGATGGCAGTTTAAATCCACGCCCAAGACCCGTCAAGGCAAGCGGTCATAGACGGCGCAAATTTCAACTCGCCTTTAATTAGAGATGGCCGAATACCCATCGGAGAGATGTTTAAAATCGTCCGCCTTGAGCCCGTACTTTTTCATTTTCCGTTGAAGGGTCTTTTGAGTTAGTCCGGCCTGCTTGGCCGTGGCGATTAAACGGCCTTCGGATTTAGTCAAGGCATCGACCAAATAGGCTTTTTCCGTAGTGTTTAAAAGATCATCCAGTTTTTCTTTTTCGGCGGAGGGCGGGTTGATGGGCAGGTCGAAAGATTCAATCTGGGAGCCGGTGGCTAAAAGACAGGCTCGCTCAACCTGATTTTCCAACTCGCGGATATTCCCCGGCCAGTGATAAGTCATCAATTGGCACATGGCAGCCGAACCAAGCTTTTCAGCGGGCGAACCCGTGATCACTTTATAAGTCTCAATAAAATGCTGAGCCAGGAAGGGCAGGTCCTGTTTACGGTCTCTTAAAGCGGGCAGGCGCAAAACCCGAGACGCGAACTGGTTATAAAGCTCGGGGTTGATAATGCCGGTTTCAACCAAATCAGCGATATCCCGAATGGTCGCGGCGACAACCCTCGGCGATTGCCAATCCGCGGGCTTGGCGATTTTTTTCGCCAAGAGCAATTGGCTTTTCTTGCCCATGCGGCAAATGCCGTCCAGATAAAGGGTGCCACCCTTAGCTTTTTCCCATGCGCCATCCGGTCCAAAGAGACCGTCACAGCACTCCCCTTCCGAATTATCCGCGCAATGAAAAACCCGAAAGGGCCTTTCAGACCTGACGCTTCTTTGGTGCAATGCGCGGGCGAAAGATTTTTTTCCTGTTCCCTTTTCACCCTGAACCAGAACCGCCCGGTCATCACCCGCCCATTGGGCCATGTTGTCAAAAACGACCTCGAAATTTTTGTCGCGGCTGGAAATCTGTCCGGCGTTCTGGGGCAGTCCTTTGCCCTTGGATACGGGGGTCACATCGCGCACAATTTCAACGGCGTAATCCGCTTTTTTACCCTCGCAGCCTAAAGGAAAAACCGAAACCTCAAAATCCCGGTTAACGCCATTAACGTCCATGGTGAAATAGCCCACGGAAGATTCGCCATTCGCGAAAACTTTCTGCATGCCGCAAAAAAAGCATTTTTCTTTATAACCATAAAAAGCCTCGTGACAGGACCTGCCGCGAAGATCGTTCAGATTGATTTTGAGATTTTTTTGAGAAGTTTGATTGGCGTAAACCAGACGATATTGAGGATCGATGATCTTAACGGATTCGGGCATTCCATCCAAAATGGAACGTAGAAAGGGAGACTTGGTATAAAGGGCGGGGGGACGAAAACGCCGAGGACTCACAAACTGAACTCCGCCCTTTGTTTAAGACAATCCATATTAAAAAAGTTCATCGGATAAACTGTTAGCTTTTGGCCAAGAGCGTCGTCGAGGCAACTTCAACTTTTTGAACAGCGGCCTGGCGCGGCGTAAAATGCTTCATCCGCTTTTTAGCTTCCAGCAATTCTTTTCGAATTACCGCCAGCTTGTCAGCCAGTTCTTGCTCTTCGCCGAAAACTTCAATGGCTTTTTCCAAATGCTTTAACGTCTCCTGCTGATAAGCCGATTCTTTTTGTAAAACCACCGGCAAATCGTGGGAAGCGACTTCATTGGCCCCGGACAGATTCAACGTCACCGGAATACCGGTTA
>Ga0302280_1003994_pt1 | contig 10335 bp, 6 predicted proteins | sample III_Fen_E1_1_FD_198771 | JGI IMG/M metagenome (GOLD analysis project Ga0302280, IMG submission 198771) | Peat permafrost microbial communities from Stordalen Mire near Abisko, Sweden - III_Fen_E1_1 | ecosystem: Environmental > Terrestrial > Soil > Wetlands > Permafrost | place: Sweden: Abisko...
CAGTCTTTTTTTTCTAAACTTGCAAATAACGCCTAAGGCTATTGGCAATTTATGGTCATGTTTCTCGGGATGTATGCAGGAGCGTTCACTGTCTCGCCAAACGCGAGACAAGGTGAATGCGGGAGCAATCCACAATAGCTATCGCGACTTCTAAATGCACGTCAGCAAATAATGACCATAATGTGTGTTGCACTAATAATTCAATTTTGTGACAGAATTATTATTCTGTTCTGACCCAAAACATCTTCCTTTCCTCAAAAGAGTCTATTCGGAAACCCCATAAAACACCTGATAACTCCATAGAACATAAAACTCTTTTATTTCTCCCCTTTTCTAAATCGCAGTTGGGATGTAGTGCAACTGAGACTTCATGTTGGGTCGTTCCGACCACACGAAGTCCTATGTATTATAGGCTGTTTTTTTATGAATTCATTTTAGTTCTCGATTTTTTCAGGAATTAAACTATAGCACTGAAACATACCTAAAGTATATACAGAACGAAATGGGAAATCTGTATATGATTTTTTTATAAAACTTATCTTTTGTTCTTTTAATATATCTTCCTTAATCTCCTCAAGTAATATTATTGTGGCATCTTTAGTCAATTCATACATATCTACCAGTGATAAAATAAATGCATTCACTACAGATGGCTGTTCTTGAATACGTTTGTAAAACAGTGCAGAAAATATAAAAGATACAATCTCTGGTTCATTCCATTGTGTACCAATAACGGTGCAATGTCTATTTAATAGGAAAGCTGAAGACAATCCTGTTCGTTCACTTGTTGAAAAACTCTTAAAATAATTCCGATTAGCTGTAACTCCAGTATTGCAACCATTTAGAACAACAAAGTCAAGATTGAGTTGGAATGATTCTCTTTGAATAGATTCCAACCATATTCCTTTTTTTGAAGTCTCAATTGAGGTAGAAATAAACATAGGATCCATAAATACATTTGCAGGTACACTATGAGTTGACAAATGAATAAACTCCGCTTCTTTTAGTGGAGTGCTTGAAAAATCTAATTTATTAAGGGATAAATCAAAATCGTGCAACGTAGCATTTTGCATACTATTTCTAATAACCGCCTTTTCGGAATTACAAAGCTCTAAACCTTCATCACTGTTTGAAATAAATATACCATGTCCATTTTTTCTTGTTTTTATTAGCTCACTCGTAATTGATGTGCAGGTTCTGTAATTAAATTTTAAATTATTAGCAAGAAGTCTAATTCTATCATTATCGAGTATAATTGAAAGTATTGGGATACTTTCAGTTAAAGAATCTGGAATAAAAATAAACTCATTCAAATTAGCATTTAAAAATTCGTCAAGAAATCCTTTCAATACTGGTTTTATGATTAGTTCAAACTTTATTAACGCTGTTATAAATTCAGCTCTACTGCACATTCCTCTTTGATAATCATTAATTGCTAAGCTGTATTGTAATAAATCATCAATTGGAAATCCCGCTTTTATATATTTACCCCTATAAACAAGAAATAAAATACAATTATCATGACATGCTAAAGAGAAAAGAAAGGCTGTTTTTGAAGATTCTATTAGATTTAACTTTATAGTGGCTTTCTCAATTGTTGCACCTTCAAAAGGCATTGATATTGAATATATTTGACAAATTCTTGATGTTAAGTCATTAAATTCTCTCCATGGAAGACTATAGTCTAATGCATTTGCTGCTTTTAAACCAATTTTATTTTGAAGATCATTGTTAGACTGCTCAAAAGGGTCATCATATTTCTCTCTGAAACCATATAAAAATGGTGTTCCGAAATTTATTAAATCTTTTATTTTAATTGATAGATCTAGTTTGTCCTGTGAAGATATTTCTGTTGAAAGATTAACCTTATCATACCATTCAAGTACAGCCATCCAATCAAAAATAGCATTTGTCATACAAAATATTAAAGCAAAAACTATTTCATCAGCTTTACCAAAAGCCCTAACTTCATTTAATATTGTTCTGATACGAGGAAGATACTGCTCTCTAACTCCTCTACGATAATGCAGTCGTTGATATTGGTTGATTTTCTTTTGGATGTCAATACAGGCTTCTGTTAATTGCTTTGTTCCTTGTGTCTCTTTGTTAAAGTGGAAGTATGATTTTGCCAAAATGAGCCTTGTTTCAATTCTATGGTCTAGCTCAAATGTCATTAAATTCAACTCAATTTCTAAAGATAATTTATCTGATAGTTTTATCTCTCCAAGTTCTCTATAACATATTAATAAATTTGTTTTGATTTGAAAATTAGGATCACCATGTGAACATTTTATTAAAGTTTCGTATATTGTTCTAGCACCACTAAAATCTTTTTTACGTAATTTTACGGTAGCCGTATTTACCTGAAGTTGTAGCGAAGGAGTTTCATTTATTGTTTCATAAATATTGAAACAATTCTGAAATTCAATTTCTGCACAATCGTGATCACCCTCAATAAGGGCAACCATCCCCTGGGTTTCTCGAATGAGTATTTGCGTTTTAGAAAATTTGTTATGCGAATTTGCTATTTTTTGAGCATCGTGAATCGCCCGATAGGCTGATTGAAAAGCACCTGCATCTGCAAAGTGTTGTGCAGCTGCACATAATGCTTCAATACTGTCTTGGTATTTTTTTAATGAATTGTAAAATCGAGTTATTTTTGATAGAAAAAACATCAATTCATCATTCGGAAGTTTTGTATTATTAAAAAGATTAATAATATTCTGAGATAATGTTTTGCCTGCTTCATAAAGTTTTCTTTTTTCGCAATAAGCAATAGCTTCAAGAAATACTGTTTTGGTATCGTTTATATTCTTTAAGTATATCAAAGAAACCAAATGAGTGTTGTAATTATAGCCAATTATCGCTTCTAATATCTTATTTGAATTTATGCTAGTGTAAATATCGGTATTTAATTTACATATTTTCTCAACTTTTATTGGGTCTGATTCAACTATTTCTTGAAGGTAATCATCAATTTCATCAAGTATATAAAACAGAGAATCTTCTTTTAAGAGCTTTGATATATATTGAGCATATTCACTATCCGAATATACTAGTATTTGATCAATTGGTATTTTGTTAAACATACTTGATAATTATATTTTCATTAGGTTTGCGAACTCTGATTTTTTTTTAAAATAGCCTATAACGACCGAGGCTATGCGCACCTGCGATTTGCGGGAGCTTCACTATCGCATTACGATAAGGTGAATGCGGGAGCAAACTGCCGAAATACAAGCTAACCAATGACCCATAGGTGTGTTTTATGGGCTGACTTTTTGTGTTTGATAAAATATTTCTTTTAGTTTTATACATATTATTCATGAGTTGATACGTCAAATTCTCGATACCAATCAAGAGTATTTAAAGAAACATGTTTAGTCTTTCTAAATGTTTCATAGAAGGAATTGTTGTCTACAGAAAGATTGATAACCTCCATAAGTTGTGGCAAACTCATGAACCAACAATTAAAGTATGGATAATGAGCAAATCCCTTATCTAAGGCGTAAAGTTTGTTAAATTGATCAACCCATATTTTTTGTTTTTCTTCTAGTTTATTGAATTTTTCAATAACATTTTTGTCTGAAGAATATGTTCCAAATGTATGTGTTAGAAGTGAATTTAAAAATTGATTGGTTATCCCTCTGTCTTGAAAACCACCGAATTCAAGCTGAGTAAGTGCCACACGTTCAATGATTTTATCATTAAAGTATACTTCTGTAACTTTTCCGTTTTTGTTTTTCAATGTAATATTCCCTTTTTCTCTCAATATTATTTCGGTCCTACCTGCTTGAAGTTGTGCCGCTAAAATACTGTCAGACAAGTCAAGCAATATATTAATATCAATCCCTGATTTTGATTTTCGGGTTAGTACTTTTTTCTTAAACTCAATTAAAATTATAGCTTTATCAGTTTCGATAAGTAAGTCACATTCGCCATGATTGCCATCTACATCATAGTCACCTTTAGAAAAAGTAATACCTTTTGTTATCATTTTAGTTTGAAGAAAAGTTTCTAGCTGTAGACCTAAATCTTTATCTAAATCCTTTTTCTGTAATTTGAACTGTTTCCGAAGCGGAGTAGCTACTGCTTCAAAATAATTAGGGGCACACCATGAGCTATTTATTAAAAGAAACTTTGTTGGTCCTAATTTCATTAAAGGTCTTTGTCCAAAATCTATAGAGAAATAGTCAGATGGCAATAGATAATTTTCATTGACTTTGTTTTGATGAGCTAGAATGTCAAGAATCTTTATAATTTTACCTTTTTCAATCTGTTTCAGGGTTTTACATAATGTTGACTGATATACTAAAGTTGGATTATGGCTGTCTTTCGACATTTGGTTAAGTTCTTGGAACACGGACAAGAACTCCTTTTTGGTAAAACCTAAAGCAACTTGAAAATCATTTTCCGAAATAAATGAGAAAAGGTTATCACAAATTTCTAAAGCAGATGAAGGTCTGCACTGAGGTAATGAAAACATCGAATCCCATAGTGCTATATCAGTACAAAACTTTATTATTGTTTCTCCTGACTGAAAATGAAATTCCCAAAAGTTGTAATGCTGAACTCCATATGCTCCGTTAGAAATAATTCGTGCAAGGCAAATAATTTCATCAAATAGTTTTTGTGGCTTTTGTACTTTAGAGTTTTCATATGGATACTTTAAGGACATGTTTAATAAAAATCCAAATGGTATTTGTGGTCTTTGGTCATAACTAATTCCCCTTGCTTCTCTAGTAATGAAATATCGTTCAAATCTTTCAGAATACTTTTTGTTTTGATTGAGATAGTTGAATAACGATTTTATAAGAACAATTCCTCCTATTTTTTTTACCTTCTCATTTACTTCAGCAACAATTGCTTCTAATCCACTTTTAATATTAATTTTGGAATCTATTATTTCAATTTCACAACCATTGTTGATGAGTTCTTTTACAGAGGTAGCAATATCATAGTCTTTGGGATAATCTCTTCGTAAATTTCTAATATCCTTTGAGAAAGTGCTTGGAGAAAAAGAGTTAAATCCCTTCCCATTTTCTATGACTCTTTTCCAATTTTTTTTGTCTGAAAAAGGTGGAAAAAAATTTCCAATTCGCCTGCAAGAATCTTGAATTACCCTCAATACATTTAAATACACAATAGGGTCTTCATCATAAAGAACATATCTATAAATAAGCTCAGATTCTATTTTTAATAGATTAGCAATTGCAATTTTATCAATTTGCTCGTCATTTCCCAATGTAAGGGCACTTCTTATATTTTCATATAACTTGTCAGTTACTAGACTTCTACTATATCCATTTGTTATGTCAATATCCAACAATTCACAAGTCTGTTCAATATCTTCAGGTGAAATTGTTGTAGTATAGTTGTCAACTGTATTTTTGAAGTCCTCTAGTAACATATTAATAGTTTGTTTATTTTTTTTTTACATGGACATAACTTCCTAGGATATTGGCATTTGGCGGTCACCGTTTCACGGGATGTTCCATTTGCGGGAGCATTAGCTGTCGTGAAACAACAAAGTGAATGAGGTAGCAAAACTGCCAAAATGCACGTCAGCTTGTGTTTGCACTAGTTATTTTCTTCTTGTTGGTTTTACTAATCTAACGTCCTTATTGTCTATGATTTGTATAGTGTCTGACTCGTTGTCGTCTGTAGAACCAAAAATCTCTGTTTCATTACAAACTAAAACAATATTGTCTCTGAGTTTATATGAAAAAACATCAAAGTTCTCTTTATATAAACCGTCTTTACTTTTTGGATATGACTTAAACTTAACTGTGTTGTATTCTGGATTCAGCAGATTTATAAAAACCTTTTCTGCATCTAAAAATATATTTTTTTCTACTGGTGGGGCTTTTAATTGAAATAAGCTCTCTATTGTCTCTGAGTCAAGTATTTTGTCCATGTTCATCAAGTCCTCAAAATTTTCAAGAACCTCAAAATTTTCAAATGCGTTTATTTTGAAAAGCAAGAGAGTTATTTCTTGAGAAGGCAATGTGCCATATTGTAGAGGATATTCAATTGACACAATATCTTGTAACTTTTCGTGTCCTGTAAGTCTTTCCCAAATATCTTGGTCTGTTGATTTACCAATATATAATATTTTGTACTTAAATAATTCACCCCAACCATCTAAACCTGCAACTTCTATAGTATCGTGGGAGTAATCATAAATAAGCCTCTCAGGTGTTAACCATGCAATAAACTGTTGGTCTTTGTCGTAAAATTTAAATCCATCTAAATTATTATAGGGAGCCTTATCAAACTTGTAATCTTTGTTGTAAGTGCCAAGTTCAACATAAATACTCTCTTCAGGATTTGACAAAAAGGCTGATTGTCTTACCGGTAATATTCCATATATTTTGTAGTCAGTTGTTTCTTGACGAATCTCAAAGTGTATATTTTGGTTTTTGTCAATAAAAACATTGTCAAAAACCAATTTAGGTCTATGACTAATCATGTAAAGTTGGCTGCTCTTTAAGTATTTTTGAACTACTTTTTCATCACGTATAAATGTAAAGTCAAAATTTGCTATCGGTGGATATGCTAATGAAAGATATGTCGTAAGTGCTGAATGTTTCATTGTTATGTTTTTAATTGTTGTTAAATAATGAGTTATGTATATGTTAAGTTGATTTGAAGTGTTGATTTTGTGAAATCAGAATGATAAATTGTAATTATTGATTCGCATTATTCAAGTATTCATCAGCTATAAATGTAGCAAAAATATTTAATTCACGTTGATTGAGATATACTTCAAAATTAAAGTCGTTTGCGTCTTCTTTTTCTTGATTCTCGAAGTTTTTCACAATAATTCCTCTCCAATTTTCACCTTCTGCAACAGGAGTAATGTTCGAGTGAGCGATACCGTTTCTAAAAAGTCGTACTATATTTCCAACAGTCGTTTCTTCAATCGTTTTTCGATTATTGTTAGTGTTTTTTCTAAAGAACTTTAACTGTTGAAATGGTTCTCCAAATTCATTTAATAATGTTACTTCTCCAGAAAATATTTTGCTCAATTTTTCATATTCAGATATTGGTTTATTTAAAAAATCAACAACATAAGTCCTTTTGCCTTTTCTATGAAACTCATTTGGAATAAATATTAGTCCTATTAAGGAGTTAATTAAATGTGTAAAAGTGTTTGGTAATTCAGACTCTTTTAAATTTTCTTTTGTTCGTTCGATAAATTTTATGTCGAACTTGTCAATAGTTGGATATCCCATTTTTCTTTTTTTTTTATAATTGGTGCTAATGCCCGAGGCTATGGGCATTTGGCGATTTGCGGGAACGTTGACTGTCATGAAACGACGGAGTGAATACGGGTACAAAACTGCCAGAATGCACGTCGGCCATCAAATATCCCATAAGCGTTTTAGGTGCAGTTATTTTTTCAATGATTTTTTCATGCTTTCAATATGGTCTTTAAAGATAATAATTTCGACAAACAAATTTCTTAATTCTTTCTCTAAATTCTCAATTTGGGTAAAAAGAAAATCGAGTCTTTCAATTTCAAAAACAATAAAAATCACTAATTTAATCCTTCTTTCAATGTCACCATGTTCTGCAAATTCAATTAATTGTTTACAAACTAATTTCAAAGAGTCAATCACTTGATTGGAAATTGTTAGACTTCTAACATATTTTATTTCTATAAAAATTACTTCATCTTCTTTATTAATTACACCATCAAATTGTGCTTTCTGTAATCCTTTAATCCTTACATTTTTATTTATTGGAGCACAATATAGTTCTTCAATTCTATTCAATGCAAGTTCTTCAACTAATAAATATTTGTCTCTATAATCATTAAACTCAATAACCTTTTCTTTATTTGGCCTGTCAACTTTCTTTATTTCTTGGTTGTTTTTAGTAACTTCATTTGTTGAAATTCCAGATTCTAATTCCTGAGTTGCCACTTGGTTATATTCAAGAAATATTTTTTCATTTTTAGTTTCAATGTTTGTTGTTTCTAGAAAGCTTTTATCATCACGATAATCAGCCGGGGCATATAACTTCTTATGGTGTTTTGTTACAAGATAAACAAATACACCCAAAACTAGAACTGGGAAAATGATTAAAAATAGAATTAGTAAATATCTTTCATCCGTATCTAAGTTACTTGCCGAGATACCAAGAACTAGACAAGCAAAACCGTAAATTAAAGAAATAAACAATGCTATTATGCCCAGTGGGTTTTTAGCTAGTCCTCTTGCATTTCCAATAAAGTTCTCCATTGTGGTTGTTGTTTTGTTTATTTGTATGTCTCTATGCACCCTGAATGTTATTTTTTTATAATTGCCGCCTTACATCAATATAGTTTTCACGCTATTTTGTAAATGTTCCACACTGTGGAAAATAATTATGTTTGTTTCTTTTATGCTGGTTACAAACAGATGTTTCTAATTTCCTTTCTTTTTTATAGTATATATTACCCAATTCGTTAAAAATCCAATTTCCTGCCTGATAGTTCCTATTCAGTTGCAGAATGATTTGTTAGTCGATTGGATGTGCTTATCCTTAAAAAGTTAAATCCGCACCAAATGTACGAACTCTTTTTTAACCTTATGCTATTTTGTGCATTTTTTTTAAAAGAAACATAAAAGGTCTAAATTAATGGAATAACAGATTCGCCTGACACCCCCGTTAGCAGAAGGTGAAGAGTGGCTTTGTAAGAGAATTTCCGGATCTGTAGAAGATGGGTAATGCAATGGCATAGTGCCAGGAACCAGGAACCAAGAACCAGGACAGAATACACAGTAGGTTCATGTTTGGCAAATCAGTATGTTAGATTAAATTTGCTGTATATAGTTACAAGGCAGGAGTGTTGCCCCGATTCGTGGTTTAGATAAACGCCTTGCCGATAAGCTGAACATTAAGTTCCACCTTGCCATAATCCGTTGCATGTTGTATGGGCGGTACAGGTATAGCTTTGAAAAATGCAGATAAATATCCTTTTCGTAGGAGATAATATTACGCGGATACAGGCCAATGTCCTTATCCATCAGGAAAAATAAACTCAGTTGGCTAAAGCCCGATCCTATTGATTTATTCACCGACAAACTAATAATGGCATAAAAAAAAACAACCCGGAAGTAAAGTACTTCCGGGTTATTGGTTAGCAGAAAATGGATTTACTCTGCTTTATTCTTTTTCATAGATTTCATTTCAATAACAAAGGCAACCAGCAATCCCAATCCTCCGAATAACAATACCGAAGCCCCATAAACTACACCCGAAATTTCGTACGCATTGTGTTGTAAATTCATGGTACTGTATCCGGCAATCGAGTTGAGACAGATAAAATATCCGACAAGTAACCCTAATCCCACACCAAGCAATAAACAGGCAATTTTCAATGTGCCGAAAATACTGTTTCCTGAACTCTTAATGGGAAATGAAAACTTGTTTTCTATCATCGAGGAATCAAACTTTTCGCCGATTTTCTCAATAATAGCCAGACGCTCTTTTTTACGTACGAATAAATCAAATAACCTGAAAATACCAAGGGTTATTATTCCAACAACCAATGTAATGCTAATAAAGTCCATCATAATCTTTTGTTTTTAAATAAATAATTTCGTTCTTTGCACTGTTTGACGCCGATAGTTGAAAAAGGTTACAAAACAGCATCGAGCATTGAGCGTTGAGCATTGAGTAAGAAGCAAGAGGTAAGGAGCAAGAGGTAAGGAGTAAGAGGTAAGAGGTAAGTTTTGAGCATCGAGTATTAAGCGTTAAGCGTTAAACATTGAGAGTTGAGTAAGGAGCAAGAGGTAAGAAGTAGGAAGAAAGAATAATATCGGGAAGTGAAGCCTTCACTAATTGTTGCGATACTTTTGTTTTTTGCATAATTCATGTATATAGGAAAACCTAGTGAGGGTTTCACTTATAGGACATGAAGCAAGATAGGTAAAAGCAAGGAACCCAAACCAGTCAACCTATACAGAATCATCAAACAGGAACACGGAACCAATCAACCAATACCTAATCACCAATTAACCAATTAACCAATCACCAATCACCAATTAACCAATTAACCAATTAACCAATCAACCAATTACCAATTAACTAATCAACCAATATCCAATCACCTAATTAACCAATTAACTAATTAACCAATTAACCAATTTGTAACCAAAACACTCCGGTTGCGTCTATAGGTATAACATGGATAATATTGACGAAATAATCTACATTAAGCGAATGCTGGAGGGGGAAACGAATTTATTTTCCTACTTTCTGGAGCGTTACAGCCGGACCACACATTCACTGATAAGTAGAATTATTCCGTCAAAAGAAGATGCTGAAGAGCTTACACAGGAT
>Ga0302280_1003995_pt1 | contig 10334 bp, 4 predicted proteins | sample III_Fen_E1_1_FD_198771 | JGI IMG/M metagenome (GOLD analysis project Ga0302280, IMG submission 198771) | Peat permafrost microbial communities from Stordalen Mire near Abisko, Sweden - III_Fen_E1_1 | ecosystem: Environmental > Terrestrial > Soil > Wetlands > Permafrost | place: Sweden: Abisko...
TTATTTCCAGTTGATTTCTTCATCCTCTCTTTCCATTCTGTTTTTATTTTGTATTTTATGGAGTTCAAGTTCAAGATGATGTTTTTCAGACGCCAGCTATTGGAATTTTAACTACAATGTTTCAAGATGTTGAAGGACGCTGCATTGCTATTGAATAGTTCTAGACTATAGATACTTAACTTTTTATCTTTATTCCTTCAATTCCTGCTTTAGAAGTTAAATTTCAGTCTGCTGATCTGACCCAGTATAGATTTATTGATTCTTTGATTGATGTTGGTTTCTATTCATCACAACATCGTTATGAGAATAAGCAAATTTTTTATCCCTTCGGGGTGAATGGTTGGCCCTCGGAGAAAGATTTTCTTTATCGTAAGATTAAGCTTTTTATTGCTTTTTGTCTGTGTATGTTGCATAGCTTTGACTAAACTGCATATTCGTTAATTATTATAATTGATTAATAATTTAATTTTCACCCATCACATCAAAAGTAGCCTCCATGCATTTCAGTTAAATGCTGATAGCACTATTGTGGTGTATCATAAGGGATCATATCCTCGGGAGGGCATTTAAAGCACATGCATTTGCTACATCTAGTACACTGGACCTTGTTACAACCTGATATCTTTTCGACTAACACTTTACACTTAGGATTTGCGCATCTTCTTACTCCGAAATGTTGTATGTAATCCTTCAATAGTATATCCTCACTCATTTTAGCCTCTTTACAGTTACGAGCCGGATGATAAGCGCCCTAAATAATCATGAATATACCTAACATTTTGCACAGTAGACCTATCGGCACACATCGCATCTAATGTGCTAATTATTCAAACCATTCATATTGATCGTCTTTATTCTGTTTATTTGTTAGCAGCCAGCCGTGAAACAGTAAATGAACTATTGATTATTTTTGAGATATTCGTTAGCGGCTAAATTTCTAATTTTTGACCAGTCCGAATATTAGAGAATGTTCTATAGATCAACAATACTAATTAGTTGTCTGCAATTTACATCAGGACATTTGAAAGGAAAAAGACTGCTGTCTCCCAAAGAAAATCTGAAAAACGATTGCAAACAGTCTCTGCAAAATTTATGATCACATTGTAATCGATAAGGGTCTTCAAATGTCTCAGAGCAAATTGCGCAGTCATTAATGCCAACTTCTTTAATTCCTCCACTATTTTGATATCTTCCATAAATCTTATTGATGGCTCTTTGTATACTGACAGCATTACCCTCCATCAATATTGCATTACTGTCCTCCTATAACTCTGCCAGTATTAAATCGAAGTTATGTTATAAATCTTTAATCATTTAAGGATGATTTTTGAACATTTTATAATGTTTTGCTGCGAGAGGAACTCGGTAGAAAAAGTGGTTGGCTAACCTTTCCTAAATTTAACTTTTAATTTTATGAATATGGTCTTTGCCCACGAGAACTCTTAAAGTTTTAGTTGTCAGACTGGCGTTCAATTTGCAATGGTAAAGCTATTATAAGTCCAATAGATTGGCAATACCTACTTAATTCAAGATGATGCCTTTCGCTTAAAAGGGAATTTAGATAGTCACTCCACTGAGCTTTTACTTAAATTTATTTGATATTATTTATAAAATATTCTTAATATTGCTGCGAAGAACAAGATAAGAATTACTCTCAATCTACCGTATTTCACTAAAAGCTTTTGGCTTGTTGGTTTCAATTAAAGTTTCTTCCAAAAGATCCATATATATGCTCAATGAGCCTTCAGGCATTAGTACCATCTGTTCGAACCATGTCTCAACATGCAGTCGACCTTATCCAAAAGTTCCAATACTGCCATTCCAAGTCACTAAAATTTCATTCATGGCTCTAATATCTTAGATTTTGACTCTGCATGTTCTCAATCCATTGTCTTTCTTTTGAATCGGGCCAAAGTTACCTTCATAAAATTAAGCATAAGGCCCCTGAGCGCTCTTCATGAGATACTTTATCTGTTAGTGATCTCCAGCTGTCTCTTTAAGAGGAGTTTTTAATATTTACACAAGTTTTATTGCTCCATAACTCTTTAATGCATCCAAAAGATAAATTTAATCAGTGAACGAATTTAAGTTATCAATATTAATAATATTCGGGAGAGAAGACAGAGTAACTTTAACTTTGGCTCCATCCAACTCTGGATTCAACGTAAGTGCTTCGATAGCGTTGTCTGCGCCCTATTTAGTTTAAAAATGGACCTGTGCTTTCCCATGAGATTTCCATATAAACCATTTAAATTCGAGATAGCTTTTAAAATCTTTATTATTGATCTCATTCTCTGAATTCTTATTGTTCCTTTTCCTCAAATACTTTTAAACTTCCTCAGTTATTTCTTACATTATAAAAAAGTTTTCCTTCATTAGATATGATTAATAGTACTATTTAAATTTCATGCAATCCATTTGACTGTAAAATTATATCAGAGCAGAACTAGTCAACTCAAATATCTCGGCATCGATAATTTGTATGCTTTTGAGTACAAAATGGTCTAAAAGCACCACTTATATATATTCTTTCGGACAATCTTTGGGTAAATTGGTTAGGTAGCATCTATTAAAATATTCCTTTTAAAGTATTTAAATTGCTGTTCCTCCAACTCCTAGAACCAAACTTACATTCCCCAAGTAATGTAGTCTCTTTGTCATGGCTAGGCACTTCTCTTTGGTTTTTTTATATAAAAGTTCGAAGTTAGACTTAACTATCTTTGGATTATTAGTATTTGCTATGTGATCTTAATTTTAATTTTTGAAGCATTGGATGGTTCCTTTCTGTGACTCTAAACTTAAATAAATATGACAATTATTTTAATGTTCAAATTATTCGATTATACTAATTTATGATAAATGTACCTTTCTTCTTTCACGAGCTCTTCAAGCACAGCCGAACAAATGCAATTCACTTAGATTTATTCTTGTACTATTTTAGTGGCAGCCTCGTTCTCTTCTTGCACTTTCTCCACAACATCTTTGCTGCATTTACGCTTGCTTATTCTACCAAATAAATCAATATAAATTTATTATGAAAAGGAGTTGCTCAGTAATATCTTTCTTTCATCTCCATCCATTTATATCCTTAAAATTATCATGTATTCTGGCCTTTGGTTCATCACATGTATCAAAGAATTTTGACTGACTGACATCACCTAATTTCCACAATTATAATCTCTATTTTCAGAACCAGTAAAATAGCAAACAACTCGAGGATTTTATCTAATTAAGTATCGAATTATCTTACTTATGTGTTATTTTGAAAGGATAACAGGGGTGATTTAAAAATTGAAAATGTCTCTTAAATTATAAACTTAATCCCTCATTTGATACAATATTTATTCGTTGACAGTATAATCTCGAATTAGATCTGGAATTTCCATTTCATCAAATTTTTTTGGTTTATTAGGTGAATGCTCATATTGACTTCCGATAACTTAATGCTTATGGTCAGATATCCTTGATGTTTTTCTTCTGAAATCTTTGCTTTTTTCATTTTTGGGTAAATCTCTGAGTTAAATTAACTAGCATTTGGTTAAAATTTAGAGGCAGGACTCAAGATATCCGCTTTTACGCCAAACAGCATAAGGCCTAACAATATTGCCTTCGAATTATTGCTTAAAGAGTCTCAAATTTCCTTAATTTTTAATAGCAGCTAAAGTCATGGCAGCCAAATTTAAATATTTATATTTTTCTGGATTTGCTAATGAATTATCGTCCAAAATGCTGATAATAAGTTTTGTTTCCAAGGAAGAAATGTTCTTTTATGCATAGTTGATGAATCTTTAATCAGTTAACTGGTGCTGCTTTCCTTTTTTAGCAATAATATTTATACTTTCCATATAGCACACACAATCACATATCCTTTGATTGGTAAAATCAATAAACTGATATAATCCATAGGCAATCATTTTGGTAATGAAAACAGTTAAATCTTTGATTGAATCAGCGTAGTGATAGGAATCATCAATAGGATGAGAAAGATAATGGTATACTCCAGTTTTATCCACTGCCACTTGAGATATTCTTTTTATTTTTTAATCAATTGAACAATTTCCCATCTCTTCCACATAGCAGCCAGTTTTATAATTAAATGAATAGTAAAATTGTTCTCCATAATCGTATACAAAGATTACATCTGAGTAATCGTAATTCCACTATTCAAGTTGATGACAGTCTCTTGCTATAAAGATGTTATTCTTGATTTTAATTTGTTTTTAGTGTTTTTTATAAATGATATTTGCGCTTTCTTTCAGCCCAGATTTGAAGAACATCTCTTTCAATTTTATTATAAATTTATTAATTCCCAACCCTAATGGATAAAAAATAATAACATTCATTTTGGTCGTATTCACTGCTTCATTTTGAACTACTTTCAGTATTGAAGTTTCCATCGACTGTGTATCTTTCAAACCAATAATGTTTAATGGGTGTTATGGCCATATCTATAAATTAATAATGGACGTCTAGCCATTGTAAATATTAAATAAATTGAGAAAGTTAATTATTTCCATATTTTGATAATGAGAATGATAAAGGAAAAGTTTAGAGGCTTTTTGTAAATTGTTGAATTGTTTTAATAAGTAAGGAAGATATTCGGTTGGATTGACCCCAAATACATCAATAATAATGACATCGGTCTATACAATTTTATCCGACGTACCAGTATTTTACAATTCAGTAAGTTGTATTCCCTATCTTATTAACGAATCTTTTGTAAAACTAATTTTATCTAACTATTGCTATTCACACAGAAGTAGGCTAATGCCTTTAAAACTGTCCTTATGCGTCACTAATTTAACTTTTCCTTGATATTCTACTGATAATAGGAGAGCAAGAAGGCAGCTTTGAGAAAAATAATGTTTATGGCTAATGGTCAAAAGAGAAAATTCAGAAGTAAACTCAAGTATCTGGGAATTGTAGCTCAATAAACACGTAGGATATTTGCGATAATTCTTGATGATGTTTGAGAGGATGGTTGTTTTGAGTTTCTAAATTAGAAGATGATACTTTGGTGTTAAGATGGATGAGGGCATCAATCAGTTCGGTTTTAATCTTCTCTAATTAATAGAAATTCTTTTCCTGGTAAGTTTATTCATTGAGATTTCTCAAGATGGCAGCTTAATCCTTTAGTTTTTCTTTTTATTTGAGCAAGTATTCCTTTGCCATCAACATTTGATAAAATATGTAATAATTCTTTTATTTATAATTTAGTAAGCTAATAAAAATACAGTCGTTAAATGTGTATATTCATCTCGAAAGACAAACAATAATAAAGGATTTTATTTTGGACAATTTAAGTATAAGAGCAATTTTATGGGCAAATCAGGTCAAATAATAGCGGCAGTTTAATATATTATTTATGCGACAGTGGAAGAGAAGTCAATTGCAAGACGTGTGGCTGAGAAGGACCCAAGATACTGCCAACCCTAAACTCTCAATGTTGTGGGGGAAAAAAGATAATATTATGAACCATGACGACTAGTCTGGTCGGGAAGATGAGCAAAATCTTGAAGAAGTTGTCAATTTGATGGACCAAAGTGCGATTACATTTCGCTCTGTTGTAAAAGTCAAAAGATAGATCTAGTAGCCAATCATGCCTTTACCGATTTTTTTCAAGTTAGTTCAAAAGCATGTAAAAAAACTCCGCTCATAATGTCAATAAAAGATATAGTTATAGTGTCGACTGCAAGAATAAATTTATCTTTTGTAAGGAGGTTTCACCAGAAGAGTTTACGAACTATCAAATTCTCATCATTGACCAGCATTTACTTTTTTCTTTTAATTTGTATATTATTTTCTAGTTAATCGAAAGGTGAATAGTAAAACCAGTCAAAAATTAATAATGCTTTTCTTTGCAAGATAACTAATCGTATCTCTTAATTACTCTTTTCAATTTAATAATTTACAATATCAAAGTACAGTAATAAATATGTTTGTTAATAATACAATGGATGATCTCTCATCATAAATTAATATGAAATCAAATTAATTTTGATTCAAATTTCCAACGCTTTTCTTTAATTCTACTTTGACAAATGCTATTTTCATATTTGCAACTATTAGAATTTACTATTTATTCACTTTCTATTGATCTGAATCTGCAGATTTTATCTATTGGACACGCATTTTCTTATTTTGATTTTTAGATATCGATATTATACTAAGGAGATAAATCTTTATTACTTTTTATCACACCAATTTTTTATTTTTTCTTCTTTAAAACCATTCTTTTTTCAATGCAATTAGATATTGTATTGTTAATTTTTTGGAATACTTTGGGGAGACTAACATTTACTTTTTCAGTCAATTTTCTTTGGTTCAGCATTTTAGTACACTAAAATTAAAATTACAGATATCCTACTACTGTACCATTAATTTCTAAATTGCTCCTACATATTTTTTGTCCTTGTTGTATAAAATCTTCCACCATAATTTGAGTTTCTCCTTCCTCCATGAGGTTAATTTTATTTACTGAAACTATCCTATAATGCAAAAATGATTTTTTTTGTACTTGTTCCAGATAAAATGAATTTTTCCAAATAAGCTTCTTGCTGTTTCCGGATATTGTTGGAGTTTGATACTTGCACTTTTAAAAGATAAGAATCAACTTGTAAAAATGATTATTATTGATTATGTGAAAAAAGGCTTTGAAATTTGAAAGGATTAGGCTACATTTCCACTTTATCTTTTTTGGTTTTGATACTATAGTGTGACTTTTGAGATTTGCCACTTATATATCTTCTATATCTTTAAAAATAGATACCATTTTTCTGTCTTTCTAAATTTATTCATTATGAGAAGCAACTCTCCTCCGAGTCTTATGTATCATCGTCTTTTCATCATTATTAAATAATGTTACTCTTGATGGAAAATAATCCTTGCGTACGATTGTATTATCAATAACTGTGCCAGCTTATATTATTCCCTCAAAGCTTGAATTCTATTTATTGATAAACATTGATTCTATATTGACTTCTTTTTCGTTCTTTTTCGATTGCAAATTTTCAGATATATTTAGAGTGTGGTATCGATAATGACCTTTCTTTTTAACCTATAGTGTTTTATTTTAGTTTGCATCAATCACTTTCTTAGATATTGCTGTTGGTGGTGATAATGATTAAGTTCTTTCCTAGTTTAAAGGTTACAAGTCTCGGTTGTTTTTGATATATTTTTTCGTATTTAATTTTTGTTAGTTTTATAAGTTCTTTTGTCTTAATTCATCCTAATTTTACTTTATTATTGACTTGATATTTTTTTAACTCAGGTCTAAATTATAATTTATAGGATTATTTTTAATTACATTATTTCTAGGCTCTTGCCCAATAATATTCTCTATTTACACTCTGAATTTTAAAATTAAAAGGCATTTTTCTTTTTGATTTCCATAAAATTGATATTTTTATTCATGTACATTATACTCGATAATGGGTCTAGCTTCTCCTCTCTTTACAACGATTTATTCCTTTTTCTAATTTTGTATTTTTTCAAACATTTCTATTTTAATTTAGGTTTTGTCCATTAATGTACAAGGCCAAAGCTTATAAATATATTAATAGTTGTGCCTAAATATATTTTAAATTTGACATTGATTCTCAATATTTTTACTTTAAATCGCAAGTAAATAGTTCTATTATAGTAAAAATGATACCTTATGGTGTCTGGTTTGCGTTAGACTTTTTATATTTAGCAATAGACAGGATTTATATTAGGATTTTAACATAACTTACTTGTTTTTAAGAAATAATATTATCAATAAATCAAAATAAAACCATTATCGATTTATCAATTTCATTATTTTATTTTCCAAGTTTTATCATTCGTGTCCTCAATCAATTGAGATAAAGCAACTTATTTTTATTTTATATATACTTAATAATTATCTTATTATGGACATAATTTAAAGATTAATTCAACTAAATATCTTAAAAGATATATGCAGGTAAGGCGTCGTTATTACCAACAAAAATTAAAGGCCTAAATTATTATTTTAATTTTGTGCTTTATAATTATAATTAACGAATACTAATAATAAGATTGTAATGCATCAAAAGGAGGACAACAACAATGCAACTATACGATATAGCTAGCAAAATTACGAACAAAGTGTCCACAGGCACAATCGCTATTTTAGTTAAGTTCCACCCAATAGCAAATAAACATAAAGAATTACATCCGCAAGAATAAATTCAGTCAACCAAGGCTTGCATACTCGCAAATTAAGTGTTAATAGTGTTTCCAAAAATAGTGAGGTCGATCAACTAGAAAAATAATATTAGAGATTGATCAAAAGATCTAAGGGCCTGCTTTAAGCAAATAAAAATTTAACAAAGCATTAAATAATTCGAATAACTCGTTGGTTGGCAAAATTATAGATTAGACCAAGCAATATAATCTGGAAGAAAAATATAAATTTCTATCTAAAGGTTCTGATTGAAATGATAATCCAAAACAAAATAATGGAGCCATTTATTAATGTACCCAAGGATGGGCAATTACCTAAGCTTACACTTTATGATGTACCTTTTCCCATTCGGGAACATTTGTAAACAATAATGGGATAAAATCATGAGTAATATGATAAAAAATCAAATTATAGTAAGGGTAAGACCAGCAAAGGATATGTGTTTTAAAAGGATCTGAAGAAAAGTGAATTTTAAGCTATCATTGGAAATTAAAGTTTTACCTTCGAAAAACAATTAATCTCAATGGATGGGACCATGCAAAATTCATACTATCAGCCTTAATCGGAAATCAATTACGCACCATAAGATATAGATTTTAGTGAAGATAATGCAAAGATGAATATGGTTATTGTCCCATGTTTCACTCACCACAAATCTAAAAAGAAACACTAGAAACCAAAAGAAAGTTCTAAAACTGCCAAAGTAACTGAGAGTAAGCCTGTTATCAAAGGTGAACCTCAAATAAAAGGAGCTACCACAGAAAGCCTTTGCTGCCTGGATTAAAACAAATAAAATAACCCTCTTCCCGTAAACTCTTCAAATATAACAAGGAAATTGTTTAAATCAAAAGATAAAATAAACTTATGTTCAATAAAATAAAAAGGTAATGCAAAAACTTTCTAAAATAATTAAACAGTAACATTGACAAATGAAAACTAATTATTATCGCAAGAAAGATGTTTTTCCTTGAGTAAACAAAAATAAATCAATAAAAAGGGATTCTAAATTCTGATGAAAGTGGCTGATTTTATTGGTCGTAATGAGAGCAATTTTATTGAGGGAAATACCAGTGCAAACTTGATCAACAAAATTAAGTAAATAGGATCTAAACTGAACATTAATATATCATCTCAAGATCCTATTGAATAAAACTTAGATACTTCCATAATGTCTGAAAAATCTCGAGCTTTTATCAAGGCAAGCGAACAGATACGTAACAAATTTTCTGAAACAGACCAGTAAACAGTTTAATTTCTTTCCTTCCTTAAGAATTTAAAAAACAGAGTTCAAATTTGATTTGCATGTTTATTTTATCATAGCAATAAGTTATATAATGACAGAAGTGAGTGACTAATCACACCCCAAGTCTGAACAAAAAAATATAATTCAATAGATAGGTGCTTCTGAAGCTGTCAAATAAAGCGAAAATAATGACACGAGTTCGAAAGGCCATACTTTGAAACATAAGCAGTAAGTGATCATAGATATAGTCGAAAGAAAAAAGTTAAAAAGGTGAAGCAGCTTGATCCATAAGAAATTAAAGAAATCAAATTATAACGCATTAATATGAAAAGAGTACTTGTATTTTGAAATAGGAAGAACATTGGAATAGCAGATTTGTGAATGAAACTATTCCCGATATGCTTCTCAGTAAACGTAAAACAGTGGTTATTCAGCCAAAAAAAGAAAAACAGATAATTTCCGTAAACCTCACTCACCACTCCAAACTTCTTATCATATGGATAGAGATTTAAAGAAAAATAAGTTACCTAATTTGACAGTTAAAGATTTGAGAGATAATCCCATTAAAAATACACGTTAATTGATAATTACATAGATAAATCTTTCAAAATAAGGACAGTGGGAAAAAAGTAAGACGAAAATTAAAAAAAAGAACGGCACAATGAGAAGAAATCTGAGATAAAGGACAGGGCTGCTTCAGAATCCAATAAAAATAATCTGTAGGCCAAGGTCGAGGCTATAGTTCAACAGAGCAAAGCGGAAAAAGAACAAAAAAAGCTCTTGAGTCTACTAACAGAGCAGACAGTAATTATGCCCATAAATTAAACATATAAAAGCATGCTGACTGACCTAATTGAGTTATGTGTGGATAAAAAGAAGCATAAATAAGTTCGAACTACCATC